>Ga0180429_10001516_pt1 | contig 19709 bp, 17 predicted proteins | sample SS_ome_FD_132428 | JGI IMG/M metagenome (GOLD analysis project Ga0180429, IMG submission 132428) | Hypersaline lake sediment archaeal communities from the Salton Sea, California, USA - SS_1_S_1 metaG | ecosystem: Environmental > Aquatic > Non-marine Saline and Alkaline > Hypersaline > Sediment ...
ATTGAGCCGTAACGACAGCTACCATTCCAGGGTAGGCGTACCAAATGGGTTCATCTATCGGTGCTCTCATCTTCATCGCTCCTTTTGTTTTAGATTCATTAAATTTGAGAGGCACACATCTAAATCGTCAGGTACTTCTTCACATGAACCATTCGTTTAGAATTTAATAAATGGGCTTCCAGCAGGCTTTGCGCCATGAGTAACCGAAGCGTCTTATTTTCTGCCATCTTATACATCCTTCCTTTCAAATATTCATCAGAACGATGCATAAATCATAAACCCTATAGCAACTATAGGGTCAAGGGGTTCGTTATTTTTTCCGCACTCTAAATTCTGTGAGGAAGTCTTCTTCTTTTAATGAGTTATAGCTGTTTGGAAAAGAAACTTGATATACTTTTCCATCCGTTTGAATGCCATGTGATTCAATAAAATCGTACAGTTTTTGATAGTATGAAAAATAATTTGTTGCCGTGCAATCAAATGAAATACATACATATTCGCCGGATGGGATTATATCTATATTCATGTTTTGTTCCCCTGTATCTATCTTTACTCCATCATAAATCGTAGTATAAACGCTGTTGCAATAAATGTCACCGGAATCTTTATAAGGCTTTAAATCATAAATCAATCCATAATAGTTATCAACGATTTCTCCTCTTTCTTCAAGAACTTCAGCCAATTTTCGGTAATACAAATCTGATTGGTCATGAGGATTCACTTGAGGTGTCACTGCTTTTAAAATGGTTTGGCCTCCTATATGTCGAACATAAACTAGACCTTCTTCTTTTTTAGTGCGTATCTCCAATTGTTCATTAAGCTGGTGCTTTCTTCTTTGAAGCAATTGCCTGGCACGTTCGAGTCTTTCCATCTCACGCTCAATCACGCTTTCTTGCTCCTCAAGAAAGGCTTGCATCCGTTCGGGGGTAGATGTATGCGAAATCATTCGCTTAATTTCTCCCAACGGCGTTTTAATAGATTTGAGATATTTTATAATATCTAAATAAAAGAACTGTTTAACATGGTAATATCGATAGCCATTATCCCGGTCTGTGCATTGAGGCTTAAAAATTCCGATCTTATCATAATAGCGCAATGTTTGAATGGAAATGTTATTAAGACGGGCTGTTTCCCCGATTGAAAAATATTCCTTCAACAATCTCATCCTTTCTTCTTAGTTTCTAATTCTTTATGTATTTCACGATAGGTTCATGGTTCTTCTGATTATCGAAACGCGAATAGAAATTAACCACATTATAGCAATTTCACGGTCGATGGAGCATATATAATGTCTTGAATAGCGGTATTCCCAGGGATTGTGCTGAAAAAAACAACAGAATATGCGACATACTAAGCATCTTCAAGTTCAATGTTTAATCCGCCACCTGATCTTGTATGCAGATCATGACCATAAACTCTCCCTGAACGTGGCAACGAAATCACCCTTACGATGTCCTCAAGGTCGAAAAAACGAAAGCTTCATCGTCACCATCAAGCTCATGTATAAAGCTTGAAAAGTGAATCATTCATCGACATCCTTAAGGAGAGATGAAAAAGAAGTCATCGTCGGCCGCTTCAGCTTGATTTGAAGAAAGAAAAGACGGAGCGTGAAATCGCGAAGCTGCGTGTCTGGGCCTGGGAAGCACGCTTTGATGAAGATATCTCATGAGTTTTGCCGTGCTGAAAAGGAGAAGTGACGTCAACCAAAAGCAAGCTAATAAGTCGTGCCATTTATACATTATTTTAGAATTGATCATCTTTTTATTAATTCCCCCCCCCCCAATATTAAAACCGCGTGATTGCTTACCACGCGGTTCTAATCAAATCTATAATTCTCAACAAAATAGACAAATTCTTTTGCCGTTTTCAATTTGATGGTTTCGTTATGATAGATCATCCAAGTTTTTCGAATCAGCGGTTCATCATGTGCATCTTTTATCGTAAAACATTTTATATCTTTATCTTCTTTTAAAAGGACGCTTGGGAGGAGGCCATATCCCAGTCCATTTCTCACCATTTCTTTACATGTATCGGTACTATCCACTTCGATCTCTATGCGCGGGGATGGCGAAAATTTTCCTCTCCACCAATCATCGATTAACCTCTTTAGGTTCGCATCCGTTTTATATTCAATCCTCGGCAATTCGGGAAGCTGTTCGAGATCGATTTTTTCCTTGGAAGCAATACAAATATTTTCTTCAAAGAGGAAACATTTCGATTCCGCCCATGCGAATCTCCACGTACAAATCCAAAATAAACTTTTTTATTATAGACAAGATTATACACTTCGCTGCTCAACCCGGTGATAACCTCATAGTCTACTCTCGGATAGCGGTTTTTAAAAAGTCTCAGTATGTTTGGAAGCATATTTTTCGCAAAAATATTAGACACGCCTAACCGGATGGTTCCAACTACCTCTTGATTCATATTCCAAATGGTTTCTTTCATTTGACGCATTCTTTCAATCATTTCACCAGCACATTTGGCGAGGTACTCACCTTCTGCGGTAAATCGAATCCCTCTTGTTCCACGTTCTATGATCGGTACTTGAAACTCTTTCTCGATGTGCTTAATGCGCTTTGTTAAAGCAGGTTGGGATATGTATAAAATCTGAGCAGTTTTAGAAATGTTGTTATGAAAATACAGATTTTCAAGCATTACCCAATCACGATCATCCATCCTGGCCACTCCATCATTACAAATAGTTTTCGTTATAGCTAAGTATAACATTTTTGAATACTGATACAGCTCATTTTTTCGGTATAGTATGGTTATGAAAAAATTCAAACAAAGAGGTGCTTGAATTCATGGATCAAATAATTGATCAGTTTCACTCCATTCCTACTACCTGCATTTCTGATGCTCTGGACGGTTTGAATAACTTACACCCGAGTATTAAGCCGCTAAAGGAAGACTTCGTCCTTAGCGGAAGAGCTTTTACGGTAAAAATGCCCGTAGGTGATAATTTAGCCGTACTTAAAGCCATTCGAACAGCCAAACCTGGAGATATTCTTGTCATTGATGCGAAAGGCGATGAATATAGAGCGATTGCGGGAGATTTTGTCGTCGGAATGGCCAAAACACTGGAATTAGGCGGAATTGTTGTGGATGGAGTCATCCGGGATTCGACGGGAATAAAGGAACTGGATTTTCCTGTTTTTTGTAAAGGGACAACCGTTGCTGCAAGCGGTAAAGCGGGTGTCGGCGAATTAAACGTTCCAATTTCTTGCGGGGGTGTTTCAATTAAACCCGGTGACATTATTGTTGGAGATGCAGACGGCGTTGTGGTGGTCCCGAAGGAATTAGAAGAAGCAACACTAAAAAAAGCCAAGGAAAAGCTGCTCAAAGATCACCAACGAGAATCCTCGATTTCTGGTGACAAAGAAGCGACGATCAAATACTTAGATTCAATGATTTCCAAATAACTGAGTGTAAACAAAAGGGCTGGCATCCATGCAGCCCTTTTATGATCTGTTATTCTTGATCCGGTATCAGAACCAAGCCCTCCATTAATCTTCGAGCACTTCGGCTCATGGTTACTTTCTTCACTTCCCATCCTGCTTGATCATGAGCAGCTTCTGCACCCACTTTCAAAGTACCGGATGGATGACCGAAACGGAGCTCCGGCCTCGCATCCCCTATAATCCTGCTGACAATCGTTCCCGGTATTGCGGCCGCGGCAGCAATAGCTACAGCGCCTGTACCGGTCATGGCATGATGAAGCTTACCCATGGAAAGAATGCGTGCCAGAATATCGATATCTTCTCCATGTACTTCTTTTCCGTCAGATGTTGTGTAGCTCGCAGAGGTTTCAAAAAATGCGATTTTAGGTGTGTGCTGACGATTGGTCATTGCGTACTCCACGCTTTCCGCTAGACCCATCATCACCGCTCCATGGGCCCGAATCGCTTCAAAACGGGTCAATAGATCCGCATCGCCGTTGATATCTCCTTGCAGTTCAGTTCCCGATAATCCCATTGAAGACGCAGAAACAAAGACAGCAGGGTTTCCAGCGTTTATTAAAGTAGCCTCGACTTCTCCTACGCCTGGCACATGAATGATATCGATCGGATTCCCGGTCGGAAACATGTTTCCCCCATCGGCACCCGGATCAAGGAATTCAAGCTTTATTTCCGGTGCAGGGAAAGTGACTCCGTCCAGCGCGAAATCTCCAAGCTCTTGCACCTCCCCATCCTTCATCGGGACATGCGCCACGATCTTCTTCCCGATATTCTCCTGCCAGATATTGACCTCAGCCACGCCATCCAGCGGGGCATCTACCAGACCTCGAAATATCGAAGGACCTACAGCTGAAGTAAGATTCCCGCAATTTCCACTCCAATCAACCAATGGCTGTCCGATGACCACCTGTCCGAATAGGTAGTCTACATCACATCCAGGACGATTGCTTTTACTAACAATAACCACCTTGCTCGTACTCGATGTGGCACCACCCAAACCATCGATCTGCTGGCCGTAAGGATCTGGACTGCCTATTGGACGCAGTAAAACTTTATCACGTTTAGATGGATCGGTTGGCAAATCTTCTTTAAGAAAAAAGACACCCTTGCTTGTCCCGCCTCGCATATACATTGCTGGAATTTTGATTTGTTTTCCCCATTTATTCATCACTGTCGTTCCCTCCATGTTCTTTTCATAAAAAGAATGGATAGGCTCTTGTTAAAAGCACGCTCTAGCATCCTCATCATAAATATTTTATCTCAGTGTTTGAAATAAAAAAAATAACTATATTTGATACCCAGCTATTAAATAAGTGAATAACAGCGATCCTCCGTAAGAAAAAGCTCTGGCTGGCGACAGAATGGATATTAGTGATACATAAGGAGATTACCCAGCGCTTGAAACGCGATCGTTAACAGCGCCGACAGCTCCTAAAAACAGCGATTCTATGGATAAATCACTATGCAGAACTTGTTTGAAAATTATAATATTTGTTCATAATGGATATGAACATCCTTAGCGTATTTCGGGTAAAAAGGAGGGTTACTTTAATTGTCAGGTCCATCTTTGAATAAATTAGGTTCTCATAGATCCATCCACGATGGAGCAGTAACAGAAGGAAGGGATTTGATGGAGGTATTAGAACAGGTTTATGGCGAAAAACATAAAAAGCATGCTATGATTGCAGCAAGGGCTCTTCTCGAACATTGGGAAACCCGTACAATTGCACATGCGGATTCAGAAGAAGAGGGTTTATACAAAAGAAAGCTTGAAGAAAACCCGGATATCTCTCATACACTAAGCATGCTTAAGCGTGATCATGATTTACTTAGGATACTGGTAAGCGATATAAAAGAAGAACTGGATAAACAAGGGGTAAACGATGATGTAATCGACCGTTTTAAAGCGATATATGTTCTGGTTCAAATACATAATCGCGATGAGGAAAGCTATTTGCTGGACGGTCATTAAAAAACGCGCTTTTTATTCAATGATCATGAAATGAGCCACTCTTGAGTACTGAAGTGGCTTTTTGTGTTTGGGCAGGTTCATTTTTCTATTTAAGCGCTTTTTTCGGATTCATTTTTCTGAATACAATATACTTTCTAGATAAGTATTCTAAAGGCAGACTCCACACATGGACCAGTCTCGTGTAAGGCCATACGGCAAATAAAACAAATGCCGCCAAAATATGAAGTTGAAACCCGAGCGGTGCGTTCATCACTAAATACGGAGAAGGCTGAAAGCTTAAAATTCCCCTGAACCACGGACCTATTGTTGCCCGATAATCAAACTCTCCTCCTGTCGCTGTATAAGCGACTGTATTTGTAAAACCAACAACGGTCACTACTCCGATTAAAAGCAATACATAAAGGTCTTTCTTTGAGCTGTTTCTCCTTACCCTTTTACTTCTAAGCCGACGTACTGTCAATAAGGCTCCTCCGACAACCATCATCACCCCGGCGGCTCCCCCGAACCATACAGCGCCAAAATGATACATATGTTCAGTTATTCCGACTGCATCATAAAACGCTTTAGGAATCAGCACTCCTGCCACATGTCCGAAGAAAACAAAAATGACACCATAGTGAAACAGCGTACTCCCCCACTTCAATAATTGATCTTTTTGGATAAATTCACTTGATTGTGCCGACCAACCGAATTGATCTGTATTATAGCGATGAACATGTCCGACAACAAAAATGGTTAACGATAAATAGGGAATGATCACCCATAAGAAATAATCTAGTTCTGTCATAACAATCCCTCCAATTTGAGTCATCCCGCATGGTGATCCGCGTCTTTTTCACTAGGTGGCAAATGTGTTGCAATGGCTGCTAAACAAGCTTTTAATAAAAAGCCATACGGATTATCCTCTTTTTCAAGCTCTGTCAGCAATAGGTCAATTGCTTTTTTGTGGATTAAAAACACCTTTTGAACAAAGTCTTTTTCCGCAATTGAGGCAAATTCTAATATAAGCGGTAAATAGTCGGGCAATTCATCATTTTTAATATAAAACCCGGCTTTTGCAAACTCCATTTTTAATTTTACAAAAGCTAGGCCGCGCTCTCTATTCTCTCCAAATCTTCCATGGGTTAAATAAAGCGTTTTAGGTTCGCTAAAATCAAACCACCGCACATAATTCTCGCACATCTCTTTAAAGGAGGTTTCATTTACATAGGTCAGAAACCGCCGAAGGCAGTACTTCATTCCTTTATCATTTATTTCATCAACAATTTGACTTGCTTCTTCCGATTCTGTCCATTCTTTATCCGGATATCTCAAGAATAATGAACAAAGCTTAAACACTAATCTATCTTCTTCCATCCATTGTGTTCCCATTTAGATCACTCCAATATTCTTCACTGAAGGCGTATAAATCTTCGTATTTTTCAGTGCCTAAACTGCAACCTGAGCAGCCCTCCATAAACTCGTACCCCGCTGAACCTTGTCCTGAATACATATTGCCTGCCTCTTCCCTGTGAGATTTTGGAATGACATAACGATCATTGTATTTCGCTATCGCGGATAATTCATACAATTCGACAGCGGTTTCTTCAGTTAACCCGGCGTCTTCAAGGATGGCTTGATCAAACGATTGCTTCAAGTTAACACTTCTCATATAACTCCTCATGGCAACCATTTTCTTTAATACGCGTTCAATAACTTTTGTATCCCCCGCTGACATTAAATTCGCAAGGTATTGGATGGGGATTCTGAACTGCTTGATCGTCGGAAAAATAATTCCGGGATCCAACATATCAATTTGACCGCCGAACGTATTGGTAATCGGACTTAAAGGCGGAATGTACCACACCATTGGCAAAGTTCTGTATTCCGGGTGCAAAGGCAGCGCCACCTTATGTTCCACAGCAAGCTTATATACAGGTGATGCTTGAGCCGCCTCAATCCAATCCTCCGGAATTCCGTCCTTCTTTGCTTGTTTGACGATTTCCGGATCATTTGGGTCCAAAAATAGGTTTAAGTGGGACTCATATAAATCCTTTGGGTCGGCAGCAGATGCCGCTTCTTCTATCTTGTCCGCGTCATATAAGACGATGCCGATGTAACGCAGGCGGCCGACGCAAGTCTCAGAACAAACTGTTGGCTGGCCGTTTTCAATACGCGGAAAACAAAACGTACACTTTTCGGCTTTATTCGTCTTCCAGTTAAAATAAACTTTTTTATACGGACAGCCCGACATGCAAAAACGCCAGCTGCGGCATGCATCCTCATCAACAAGAACGATGCCGTCTTCATCACGTTTGTAAATGGCCCCGGACGGACAGGAAGAAAGGCATGACGGATTGATACAGTGTTCACAAATTCTTGGCAAATACATCATAAAAGCTTGTTCATATTCTTGAATCACCTGTTCATCAACATTGTGCATGTTCGGATCCTTTTTGCCTGTATCATAAACACCCGCAAGATCGTCTTCCCAGTTCGGCCCCCACTTCAAATCGATGTATTCACCGGTAAGCTGAGAGATAGGCCTTGCAACTGGCTGATGCTTTTTCTGAGGACTTTTGATTAAATTTTCGTAATCATAGGTCCATGGCTCATAATAATCATCGATTCGGGTCAAATCGGGGTTGTAAAAGATATTCAGCAGCTTTTTGGCACGGCCGCCGGCTTTCAATTCAATCTTTCCGTTCTTCAACTCCCAGCCTCCGCGGTGGGTTTCTTGGTTTTCCCATTCCCTCGGGTAACCGACGCCCGGTTTTGTTTCAACATTGTTCCACCACATATATTCGGCGCCGCTACGATTCGTCCATGTATTATTGCATGTCACACTGCATGTGTGGCAGCCGATACATTTATCGAGGTTCATCACCATTCCAAATTGCGCTTTAATCTTCAAGCCAATCCACCTCGTTTCGCTCTAATTTACGAATAACGACTTGTTCATCCCTCTGGTTTCCGGTCGGCCCATAATAATTAAATCCGTAGCTTAGTTGAGCGTATCCCCCTATCATTTGTGTCGGCTTAACATGAATCCTAGTGGGACTGTTAAAAGTTCCCCCACGTTCTTTTGTTATTTTTGAACCGGGAACATTAATTGTTCTGTCCTGCACATGATACATAAACGCCACGCCTCTCGGTAACCGATGGCTGACGACGGCCCTTGCGACGACAACCCCGTTGCGATTGTACATTTCAAGCCAGTCATTATCACGGATACCAACAGTCTCGGCATCTTTATTATTCATCCATACATGCGGTCCGCCCCGGAACAGCGTAAGCATCGGCAATGTATCGTAGTATGTGCTGTGGTAAGACCACTTAAAATGCGGTGTTAAATAGCGCAGTTTTATTTCTTTGGTTGTTGATGCCGGACGTCCATCTTTATTATAGAAAGCAGCTTTTCTTAAAGGCGCTTTAAAGGTCGGCAGATCCTCCCCAAATTCACGCATGATTTCATGGTCTAAGAAGAAATGCTGCCTGCCGGTCAAGGTTCGGAATGGAATCAGCCGTTCTATATTGGTTGTAAAAGGCGAGTAACGGCGATTGCCTGTCTCTGTCCCGCTATAGACCGGAGATGATAAAACCTTTCTTGGCTGGGCTGTAATCTCGTCAAATGAAATGTGCTCTTCAGCCCGTTCTATGGCTAGGTCTTTTAATTTTTGCCCGGTTTTCTTTTCTAAAGTATCCCATGCTTTCATTGCGAGCGAACCGTTCGTCGTGCTGGATAATGTCAGGATAGCTTCAGCAGCGTTTCGATCTGCAGAGATATCGGGGCAATCTTTATATTCTTTTGTCGTTTTAGCTGTGCCTAAAATATCTTTCAATTCGTCATATTCCTCTTTAGCATCCCAGCTTAGTCCCTTGGCGCCGATTTTTTCCCGTATATTCGGCCCGAGCGCAATGAATTTATCGTATACTTTGGTATACTCCCTTTCGACGACGTGAATGCGCGGGAAATTCTCTCCAGGAACCGGTTCAACCCCATTATTTTTCCAGTCGGGGATTAATCCTAACGCCTGCGATGTCTCGTCTGAAGTATCATGGAGGAGCGGTGTAGCGACAATGTCCTTTACCGTCTCCGGCAGATATTTCTCGGCTAAAGATTGAAATGTTTTCGCCAGCTTTTTAAAAGTATCCCAATCAGATCGGCTCTCCCACGGCGGTGTAATCGCTGGATTGAAAGGATGAATAAAAGGGTGCATATCGGTAGAGCTGATATCATACTTTTCATACCAGGTTGCAGCCGGCAAGACAATATCCGAATACAACCCCGTACCTGACATTCGAAAATCCATATTGATAAGCAAATCAAGTTTTCCTTCTTGTGCAACAGATGCTGAATCTACCTCTTCTGTATGCAGGGATTGATCTTGTTCGCCTAAAATGCTTGAATGTGTACCGAGCAGGTGCTTCAGAAAATATTCATGCCCCTTTGCAGAACTTCCAATTAAATTCGCCCTCCATACAAATAACGTTTTCGGAAAATTAACAGGATTGCCCGGCTCTTCAATTGCGAATTTCATTTGACCATTTTTCATTTGATCAACGACATACTTCACAGCTTCATCATTATTAGCTGCCTTTGCCTCTTCGTACAACGTAATCGAGTTTTTATTAAATTGCGGATAGGAAGGCAGCCACCCTAATCGTGCAGCGAGTACATTATAATCTCCCAGATGATGATATCTGGGCTTCTCGACTAACGGTGAAATTAAATCTGAGGATTTTTGATCCTCATAACGCCATTGCTCTGTCACGAAATAAAAGAAAGATGTTCCATTTTGTAAACGCGGCGGACCTCCCCAGTCACGTGCCATCGCCACAGTTTGCCATCCTTCAAGGGGGCGTACTTTTTCCTGACCGACGTAATGCGCCCATCCTCCTCCGTTTACTCCCTGGGAGCCTGTTAACAAAACTAGATTGAGAATCGCCCTGTAAATGGTATCAGAATGATACCAATGGTTAATGCCTGATCCCATGATAATCATCGACCGTCCCTTGCTATCAACCGCATTTTGGGCGAATTCTCTTGCAATTTGAGCGGCTAGTTTGCGGTCAATACCGGTTATTTGTTCTTGCCATGCCGGTGTGTATGGCTTTGGATCGTCATAGTCTTTTGGATAATCACCGGGTAATCCGCGATTTACGCCAGTTTGCGCAAGCATGAGGTCGAAAACGGTTGTGACGTAAACAGACTCTCCGTTTTGTTGAATTTCCTTGACTGGCACTCCTCTTGCGATAATTTGCTTTTGTTCTTGACCAAAGTAAGGAAACTGCAGCAATACAGTTTTGTCTTCTATCCCTAACAAGGAGAGTGCAGGCTCAAGATCTCCGAGCTGATTTTCAGTATCTTTCAGGTGTAAATTCCACTCCCCTCCTTCCGACCAGCGATGGCCGACGGTTCCATTAGGTGCAGCACATTGATTGGAGTTTTTATCAAATACAATCGTTTTCCATTCAGCCTTGTTTACATTCATCCCCAGGTCGCTTGCACGCAAAAACCGGTCTGTTTTATAGTGATTGCCATGCTTTTTTAATGTAATAAGAAAAGGCAAATCAGTATATTTCTTGACGTAATCTTCGAAATAGGGCGTTTTTTGATCGACATAAAATTCTTTGAGAATAACATGGGTCATCGCCATCGCCAACGCTGAATCCATACCTGGACTAACGTTTAACCAATGATCGGCAAATTTAACAAACTCAGCATAATCCGGGCTAATAGAAACTACTTTAGTGCCGTTATACCTTGCTTCAACATAGAAATGGGCATCAGGCGTTCTCGTTTGCGGCAAATTAGAACCCCATACCAGTAAGTAGCTGGAGTTATACCAATCAGAGCTTTCAGGAACATCCGTCTGTTCGCCCCAAACTTGCGGCGATGCAGGCGGGAGATCGGCATACCAGTCGTAAAAGCTGAGCAGCGGCGCGCCGATTAAATTCAAAAACCTCGCCCCGCCCGCATAACTGACCATGGACATTGCCGGGATCGGCGAAAAACCTACAATGCGGTCGGGGCCGTATTTTTTGATCGTAAAAATTAATTGAGCGGCAATCATCATATTTACTTCATCCCAGTTTGCCCGGACGAATCCGCCTTTACCGCGCGCTTGTTTATAAGCTTTTTGCATGCCGGGATTCTCAGAAATCACTTCCCATGCCTCGACCGGATCGTTCGTTTTTTGCATGGCTTCTTTCCACACTTTTAACAAAGCGCTTCTCACATATGGAAAACGAACTCGTATCGGGCTGTATGTATACCATGAGAAACTCGCACCGCGCGGGCATCCTCTCGGCTCATATTCAGGCATGTTCGGACCGGTAGTCGGATAGTCTGTTTGTTGTGTTTCCCACGTGATGATTCCGTCTTTCACATGAACTTTCCAGCTACAGGAACCGGTGCAATTCACGCCATGAGTGGTGCGAACCACCTTGTCATGCTGCCACCTTCTGCGATAGTATTTTTCAGACTCGCGGTCTGCACTGGATAACGTACTATGATTGTTTAAATCAGCGGTGCGTCCAAAAAAAGTCATCTTTTTGAGCAATGGGGAAATTTTCTTCTTCATGACAACACTCCCTTTCGATCGTTTTATGAAGTCCATTACAAAACGACTTCTTTTATGTTTTTTGAGAAATATCACTAAAGATTGCTACAAAATACATGACTTCGCCGGCATCATTTTTAACGGCACTGATTGTCAACCATTCGAGATATTCTTCTCCATTTTTACGCTTATTCCAAATCTCGCCCTGCCAATACCCGTTTTCCTTGAGTTTCTTCCACATCTCTTCATAAAAATCTCGATCATGTCTTCCAGACCTTAAAAGCCGCGGGGTTTGGCCGACAGCTTCTTCTTTTTGATATCCGGTTACAGCACTAAATGCGGGATTTACTTTTTGAATAACGCCTTTAGTGTTGGTGACCATTACACCCTGTCCAGTACTTTCAACAATGTTGTCCGCAAGCCTAAGCTTGTCAGAATAAAACATCCAAACAACTATAATTAAGCTTGCCAAGGCAAACTCTGATAACGCCATGAAACCAATGGCATAATTCCCTGTCATCTGATTGACTGCGGTTAAAATGAGAGGCGGAAAAAATCCCCCAAGTCCTCCCATGGCGGAAACAATTCCATTCACAATGCCGCCTTGTTTTGAAAAATAGAGTGGCACTAGTTTAAACGTGGTTCCATTTCCGATTCCCGAACAAACCGCCACTGTTAAAACTCCAACGGTATATAATGTCATCGTTGGAGAAAAAGAGAGTAGCACACCAGAAATCGTCAATCCTGAAAATACGATGATAAGAACCTTAAATGGATTGAATTTATCCCCCAGCCATCCTCCAAGCGGGCGAAACAACGTACAAATCGTGATAAATCCTGCGGTACGCAATCCTGCATCAACTTCGCTAAGATTAAATTGAGAAACTAAAAAATTGGGAAGATATACGGTAAATGCAACAAATGAGCCAAATGTTATAAAGTAAAAAAGGCTGAGAAACCATAGTTTTTCATCCCGATAAACATTGAGGATTTGCTCCTTTAAAGCTGTTTTAACTTTTGGTTCATGTTTATCGCCCAATAAGAAATTGAGAGCAGCCAATATGATCAGCGGAATGAGAAAAAGCCTGACAGTAACTTCCCATCCCAATTGGTTTGCAAGGATCGGCGCACCAAATGAAGTAAACGCTGTTCCGATGTTTCCGACTCCGTATATCCCATTGACAAATCCATGCCGATCTTTTGAATAGTACTTTGTCAAAGAAGTAACTCCGACAGAGAATATTGCTCCGCCAATACCTAAAAAAAGACCGGCTATTAATAAGTCGTTAAAAGAATCAGCGAGGCTTAAATAATAGACCGGCAGGATTAAAAATAAGAGGCTTACAAGAAAAACCCGCCTCGCGCCAAACCGATTCGTCCAATAGCCTATCGGAACCCGAAGAACAGATCCCAATATTACCGGAATTGCTGTCACCCATGATAATTGCACTGATGAAAGTGCGATATCCTTTTTGATATATGTCATTAATGATGAAATAATGACCCATACCATAAACCCCACAATCAAGCTGAATGTTTGAAGAGGCAGCTGTATGTTTGTTTGCTTCATTTCAGATGACCTTTCTTATAATTTCACGTTATTTCCATAATTCCCAAACAGGTACTATTTATGCATTCCTCAATGAATCCGTTTTTTGGTGTTTTAGGATTCTTAAATAGCCTCCCGGAACACAGTTTCTGTGAAAGAAATTGATAATTCGAGAGCAGTATTGTTGAAAAAGATGTCCTTCACTTAAGAAAAGAATGAAGTTGACAAAAGAACCTGCAACATCCTATGACTGGATATCACATGTTTATTTTGCTTGTTTTGTATATTTCGTATTTAAGAAATCAAACTAAATAAAAAGGAGGGAATATAGTGCTTGATGAGAAAACAATCAAAATTGTGAAGTCAACTGCCCCAGTCTTAAAGGAGCATAGCCATGAAATCGGCAAACGTTTTTATGAATTATTATTTTCAAAAGTGCCTGAGTTACACAATTTGTTTAATCAAACAAATCAAAAGCGCGGTATTCAACAAGAGGCTTTGGCGTATTCTGTGTATGCCGCTGGCGAAAATATCGATCATTTAGAAGCGATAGATCCCGTTATCAAAAGAATTACTGAAAAGCACCGAGCAATCGGCATAAAACCTGAACAATATCCAATTGTGGGCGCAACTCTGCTCAATGCTGTGAAAGATGTGCTGGGCGATGCGGCAACAGAAGAAGTGCTTGGAGCCTGGAAAAAAGCTTACGATGAAATCGCAAAAGCTTTTATCGATATAGAACAAAAGCTTTATGAAGAAACTGAACATCTGCCTGGCGGCTGGAGTGGCTATCGTGATTTTCGCGTTGATCAAAAAGTGGAGGAAAGCAGGCTGATTACATCATTTTATTTAAAGCCGGAGGATGGTAAACCAATCGCTTCTTATAAAGCCGGCCAATATTTAACTTTACAAGCAGAGATTCCAGGTGAAACGTATACCCACATCCGCCATTACAGCCTTTCCGACGCTCCCGGCAAAGATTATTACAGAATCTCCGTCAAACGTGAGGAAGGACGCGGAGGCGCACCGGCTGGCATCGTCTCAACGTACTTGCATCAGCAAGTGCAAACAGGCGATATTCTCAAATTTTCCGCTCCGGCGGGCGATTTCGTCATTAGCAGCAAAGATTTGCCGCTTGTTTTGATCAGCGGAGGCGTCGGCATCACACCATTATTAAGCATGTTAAATACGGTGGCTGAACAACATCCCAACAGACATGTAACATTTATTCATTCAGCAAAAAACAGTGAGTTTCACGCTTTTAAAGAACATGTTGAAAAATTAGCTGAAAAGCATGAGAATATCCGGTCATTTGTGTGCTACGAAGCACCTGCCTCCATGGACCGTTCTCTACTAAACTTTGATAAGGAAGGTTATGTTGACCTGGAGTGGCTTCAGTCCATCCTGCCGGGAAAGGATGCCGATTTTTATTTTTGCGGCCCTCTTCCCTTTATGAAAGCCATTAACGCTGCCCTCAAAAAATGGAACGTATCAAAAAACAACATTCATTATGAAGTGTTTAACCCTGTCGCGATTTTAGAGGAAGAATAAAAAGGAGAGAATTTAGGACGTTGTAAACTATAAAAGGCCTCCCATGAAAAAAGAATACCCTTAAGATTTTTTGCACATTCTTAGGTTCCCCTGACATGCTAAAGGACTGAATACTTCTTCAATTCAGCCCTTTAGCTTAATGACTTAAGCTTTTGTCTTATCATAACGATAAAGTACAGGTTGCAAAATAAATAAACAAAACACAATCCAAATAAAAAGAGAAAGCCACTTTAATAGTGAATCCCATCCGCTCCAAAAAGACATAAAATAAAGGATTGGCAAAATAAAAATCAAACTAAAAAGCAATTTTGAAGCTGTTGTTTCCTTTAGCGGACTTTTACATCTGGGACAAGTTGGCCTCTTTGTTCTAATCAGTTTAGAATTTTCTCTAAAAGTAAACGGTTTCCTGCATACTGGACATTTACTCATTTTCCCGCTCCTTAACAGGGCTTACTTTGTAAAAACAAGCTTGAGCTTTGTTGTTTGCTTTGTTTTTTCTTATAATGCCATGTGGACTTATGCTTATATTTATATTGTTTGTAACACATGCTTCCATCTTTGACAGGCTTCGAAGTTCTGTATTGCTTGATTTTCACCTTTATTAATTTAGGCTCTTCGGATTTTATGGTGGGATTCTACTTCTTTTCACTGTCGAGTCATTCCACAGGGGTTATTTAGAAAACAAGTGTTTAACTTATTATATTATTGATTGCAAAGTTCATTTAAGTGGTGTGTAATAATTTGTTCTGCTTTTTCAATTGTGAATATATCCGGTCTTAAAAGAGCATGAATGGATATGCCTTCAATGATGACAGCAAGTCTTAATTTTTCGATTTCAATATTTATGGTTTTATTTATACAACCTGCTTTTATTAATATTTCAAGCAGTGCTTCCATTAAAATATATTCTCCTTCAGTTAGTTCATCTTTTTTTGCGTTCAAAGCTGCACTAGTAAGTGAGCGGATGGCAAAAACTAGCCAAACACCCGTTTCAGTTTGTTTATCCTGACTCACCGGAACTAATTCTAACAACGTTTCACGTACCGCATTAAGAGGGTTTGTTGACCAGGATATATTCTCCGACCTTTCTCTCCCGCGAGCAAGAAAATATTCCATGATAAATAATAGTAATTCATCTTGGTTTGAGAAATAATGTCTTAGTGCTCCGGTAGACATTCCAGCCTCAGATGCGATTCTGCGGATAGATGCTCTTTCAATGCCTTCCGTTTTGATAATTTTCCAAGCCGTTTCAGCGATGATCTTCCTTTTATGATCATGATCAACGATTTTTGGCACTTAAATCACCTCTTGCTTTTATTTCGCACACTGTGTTATTATCATTTTATCACAGTGTGTGAAATAAATAAATAAGGAGGATATTTAGGTGCTTGAAATCATTGAATCATTAATTCCTACCAACATAGATTTCACAACAGCACTCCTCATTATTGTGCTCTGTGCTTTCATTGACATTTTAAGCCCCGGGGTATTGGCCATCACAGCTTATATCCTTCTAATACAAAGAGAAAAATTGGCATCGCGTTTGATGGTTTTTTTAATATCCACACAAATTTGCTATTTTATGGTGGGTATCTTGGTTTACCTGGGAGTTGGGCAGATAATTGGTTTTATAGAAAGCGTGACTAACAATCAAATTTCAAGTTGGTTTTATACGATACTTGGAGTTGTCCTTGTACTCATTAGTTTTTATAAGCCTAAAAAAGGAATGGAATCCCGATTTTTAGAGTGGTTACCTAAAGAATTATCAATAAGTGCGATGATTATACTCGGTATTATTGTATTTGCGATCGAGTTTACCACAGCCTTACCGTATTTTTACTCGATATTATTAATGGATGGTTTAGCGTTCAATACCGGCTTGTCCATAAGTATTTTACTTGGCTATAACGTGCTTATGGTACTTCCTTCAATCATATTATTGTTCATTTATATTCTATTTAGAGGTTGGATACAGAATAAGCTTGAAAAACTAAAAACAAAATTATTAAAAGCTCCATTGTCTTCTTTATTAGTGGGAGTGGCAGTTATTGGAGCTGTTTTATTCAATATCGGCATTAGGGGAATTCTATCGTGATATTAGTTATTTGGAAAGGGGATGTAGTGTTATGAAAGAGATTGCAAGCGGTGTAAGTCTACTTCTATTAATCCAAGGAGTTGGAGGTATCATAAACCGATTAGCAGGTGGGGGACCAAGTTGGTTTCTCGTAAATTACATCGAGGCTTTGCAAGGGTATGAAATTATAGCCAGTATGGTGTTAGTTATACTGGGAGCAATTATTGGTGTAGGTTCTCTCAAAATAAAAGGTAAAGATGACTAACCTATTATCTCTTCAAGACCTCATAGTTATTGAACCACCACAAGAAAATGAAAGCGATATGTTGTTTAAAGTGGAAGCAATCAACCCACCAGAACGTTGTCCTGAATGTGGTTTTGACAAGTTATATAAGCACAGTTCACGAAAGCAATTGATTATGGATTTGCCCATTCGTTTAAAGCGAGTGGGCTTACAATTGAACCGTAGACGTTATAAGTGTTGTGAATGTGATTCTACCTTCTGGGAACGCCTTATATCCATTGACGAAAAGCGTAGTATGACCAAAAGGCTTGTAAAAGCTATCGAAGAACAATCCATGTCAAAAACCTTTGTAGAAGTTGCAGAAAACGTTGGTGTTGACGAGAAGACCGTCAGGAACGTTTTTAAGGACTACGTATCATTCAAAGAGCGAGAATACCAGTTTGAGACTCCTAGATGGCTTGGGATAGATGAAATACACATTATCCGTAAACCTCGCCTTGTATTGACTAACGTTGAACGTAGGACTATCTATGACATCAAGACCAACCGTAACAAGGAAACAGTCATTCAACGCCTTTCAGAAATCAGTGACAGGACCTATATTGAATACGTCACAATGGATATGTGGAAGCCTTACAAAGATGCTGTTAATACCGTCTTACCACACGCGAAAGTGGTTGTAGATAAGTTCCACGTTGTCCGAATGGCTAACCAAGCCTTAGACGGTGTTAGAAAGGCTATCAAAGCTAAAATGACAGCTTTGGAAAGGCGTACCCTTATGCGTGAGAGGTTTATCCTTCTAAAGCGTAAACACGATTTAAATGAGCGTGAAGCATTTCTCTTAGATACTTGGTTAGGTAGTCTGCCTGATCTAAAAGAAGCCCATGAACTCAAAGAAGAATTTTACTGGATATGGGATACCGATGATCCTGAAGAAGGCAGAGACCGTTACAGACTGTGGAGAATACATTGTATGTCCAGTAACTCCAAAGACGCTTATAAAGATCTTGTGAGAGCTGTAGACAACTGGCAAGACGAAATATTCAACTACTTCGATAAAAAACTTACAAACGCTTATACAGAATCTATAAACAGTATTATTAGGCAAGTTGAACGAATGGGTAGAGGTTACTCATTTGAAGCGTTACGAGCCAAAATACTGTTTAATGAGAACCTCCATAAGAAACGTAAGCCACGATTTAATTCAAGTGCTTTCAGCAAGGCTATATTATACGACACTTTCAATTGGCATGAAGTAACAGACCACGTCATAACAGGCAACTATGGTGTTGATTTTTCCACACTTATTAAGAAATTGGAAAAGGGTGAATTATAAGCCCTTTTCCACCAAATAATCCGAATACCCTTAATTTATCAAGTGTCTTTCCTACAGCCAATGAAGTTAGGGTTAAAACGTTTGTTTTACTCTGCTCGCAGGAACCCTGGTCCATATACTTGTCAAAGAAATTGCCGCTCCAACCAAAGTGCCTGCCGGAACATTATTTGTTACAGTCCCCATGTATACTTCTTTGTACGCTGACAAACCCATTTCAAATTCTTTCTTTGTTTCTAATGCTACACCATTTAATAAGGTCATGCCCGTTGCAGGGTTATATTGAATATAAGTCGTATGTTTATTTTCCGTAACGATGGCTTCAACGATTCCATTTTCATGGTATGTTGTTTCCAGCGTAAAATGCACCTGCCCATCTTTTACAATTTCCCTTGTCTTTTTCCCTGAGCAATATAGATCGTCAATGGCAGTTTTATGGTCTACAAATCCTTCAGCCGAGACAAAGTCATATGGAGTCACAAAAGAACCACCTGCAAAAAGCAGTACTATTAAAAAATACATTTTCTTTTTCACACTCCCCCCCTGAATATCCAAATAATTACTTTACATTTTATAAAAAGGGGTCATTTTGCACAATACTTTTGTCAACGTAAATTTCCTAAAGTCAACAAATCGCTTTTTGTATGCCAGAGGAATGTATCGACATCTTGGACGGAAAAAAGTCATCGTCGGCCGTTTCGGCCTTGATTCGAAAGAAGAGAAAACGCGAAAAAGCGGGCACTAAGGAAGATGTTTCAGAAGTTTGATCGGACGGAGAAGGAAAAGCGGAAATAATATCAGTCAGAGGCCGGGAGGAAGACAAAATCGGCCTCTTGACTCTTTATTCCATGCGCTTGAGCAGACATTTTCTTTCATTACAATCCGCTGCAAGAAGTTGTCATGGCAAGACCGTCTTTCTGCCATTGGACAATGCCGCCGCTCAAACTCAATACTTGTTTGAAACCGCCGTTAGCTTGAAG
>Ga0180429_10001517_pt1 | contig 19707 bp, 18 predicted proteins | sample SS_ome_FD_132428 | JGI IMG/M metagenome (GOLD analysis project Ga0180429, IMG submission 132428) | Hypersaline lake sediment archaeal communities from the Salton Sea, California, USA - SS_1_S_1 metaG | ecosystem: Environmental > Aquatic > Non-marine Saline and Alkaline > Hypersaline > Sediment ...
ATGGCAACTGATAAAACGGGCATCGCCCTCGGCATGATCGAAACCCGCGGCCTGGTGCCGGCCATCGAAGCGGCCGACGCCATGACGAAAGCCTCCGAGGTTCGCCTCGTCGGCCGTGAGTTCGTCGGTGGTGGCTACGTGACCGTGATGGTCCGTGGTGAAACCGGCGCAGTGAACGCTGCGGTTCGTGCTGGCGCCGATGCCTGCGAGCGTGTGGGTGACGGCCTTGCCGCTGCACACATCATCGCCCGTCCCCACTCCGAAGTGGAAAGCGTGCTTTCGTAAGAAAGCCGCTCTCGGGCGAAAGACTTTAATCAGCCCAAGAGCCTGGGCAGCAATAGGAGCTTAAGAGAATGGCAAGCGAAAAGATGGGTATCGCGCTCGGCATGATCGAAACCCGCGGCCTGGTGCCCGCCATCGAAGCGGCGGACGCCATGACCAAGGCATCCGAGGTCAGCCTGGTTGGCCGTGAATTCGTCGGTGGCGGCTACGTGACCGTGATGGTCCGCGGTGAAACGGGTGCGGTGAACGCCGCCGTCCGTGCCGGTGCCGATGCCTGTGAACGGGTTGGCGACGGTCTTGCGGCCGCGCACATCATTGCCCGTCCGCACTCCGAAGTGGAAACCATCCTCTCGGGTGACACTGGCGCCAAGGGCGCAGGAAAAGCCAAAGCTTGATGCGGGCCCAGGGTTTGGGGGAGGCACGGCCTCAGGGCATCCTCCCCCACCCACCCTGTGACCGGCTCGCGCCAAGCCCCCCGTTTTCGGCAAGACGGTGCGCGGTGATATCCGCGTCCCAACACAGTCGGTGCCGTAGCGGATTCAACATGGTTCGGCTATGGCCTGTCGTGTGCATCGGAAGAAAAGGATCATGCCATGACAAACGCAGCGAACGGCGGTGCGGATTGGGCCGAACGGGAACGTCCGGCCAGCCTGTCGAAACGCTTCATCTTCGCCAGCTATGCCGAGAACCGCGATTTTCTCGATCGGGTCGCCGACTTGTCCGAGGAAACCGGTATCCACCCGGATATCAGTTTCGGACGCGAGTATGCGAACCTGACGATCAACCCCATGGAAGGCGATGCCCTGTCCGATGTGGAGCGCGACTTCGCCAAGCGCATCGACGCGGTCGTCGATCCGGCCGGCTGAGCGTGGGATGGCGCCCGTCATGCCCTTCCTGGTGACCCCGACATGAGCCCGACGGCCCCCAAACCTGTCGTGAATGTCGCCGCCGCGGCCCTGACGCGGGCGGACGGGCGGGTGCTGCTCGCAGAGCGCCCGAACGACAAGCTTTCAGGTGGCCACTGGGAGTTCCCCGGCGGCAAGGTCGACGCTGGTGAGAACGAACGCCAAGCCCTTGTCCGCGAGGTGGCCGAAGAAGTCGGTATCGTGATCGATGCCGCCGCGCCGTGGCTGGTCTATGACCACGAGTACCCCGACAAGATCGTGCGCCTGCACATCTACAAAGTGTCGTCCTGGCACGGCACGCCGCGCGGCCAGGAACGCCAGCGCATTTCGTGGGAAGATCCGAACGCGCTCGCCGTTGCGCCCCTGATGCACGCCTATAGCCGTGCACTCGATGCCCTGCGCCTGCCGACCGTGATTGCCGTCGCCTATGCGGATAGCTGTGGGCGGTCGGAGTTTCTTGCGCAGACGGAGCGGGCCCTGCGAAGCGGGCTTGGCGTGATCGTGCTGCGCGAGCGCACCATGCTGCCGGCGCAGTTCACCCAGTTCGCCCGGCAGGTCAGTGACCTGGCCCATCGCTACGGCGCGAAAGTGCTGGTCGAGGCCGGCAAGGCTCATGCCGGTCACAGTACCGCCGACGGCGCCCACGTGTGCTGCTGCAAACTACCGGAGATGACAACCGCGCCGGCCGGGGCGATCTGGTCGGCATCGTGCAAGACACCCCATGACCTGGACCTGGCCGCCGCACGTGGCGCGACTTTTGCCACCGTGCCGCCGCCCGGTGCCGAGGATGGGACGGCCATCGATTGGGATCGGTTCAGCGCGATGATCAAACGCAGTGCTGCGCCGGTCTTTGCCTCGGGCGGCCTTGCGCCTGAACACCTCGACCACGCCCTGCACGCCGGGGCGCACGGGATCGCGTTGCCATTGTCTGCGTGGTGATTCCGGCGGGGGCGCTCAGTCGGCAGGCATGCTGCGCGCCCGCAACTCCTTCATCCCCGCCTCGAAGTTCTCGATCGACGTCCGCCCCTCGTTCTTGACGAAATCGATGAAGGTCTCGGCGACGATGCTGAGGTTGCGGCCTTTCGGGTAGAGGATGTACCAATCGCGCTTGATCGGGAATCCCTGCACGTCGAGCACCGAGATCGGCCCATCTTCACCCTCCAACACCAGCGACTGGCGCGACATGACCGCGACGCCAAGGTCGGCCACGATGGCCTGCTTGATTGCCTCGTTGCTCGCGAACTCCATCTTGGCCGAGGGCAGCGTGAGGCCCTCCCCGGTGACGAGTTGCTCAAACGCCGCCCGCGTGCCAGAGCCTTGCTCACGCATGATCAGCGGCTCTTGGATCAGGCGTGCAAGCGGGATGTTCGTCTCGCCGACCAGCGGGTGGTCGTATCGCGCCATCGGCACCAGTGGATTGGGGAGCAGCGGAAAGGATTCGGCTTCAAACCCCTCCGGCGGCTTGCCCATGATGTAGAGATCGTCATCGTGGCGATGGATACGCTTGAGCAGGTTCTCGCGGTTCGTCACCTTCAGCTCGACGTCGATGTCGGGAAACACACGGTGAAACCCGCCCAACACGTGCGGGCCAAGGTATTTCGCCGAGGTCAGCACCGCGATCTTCAGCCGCCCCCGTTTCATCCCCTCGACGGCGGCGATCTTCATCTCGAGGTTTTCCAGCGCGGCAAATACGTCGTGGCAGGCGGTGTAGACCTCCTTGCCCATTTCCGTCATCTGCGCCTGCCCGCCGATCTGTTCCAGAAGCGGGTGGCCGATACTGTCGGCGAGCTTCTTGATCTGCATCGAAACGGTGGGCTGCGCGAGGTAGAGCTCGTCGGCGGCCCGGGTGTAGCTTCCAAGGCGTGCCACCGCCTCGAACACCTGAAGCTGGCGCAGCGTTGTGTATTTGATCAGCGTGCCAACCGGAAGGGTGCGGGCCATGGTTCCCTGCTCAGGACAATGTGGGTTTCCGACGCCGCGCGACGCGGAAATCATCGTCCGACCATGCCACGTATCCGGATTGAAAAAAAGTAGGGCCGAGCTGCGCTCCGGTCCAGTGGCCACCGCTTGCCAGCGGGCTAGAGGCCCGTTGTGCTCCCCGGGCAAACCAGCCGGCATAGGGTTTATCGATAGTTGGTATAGGGGATTGAAATTGGTCGGCCGAAATGGGCGCTGCTAATATCTTGCAAAATGATTCGGACGCAGGGCCAATGAACGAGCAAACCAGCCAAAAATCCATTATAATGAAGCTGTTGCCGTTCCTGCGTTGGTTCCCGATGACCAGCGGCGGTATTCGTGCCGACATCATTGCCGGCATCAGCGTGGCGATGATTTTGGTGCCCCAGAGCATGGGTTATGCCAAGCTTGCGGGCCTGCCGGTGGTCTATGGACTATATGCCGCAGCCCTGCCCGTGGTGATCGGGTCGATGTGGGGGTCGTCGCGCTACCTGCACACCGGCCCGGTGGCGATGCTCTCGCTGCTGTCGGCTGCCTCACTCGCGCCCTTCGCCTCGGCGGGCACAGAGCTCTTCATCCAGCTCTCCATCATGCTCGCCTTGATGGTCGGCATCCTGCGCCTTCTGCTCGGGGTCTTCCGCCTCGGTATCCTGATGAACTTCGTATCCCACCCGGTGATGATGGGCTTCACCAACGCCGCGGCGCTGATCATCGGCTTGTCGTTGCTCAACACCTTCTTCAATGTGCCTAAGCCCGACACCGGCGCGTTTCTCACCGACTTCTTTGGCGTGTTCAGGCAAATCGGGGAGGCGCACTGGCCCACCGTCCTGTTCGGACTGGCAACCCTCGCCGCGCTGCATTTCCTGCGCAAAGTCGCGCCGTCCATCCCCGGTGTTCTGGTCGTGGTCGTGCTGGGCACGGCGATCAGTGCGCTGATCCAATTCGAGCGGACCGAAGCCGTATCGACAGAACAGATCACCGACACCAACGTCCGCGATACCTTACTCGCCATCGTCGAAACAGCGGATAAGCTCCAAGTGGATTCGGAGGAAATCTCCGAGGCCTCGCGCGCGCTCAAAGCGGTGGAGCCCGGCAGCGTCGATGCGGTACGGATCGGTGGCGAGATTGACCTGCTGCGATACGACGAGGCGCTCATGAAGGAACGCCTGAGCGACCTGCGCGTCGAGGCGCACCGGATCAAGCTCACCCGCGTTGAGGCCGCGGATGGGAGCGTCACTTTCCGGGAGCGGGTTGAAGGCGACACCGGCCCGGCCTGGCGGCTCAACCGGATGACGGCGGATGGCCCGGTTCTGTCGGCCGGCGGCCAGGTTGTCGGCAACATCCCGCAGGGCCTGCCGGCGTTCCAACTCCCCGTGCTCAACTGGGAAGTCCTGCCCGCCCTCGCGCCGGCCGCCTTCGTCATGGCGCTGATCGGATTCATGGAAGCGATGTCGATCTCGCGTGCGCTTGCCGCACGCCACCGCGACAATCTCGATCCCAACCAGGAGTTGATAGGGCAGGGCCTCGCCAACATCGTCGGCAGCTTCTTCCAGTCCTACGCGGTGAGCGGCTCTTTCTCGCGTTCGGCGGTCGCCGCCCGCTCTGGGGCGAACAGCGGCATCTTCGCGGTGGTAAGCGCGATCGCGGTGATGATCACCATGCTGTTCCTCACGCCGCTACTTTACCACCTGCCCTTGGCCGTACTCGCGGCCATCGTGATGTCGGCCGTGTTCGGGCTGCTTGACCTCGGCAGCGTCGTACGCACCTGGAAGATCAGCCCTGCCGATGGTGCCGCCGGTACGCTGACCTTCCTCGCCACGCTCTACATGGCGCCAGACCTCGCCATGGGCGTGATCGTCGGCGTGATCCTCGCGGCGCTTCTCTTCGTGATCTCGACGGTGCGCCCGCGGACGGAACTGCAGGGGCTTTCCCCCGACGGCTCGCTGGCCGGGGCTGTCAGCCGCGACCTGCCGCCGATCGGCGAAACCTTCGTCGTGATCCGCTTCGACGCCTCGCTCGAGTTCATGAATGTGGCCCATTTCGGCGATGCGGTCACCAACGCTTTCTCCAGCAGCCCGAAGATCCGTTCGGTCCTGGTGCTTGGCGCCAGCATCAATCAGATCGACGCGTCGGGCATCGAAAAGGTGCAATCGCTTTGCGAGGGACTGCGTGCCGCCGGCGGCGTGCTGATGTTCAGCGGCTTGAAAAAGCAGGTTCGCAAGCGGATGGAAAACGCCGGGCTGATGGAGATCATCGGCCAGGAGAACCTGTTCCCCAACAAATACGCCGCGATCGACTTCCTGATGAAGCGGGAGCAGGAAGAGGGCGCTACCGAACCCGCCCGCCCGGCCGATCTGTCCCTCGGCGGGCGCCTTCGGACCGGCTGAGGTACAGCTGGGCCGTCGACCGGGGCAGCCGTTGCAATGGGTTCTGAAACCGCCAAGAGTTTCCTGTCCTGAGACGATAAGCCATCTTGTCGATGGGGGACGGCGGCGCCTATTCTGGCAATGAGGCGTTCCGGATTGGAATGCCGGTTTCCATGGTGCGGAAGCATCAAGTGGAGGGGACTTCCGCGTCGCAGGATTCGAGGCGGAAGACATGACCAGATCCACGATATCCCGTTACATCACCAGGATGCTTTCGACACTGCTGATCGTCGTGGCCGGTGCTCTCGCAGCTGGCGCCCCGGCGGACGCGCAGGTCGATACACCGACGCCAACTGAAAACAGCCAGACGCCACCTGTAACCGGGAGCGCAGAATCCGAAGACGTGCCCGATCTGCGTCGCGCCGAAGATCTCGAGGGTGACGTCTCTGTCGAGCCGATGGGACGACCGGAGATCGTCGTCGACTGGTCACCCAAACCAGTGATTGCCGGGCCCGACGGCTTCATCGTGGTCTCGGCACGGCCCGCGAAGCCGGATCGCCGCCCGATGACATACACCTTTGATTCCGGGGCCGGTCCGCACTCCAACAAATCCGGAATCGCGTTGATCTCACGGCTATCTCGGCCAGGCTGGTTGGAAGTGACGGTGACAGCCCAAGTGGACGGTGGTTTCGAGTCCATTCCGATCACCGTCTTCATTCCAGTGCTTTCGCCAGACGACAACCTGCTGAACAACGAGATCAACCAGAAGGTTGATGATCTGCGATCCGGCTACCTCCGGCCCGAGCCGGTCGAGATCACAGACTTCGACATCACCTCGCGGCCGACGACAGTCGCCGCGGAACCGCCCCCGACCGGGGTATCCCCGGCCGCACAGCCAATTCTCGACAGTGCCGCGCCGTGGAAAGACCCGCTGGTGCAGCAATGTGTTCAACAATACCTCGATTTCATCGCGTTCCCGGTCGAAGACCGGCTCGATCCCGGCAAGTTCACCCATATCGACAATTGGGGCCGCCTGATCGGTGCGCATCTCCAGGCCACCGGGCCGGTCGACGGGTTCTGGGACAACGCCACCCACTTCGTGTGGTCGCAATACGGCTCCGAGCGGGCCACGCGCCGCTACGGGGTCTCGCTGCGCGACTACGTGGCCGACTGCCTGGATGGCCTCGCGGGCCGCAGCCCGACCGAAGACGCAGCCGGTGGCGATCAGGCGGTGCGCGATATCCTCGACAACGCGCAGACCCAGATCGATGAAGGCTACGAACGCAACGCAAGGGGCGACGTCGCCGGCGCGCTCGAGAGTTATCGCAAGGCCCTGGAGGCGCTGCTGCGGGCGCAGCGGGCAGATACCGATGGCAACTTCGAAGACCTCCTGAACGATGCGATCGCCGCGATCCGACGCAACATCGACAAGCTCGCCGAGTTGGCGCCCGACGACAGCGCCCCCGAAGGCGCGCAACCCGATACCGGCGGTATCGGCCCGGGGCTCGTGGTTGGCGAGGATATCCGCGCCGCATTCGAAACGCTCCGCCGCCGCAATATCGTTGCCTATTCCGATCTCGAGAGCGTGCAGACCGGGCTTCACGGCACCCTCGGGCTTGGGGCGACGACGCTGAGGATGCGAACCACCGAATTCCGCTATCCGCTGCCCGTGCGCGCCGCGCCCGATGGCACCCCGGTTGCCGTGCTGCCCTACAACTTCGTGCGGTCGCCGGCCAATCATCGGTTCATGGGTGTGCAGGCGGGGCATCTGCCCGACGGACAATCGAAATATGAGTTTGTTCTGTCACCTCCCGCCAGCCACGTTGGCCTGATGCGGAACTGGAACAGTAATGCGTTGACCCGGTTCTACAATGCCGAGGGCGCGCTTCTCGCCGAATACCGGAACCAGGCCAACCGGCAATTCGTCGGCTATGTCGCGGATCGCCCGGATCGCTACGTCGCGCGCATCGAGTTCGACGGTGTTCCGTCTGAGCCGGGGAGCGGCAGCAACATGCTCTACCAGGTCGGCGAGGTCGACGATCTCTACATCGGGTCTCCCGGGGCGCAGGATCGTCCGCCGCTGTCGTCCGATCCGATCAGCGGGATATGGCGCTTCCCCGACGACACCGAGATCAAATTCTCGGAAAACGGCGGTGTTCACAGCGGACATCTCCACCTGCCGGCGGCGCACCTCGCGCGCTATGGATTCAGCCAGGGCGAAACGACATACCGCGGTCTGAAGCAGGTCGATCCTGGCGTTTTCGAGGGCGAAACCAAGATGCGCAACGAGCGCGGCGACGCCTGGTGGGAGCCGATCCGACTTGAACTGGATGGCGACACCATGACCAGCCGGTTCGGAACATCGGTTCGGGTCCGCTAACCATACCCGGGCATGGACAACCGATCGATCCTTTGGACGCACGGTTGGGGGCGAAGGGATCACCTCGCATGGGCGGGCGCCGCCAGCGGCATGATCCTGTGGGGGCAATGTGTTTGGCAGCATTCGACCAGAAGGGCGGGCACCGGGCTCCCGCACTGGATAGAAACGCCATGCCGGCGTCCGTTTACTCCAAAGCCTGCAGCTCTTTGTTGGCTCGTCGCAACCGTTGGGTGAGACTGACCACGATGTTCCCGAGGATCTTCTCCATGATCCGCGGATGCCTCTTTGTCAGTTCTTGGATTGAAGCGACGGAGAACGCGTAGGCCATGACCGTTTCATCGGCGATGGCCGTTGCAGATCGTCGGCCACCATCGAGCAACGCCATCTCTCCGATCACCTGCCCGGGCCCGACCGACGCAACGCGTCGCCGGCGCCCGCTGCCAAGTTCGACACTGATGCTCACGGTACCACGGGCGACGACGAAGAACGCATTGGCGACATCACCGGTATGCACGATTACTTGCCCGGCATCGTAGCTCAATACGCTCGCTATGCCCTCTATTCCGGCGATTTCTTCAGCGCTGAGGGACGCGAAGATATCTTGGTCGGCCAGGTTGAACCGACGCAGATCGGATTTGGCGCCAGCCTGTGCGATGACCGTGTCCTCGAAGGCTTCTAGCGCGCTGTCAATGTCTGCCACCTGTTCCACAAGTCCTTCGGCCCCGGGCTCGTTTGCAAGGTTCGCGAGCGGGCTGAGCGCGGGGCGGTGGGCAGTCTCGGCAAACAGCAGATGCGGGCCCCGCCCAACAGCGATCATCTCGCGAAACAACTGTAATCCACCGGAGTCGATCATCGCGACCCTGCGGAAATCGAGCGCAACCGTCTCAACATCTTCAGGCATTTCACAGATACGACGCTGCACCCGTTCGACAGCCCCGAAGTTCAGCATCCCCTGAAGCTCAAGAACGGCAAATCTCTTTCCCGCGTCACGCAGAACCTCCACTTCCCGGTCTTCGCGGACATGACGGGAGTGAACCTGCGCGGCCGTGTAGGAACGCCGGATCACTTGGCCCGGGTCATTGCGTTCACCAAAAACGTGCAGCCCGAAGCGCTCGGCAAATCGGCGGCAGGCCTCCACACCACGTATGGAGTTGCCGACGGCATCCAGCCGGGGCGCATAGACCGCAATCCCAAGCTGCCCCGGGACCACTGCCGCAATCAGCCCGGACACGCCGCTTTTTGCTGGCAGGCCAACATCAAACCCCCACTGCCCCGCGTAGTCGTACATCCCCGCGCTCGCCATCACCGAAAGCACGTCGCGCACCGTATTCGGGGCCACGACGCTTTCACCGGTAAGCGGGTTGGTGCCGTGCGCCGCAAGTGTCGCCGCCATCACCGCAAGATCCCGGGCCGTTACGAGAATGGAGCATTGGCGAAAATACAGATCGAGAACCTCTTCGGGATCGCGTTCGATCATTCCCGAGTTCAACATCAGCCAGGTGATCGCTCTGTTGCGATGTCCGGTTTCGTTCTCGGATTGGAAAACGGCTTCATCCAACGTCAGAGTCCGTCCGGCGAACCGTGAGAACCACGTCTGCATCGCGTCCGCAGCCGCCGCGCGATCCGGGCCACACATGAGTTCAGCGGTAGCAATCGCGCCGGCGTTCACCATGGGATTGAATGGACGGTTGGTTTCTTCGTCCAGCACAATCGCGTTGAAGGTCTCGCCGGTGGGTTCCACCCCAACCTGGTTGAGCACCCGGTCGCGTCCGGATGTCTCGAGCGCCGCAGCGTACATGAACGGTTTTGAGACGGACTGAATGGTTACCGCTTGGTCACTGTCCCCGACCGAATAAATCTGCCCATCAGTGGTGGCGATGCATATCCCGAACATGTCCGGATCAGCCCGGCCCAATTCCGGGATATAAGTCGCGACTTCTCCAGATCTGAGCCCCAGAAGCTCCGCGTGCAGACGCCCGAGGTACTCATCGATTGCGCTGGGCGCCGGAACGCCAGCGGCTGCTGTTTCAGGCGTTTTCATTTTTCCCACCATTTCACTGGCTACGTTTGATGCCCAGTGAGTTCGATTCAACACGAACGATCACCGTCGTGGCGCGATCCGCTGTCAACAAGCGGCCGTGTCCGATCGATCGAAAACCGGCAACTTGCGGAAAAAACGAGCATGCCGGGGTTCCACTGCGTGCATGCCCGGCATCGGTGGTAGCCTTTCGTCGGGACTGGGGGGGCGCAGTTGAAGGATGGGTTCCGCCGAGTGCCGAATTCACGCTTCGGCATTTGGCTCAGAATTGGCGCCTGAGCTTCCGGCGCTTGACCACCGTCAAAGACGCGGCGGAAAATCGGGCATAGGTCTTGGACTCTGATTGGCGAGTGAGGACTCGCAGGTGGCTGCCGTACGACCGAAAGTTGTGATGGCGCACCGGACGCATTTTGGGCGTGTCCGGGTGAGTTGTCCTCGGCTGCGCGATGCACCCGCGCTTGCGGCGCGCGTGGAGCAGGCCTTGCGGGCCAGCCCGGCCTTCGATGACGTTCGCGTTCGGCCCCTGTCGGGCAGCATCATTCTGCACGTGACGCCCAAGATGTCGGATGACGACGTTCTGCGCCGGGTGCAACGGATCGCCGCATCGGCGGCTACGTCGGAAAGCCGGCGCAAGACGGTTGCTGTGGCACGCGATGACGTGAGCACCTGGCATCGGCACTCGGCCAAGGAGGTTCTCACCCGCTTCGACGTCGACCCTGAAGCCGGTCTGTCGGACGAGCGCGCGCAGGCGGCGCTCAAGTCGGACGGAGAAAACCGCCTGCCGGTGTTTGCCCAGAAATCCAATGTCGCGCGTTTCCTCGAGCAGTTCGATGGCTTGCCGGTGCGTATGTTGCTCGGGTCGGCCGGCGTGTCGCTTCTGACGGGCGGCGTTGCCGATGCAGTGGCAACCATGGCCGTGGTCATGGTCAATGCGACGTTGGGCTACGTCACCGAAGGCCAGGCCGAGGTGTCGATCGGCAAGCTGATGAGCGCCGAGGAGGAGAACACCACCGTGATGCGCAACGGGGGGCCGGTGCGTCTGCCGGCAAGCCGGGTCGTGCGGGGCGACATCTTCGTGGCGCGCCCGGGGCGGCTGGTGCCGGCCGACGCACGGGTGGTGACGGCCAAGCGGCTGAAGGTGGACGAGTCGGCTCTGACCGGGGAAAACCGCCCGGTCGAGAAATCGCCCGACGCCCTGGTGGCAAGGGCGGCGCCGATCGGTGACCGGCCAACGATGCTGCACGCGGGCACGCTGGTAGCCGAAGGTGAAGGGCGCGGTGTTGTGGTGGCCACCGGCGGCCAGACCGTCTCGGCCCAAATCGCCAGCCTCAGCGAACAGGCCAGCCGGCCGCGCGCGCCGGTAGAGGCGGAACTTGACCGGGTTGGCAGCCTGCTTGCCAACCTCTCCCTCGTGGCCTGCGGCGTGTTCTTCGGCATCGGCTGGATGCGGGGCGTCGGGCTCGGGATGATGCTGAAAGACTCGCTCGCGCTCGCAGTTGCCGCGGTTCACGAGGGCCTGCCGGTGGTGGCGACGACCACGATGTCGATCGGGCTCAAGCGCATGGAGAAGCATGGCGTGCTCGTGCGCCGGATCGACACCGTGGAAAGCCTCGGCTCGATGCAGGTGCTCTGCCTCGACAAGACCGGGACGCTCACGCGCAATCACCTCAAGGTGGTCGATGCCGTCGCCGGGGTTCATCCCGACAAGGCCGAGATCGACGGCGCGCGCGAGGTCCTGCTCGAAGTGGCGGCGCTCAACAATCTTGCCGACTGGGGGCCGGTCGGCGCATCGGGGTCGTCGGCGACCGAACGCGCGGTGCTGAATCACGTGGCAAAGGCCGGAATTGACATCGACGCGCTGCGACAGGCCCATCCCGTCGAGGATATGTTCGAACGCACATTGGAGCGGCCCTATGTAGTCACCTGCCATGGCGGGGGGCGGGGTACGCTGGTGAAGGGTGCGCCCGAATATGTGCTCGCGCGCTGCACCGCGCTGTGGGACGGCACGCTGCTTGACGACTTGATCCGCGCCCGTGTTCTGGCCGCGAACGACCAGTTGGCGGCTCGTCCGGCCCGTGTGCTCGGCTTCGCGGCCGGCGCGGCCAAGCCGGTCGACGGGGTGCCGCAGGATATGCGCTGGATTGGTCTCATGGCCCTGATGGACCCGCTTCGCAGAGGTGCGGGCGATTTCATCTCGGCGATGCAGAAGGCCGGGATCAAGCCGATCATGATCACCGGCGACCAGGCCGCCACGGCGGTGGCGATTGCCCGCGAGTTGCACCTCTCGGGCGATGCACCGCTCAAGGTGATCGACGCGCCCGAGATCGCCTCGATGTCGCCCGAGCTTCTGGGCACCGTGGCGCAGGAGGCGCACGTGTTTTCGCGCGTCAGTGCAACGCAGAAACTGGCGATCGTGCAGGCGCTTCAGTCGCGCGGCCTTGTCGTCGGCATGACCGGCGACGGAATCAACGACGGTCCGGCGCTCAAGGCTGCCGATGTCGGCATTGCGATGGGGGCGAGCGGCACCGATCTGGCCCGCGACGTGGCGAACGTTGTGATCCGCGACGATGAGCTCAACACCCTGACCGGGGCCATCGCGCAGGGGCGCACGGTGTTTCTCAATATCCGGCGCGCTTTAGAGTTCCTGATCGCGACCAACATGTCGGAGATTGCCGTCAGCATCGTCGAGGCGCTGCACGGCCCAGGCGAGTTGGAATCCCCAATGGAACTCCTTTGGATCAACATCGTGAGCGACGTGCTGCCGGGGCTCGGGCTAGCGCTGGCCGATCCCGATCCAGATGCAATGGACAAGCCACCGCGGCCGCCGACCGAATCCGTCATCCCGCCCCGCCATTTCAACCGCATGCTGGTGGACGGCAGCGTGGTATCTCTCGCGGCACTGGGTGCGCATTTTGCCGGGCTTGCCCGCTTCGGGCCCGGGCCCGAAACCCGCAGCCTGACCTTCCTGTCGCTGTCGCTCGGCCAACTCCTCTATGCCTACACCTGCCAGCACAGCGACATCCGCAACCTTGAGCCGGCGCGGCTGCTCGACAACAAGATGCTCAACCTGTCGCTGCTGGTGTCGTCGGGGCTCGCGGTTCTGCCCTACTTTGTGCCGGCGCTCCGGCGTGCGTTGAAAATTGCACCTCTCGATCTGGCGTCCACGGCGCTCGGGCTCACGGCGGCCGCCTTGCCGGCTGTTTCCGTTCTGGCCCGACGGCAGCTTGATCTTGGGCTTGAGACTGTGGAGGCGAAACCATGAAAAACTTCGTGTTGACCTCGGAATCGGTAACGGAAGGTCACCCCGACAAGCTCTGCGACCAAGTCAGCGACGCGGTCGTTGACGCCTACCTCACGGCAGGCTCCCGCGCCGGCGTGATCGCCGAATGCGCGGTCAGTTCCGGGGTGATGTTCCTGTCGGTGCGCGCCGGGCAGGAGGCCCCCGTCGACCTTGCGTCGCTCGCGCGCCGGATGATGGCGGAGGTGGGATACCCGGACAGCGCTCCGACGGTAATGCTGGATCTGTCGGTCTCACCCGATCTCACCCCCGAGGCCCTGGCGCCCGACCGGGCCCGCCACATGGTGTCGGCTTTCGGCTATGCCTGCGCTGGCAGCACCACCGCGATGCCCTACCCGATCGAAGCGGCGCACCGGATCGTCGTGGCGATCGACGCGGCCCGACGCGAGGGGCGCGTTCCGTGGATCGCGCCGGACGCCCAGGCGCAGGTGGCGGCACGGTTCGAAAACCGTACACCGGTGGACCTGGAGGCGGTGGCGTTGAATTTTGGCCATACGGCGACGCCGCCCCCGGAGGTCATGCAGCGCGACCTGCTTAAGGAGGTGCTGCGCCCGGCGCTTGATTTTGGACCGATCGGGCTCACCGACGACGTGCGATTGATCTACCTGCCCGCCGAAAGCCCTGCTGGACCCGGGGTGCACTCCGGGCTGACGGGACGCAAATCCGCCGACGATGCCTACGGCAGTTTCGTGCGCCGGTCCGGCCCTTCGCTCTGCGGCAAGGATCCGTCGCGGATCGACCGGATCGCCGCCTATGCCGCGCGCCAGGCGGCGCGCGCAGTGGTAACAGCCGAACTTGCCCGGGAATGCGAAGTCCAACTGTCCTACATGATCGATGATGCAACGCCGGTGACCGTCGAAGTCGACACCTACGAGAGCGGCAAACTGGCCGACTCGACGCTTTCGAACCGGTTGCACCAACTGTTCGATTTCCGCCCCGGGGCGATTGCGGAGCGGATGGAACTGTGGAACCAGCCCGCCAAGCACGGCGGCCGGTTCTACACCGATCTCGCGCGTTACGGCCAGATGGGGCGCGACGACGTGGCGCCGCCGTGGGAAGAGGTGGATGACCTCGCCAAGGCACTCGCCTGAGCGCTACTTGCGATCCAAGAGAGACAGGGCCGAGGCCGCGAGGGTCGTGGCCGGTCCTGCGATTTGACCGCGTGCGAGTTGCAGGATGGCGCCTGCCAGGAGCATCAGGCCGAGCGCGGTGCGCAGATCCAGCGCACCTTCGGTTTGGCGTTGCAGATCGAAATCCGCCCTCGCGAGGCCAAGTTGCACCATCTGGCTCACCGGCGGCTGCTTTGGCGGGTTGGCGAGCGTCGCCAGCCCGGCGTCCTCGATGGTCTTCAGCACATCGGCAACCGAAGAGTGGGCCTCGATGATGAGGCTCCCGGTTGAGGGGCGTGCGAGCACGCGATCCACCCCGGCCGTGCTGGCCAACTGGTCGGCGAGCGCGATCAACTGCTCGCGCGACAGGGGGTCTTCAACCCGGAGCCGGGCACGCTTCTCGATTACGTGCACCCGTACGAGCTTGTGGGTGGGGTCCGGTCTGGCGCCGCTGTCAGGCATCCTCTTTGGCGGCGCCGACGTCGCCCTCGTCTTCTTCCGCCTCGCGCTCGGCCTGCATCTCTTCGCGAACCTCTGCGAGAATGTCTTCGACATGCTCAAAGGCTTCGGCGCCGGCCTTGCGGAACTCGTCGTAGGCAACATTGCCAGTGCGCAATCCGGCCCGCACCAGCGGCTTGGCCGCACGACCGAAGGCGACGGCCACGCCCGGCACCATCATCAATGCACCCGCAGCGAGCGCAGCTCCGAGAAATACACTTTTGTTCATAAGACACCTCAAACGTGTTGGGGTTCTGCGCCGATGGTAGCGCCGGCGGGAGGATTGCCTCAAGGAATAACTGCGAAATCTGTTCAGCCGGAGTGCCGTATCCGTGGCGTTCGGCAACCATTGGCCGATCGGCCGGGGGCTGGGCGCTCGACGCCCCAAATCGGCGCCGGGCTCGGTGAAAAATGACTTCTCGATAACTACATCTTCATGGGTAATTCCGCCCACGAAAAGGGAGGGAACCGATATGGTAGCCCTGAGAAAGAAGAAAGATGACGAGGTTGAACTCGCCGCGGTGAAGGAAACTGAACCTGAAGCCAAGGATGAGGCCACCGTCACAACGAAAGACGACATCGAAACAAAGGAAGGGGCGCATCGCTTCGAGATGCTGCGCCGCGAAATCGACCGGCTGTTCGACGACTACGGGCCGAGCAACTGGCGGCTTCCGTTCCGTCGCGATCATTCGCCCGAGGTTGCTGGACCTCGGCGGGAACACTTCCCGCTGCGGCCGGCGATTGACATGGTCGAGACGACCGATGGCTACAGGCTGACTGTCGAGCTTCCGGGGATGAGCGAGAAGGATGTGGAAATCAAGCTTTCCAACCATCACCTCACCATTCGCGGTGAAAAGACCGAACTTCATGAAGAAGAAGGGCGCGACTTCTTCCTGTCCGAACGGAGCTACGGCGCGTTCCACCGCGCATTCCGGCTCCCCGACGGGGTGAACGAAGGGCGCATCGACGCGACGATGGCGAACGGGGTGCTGACGGTCACAGTTCCGAAAACCGCTGAAGCGAAGAAGGGCGAGAAGACGATCAAGGTCAAGGCCGTTTGAAGGCGGGCCTGTCGATCTGAGCCCGGTGCTGGAGTTGGCCCATCGTGGATGCCCGCGGTGGGCCGGGGCTGTGCCGTGTTTCAGGACATGATGTCGCCGCTCGCCGCACGGTTTGCCATGCAGGGTGGCGGTGCGGAGTCGGCGGTGATCGGATTCGTATTGCCCTTGGCCTTCCAGCGGCTGTGGTCTGATCCTGCGAAAGGCAGCGGGCCAATCTTCACAATGCCCAGGATGCCCCGAGCTTGCTGATCTGTTTCTTCATCGCCAGCCTGCTCACTTTGGCATTTGGCCTTGCGGCTGATCGTCGCCCGTTACGGCAATGACACGTGCTGGTGCTTACATCTCAACCGAAGCGTCCTTTCGGGAGGGGAATCGCTCTCCCGGGAGGGAGATGGGTGCCTGCCGAATGGAGATTGGTGATGGAAGACGTTGAAAGACTGCTGAAGGGCACGGTTGAGGAATTGGAACGGCTGCTCAGTGCAAAGAACGTACTCGGCGATCCGATTGAACGCGATGGGGCCACGATCATTCCGATCGTGAGCTACGGCTTCGCTTTCGGGGCCGGCGGCGGCTCGGGCGGCAAGTCCGGCGCGGCAAGCGGTACCGGTGGCGGCACCGGCGGCGGCGGCGGTATCAAACCACTTGGCGCGATCATCATCGACGCTGAGGGCGCCCGGGTCGAGGGCGTGCAGGGCGCGATGTCGGCAATTGCCGACGTGCTGGGCCAGGCCGCCACGAAGGCGATCGACAAGGCCGCGGAGGCGGCGAAATCCGGGGCCAAGGCTGACTGACGTCGATGGTCATTCTGCTTTGGGTTTTTCTGGCCCTGATCGGCGTGGTGATGGTCGCCGTGGTGGCCGTCCTTGCGCTGCCCCTGCGCCTTGCGGTGCGGGCAGTGACGGGGCCCGAGGCGCGGTTCGTGTTCAGCGTACAGGTGCTGGGCGGCCTCGTGCCGCGCATTCGGGTGGTCGACACCGACCGGCCGCGTAAGCCGGGCAAGCCGGACAAACCCACGCGAAAGGCAAAAAGGAAGCACAGGAAGCGGGGCAAGGGCCTGAGCGGCGACACGATCCGCCGGATGCTTCTGGAGGCACCGGAACTCATCTCGGCGGAGTTCCAGCGTATTCACATTGACCGGTTCCGCCTCACGGCCGACTTCGGCCTCGGCGATCCGGCGGCGACGGGAGAACTCTACGGTTGGATGTGCCCTCTGGTCTACGCGACGCCCCTCAACCAGGCCAACATCACGCTCCGGCCCGATTTCACCGAGGCCCGGTTTGCCGCGGATCTCGACGCCGCGGTGCGGTTCACGCCGGTCTCGCTCGTGGTGCCCGTCGTCCGGGCCGCATGGCGCGTCTTCGTGGTGAAGCCATGAGATACCGTTTGGAACCCGGTCCACGTGCGGGCGACTGGCGCACCGCGGTGCTCGTGCAAACCCGCCGCGACGTCTCGGGCAACCGGCACGGCGCGTGGATCCGCGCCTCGATCGTGCCGGTCGCCGTCGTCCTGACGCGGGCGGGGGAGGTGCATGTGACCGATGCGGCCGGGCGGCGGCTCGATGTGTCCGTACTCGAAGAGCTCTATCCCGGCCTTGCCGACGAGATCGCGCGCCTCGCCTGACGCCGGGGTTACGCAGCCGATGACATGGGCGGCGGAGAACTGCGTTCGACGAAAGCCTTGAACGCCTTCAGGATCCGGTCGTTCTCGCGGGCGAGCAGCCAGGGCATCAGCCGGAAAACCGTGCGCATGTAGCCCTGGATATGATAGCGGGAGTCGACCGCCCACTCGGTCGTATCGCCGAGGTCGGTGAAGGTGTTGGTGACCAGAACCGTGATCGGGCCCGACACATAGCTGGCCGCGAAGGTGTCGGGGAGGTCGCGCTCGAGGATCGTCTCCAGCATCACTACGGGGAAGCCGCCCATCCGGAACACGAACTCCGCCGTGGAGCCCTCCAAGCCGACCGGTCCCTCGAGTGGGGTGAACCGCACGAAGCCGTCGCGCCATTCGTCGAGGTTTTCGGGGTAGTCAAAGAGCTTCACGACCGTCTCGCGCGGGCGGTTGATGATGATGTCCCGACTGATCTGCATCCGACCAGGTCGTTCCAACGCAACAGGCTACAGCTCGGGGCGCAGCTTAGGTCTCGGCCGGGCTCGTTGCATGTGAATTCTTTATGACGGCCTGTCGTGGTCCGCCGATGGTTTGCACTCTCCCGCCATGGGCTTCCGGGGGTATGGAGGGTGTGGGAATGGCCAAGGCGTTTTCTAAACCGGTTTTGATTGCGGAGACCGACGCGTTCGGCAATGTCGCCCATGTCTGGTTTCACCCGAAGGCATCGCGGGTCGTTCCGCAAGGTAGCACGGAGTGACTGACGCCGCGCAAAGGCGGCCGCCAAGCCGTGCTTCGGTCGGGTCGTTCTGGGGCGCTTCCCCGATTTCGCAAACCCTTTGTCATGGCAACGGCCATTCCCGTGCTGCGTTTGACCTGGATGATGCGGGCGCCTGGGCACTTCGGGCGGCGACGCCATGTTCACGTGGATGTTTCGAATTCGTCACAAGCATGAATCCCGGCGCTGATATCGCCCCACGGGCCGCCAAGGCGACAAGTCATCTTTGAATGAGGATCAACATAACCATCTCCCGCCGTTCCGTGATCAAGATGGGTGCCGCCGCCGTGACCGCCCCGGTTGTGCTCAAGGCCAACGACGCGCTTGCCTCTTCAGGCAGCGTCAAGGTTCTGGCCTGGCAGGACTACATCCAGCCGAACATTGCCGAGAAATTCGAAGCCGACACCGGCATCAAGCTCGAACTCACCACTTTCGGCTCGAACGACGAGGCCGAGTCGACGATCCGTGCCAACGGCGGCAAGGGGTTCGACATCGTCTTCCCCTCGATCACCAACTCGTCGGGCTACCTCAACGACAACGGCGACAGTTACTTCGCGCCGGTGCCGGCTGCGGTGAACGTTGACGCGGTCCTGCCGTCGTTCCTGCGCGACAGCGCCACGCTTGACGGTGTGCACAATGGCGAGCAGATCCTTCTGCCGTTCGACTGGGGCACCGAGGGCATCACACTGAACCGCGGCGAACTCGACATCGCCGACACCGAGCTGTCGTTCGGCGATCTGTGGCGCCCGGAAGCCAAGGCCAGGGCCGCGTTCCGCCAGAAGTCGGTGATCATGGGCACGGGCCTCTACCTCGATGCGATCGGCGAGGTGCCGTCGAACCGCATGCTCGACGTCTACAAGTCGGAGGAAGACGCCCGCCGCGTCTGGGGGGCCGTGACGGCCTGGATCCTTGAGCGCAAGGACAACTTCGGCGCTTTCTGGAACAACGCCACCGAGGCGACCGCCGCGTTCAAGGAAGCCGGCAGCATCATCGGCCAGACCTGGGACACCACCGGCCTGTTGCTGAACCAGGAAGATGCCAACTACGTCTATCGCGCCCCGAAAGAAGGCATCATCACCTGGCTTGACTCGTTCGGCATGCTCAAGGCCGCCGAAAACGCGGAGCAGGCCGTTGCGTTCATGAACTTCATGCTTCAGCCGGAAGTGGGCGGCATGTTCGCCAACAACGCCGGCTACAACTCGGCCGTGGTGGGCGCTGCCGACTTCGCGTCGGACACCTTCAAGCGCCAGTTCAATGAGGTCTACACGGCCGACGTGCTCGGCAACATGTGGTGGTGGCAGGCCGACACGCCGTTCTTCGCGCCGATCCGAAACGAGTTCGTCGAAATCATCACCAACGCGTAATTGGAATTTGATGACGACAGGGCGGTCCCCACAGGGGGCCGTCCCATTCAGTTCTGCGAGGGGCCAT
>Ga0180429_10001518_pt1 | contig 19700 bp, 10 predicted proteins | sample SS_ome_FD_132428 | JGI IMG/M metagenome (GOLD analysis project Ga0180429, IMG submission 132428) | Hypersaline lake sediment archaeal communities from the Salton Sea, California, USA - SS_1_S_1 metaG | ecosystem: Environmental > Aquatic > Non-marine Saline and Alkaline > Hypersaline > Sediment ...
CAGGATGGACGAGTGTTGGAGATCGATCCGAGCGACAAGGTCCCGGCGGATACGTCCGGGTTGCACCTTTACCAGGAGATCGCACCGGTTCACCCACAGGTGGTGAGCACGTTGGGGCCGCAGGAGTTCTACAACCTGATTGTCAAGACCCCCACCTCGCTGCTGACGCTCCCAGCCGTCTGCTTTGCGGAGCTGGAGCTGGGGGAGCTGGCCGACAATCCGGAGTACGGCAGTATGGGGAATCTCCCCTATGCCAACATTGATCATCTGCGCCAGTGTCTGGTGGACCTGCGCACAAAGACGGTCAACACGAAGATGGTCGACCGGACCAGCTCGGCCTCATTCCCATACAGGACACTGCGGATGGGGCTGTTCGTGGGCAACGGTGAGCGGTTGATCTGCTTCCCCATGCCGTCTCGTGAGGAGCTGCGGAGCAAACACTATCGCTGGTGGCGCTCTGCCGATATGTAGGACGGCTGGATGAACACAGGGTAGTCGGCGCGTAGCTCCGGATACCCATCAAAGTACCACCAAAGGCTCACAGCTCCCTCTCCGGGGCTAGCTGCGGAGAAGGAGAGCCGGAGACGGCTTTCCGGGGAGGGGCTGGGGCCTCTTTGTGTGGAAATCACACAACACTAGGATGCAAGGAGTTTGGGGGAGGAGACATGAATATCTGGGTCGTCGTTAGTTTCGTCGCCGGCATTATCTCGGTCGGCGCAAGTCTCATCTACTACCGGTGGGTCGCCAAGCAGGACCCCGGTGATGAGCGCGCGCAGAAGGTTGCCGGTTGGATCGAGGATGGTGCCCGGTCCTATCTCATGAAGCTCTACATGGCGCTGACTGGGCTTGCCGTTGCGCTTGCCATTATCCTCGCGATCGTGTTCGGCCTTCAGAAGGATTTCAGCTACGGGCTCGGTATCGCAGTGGCCTTCATCTTCGGCGCTGTTTGCTCTGCCGTGGCCGGCTATATGGGTATGGCCATCGCCGTCAAGGCGAACGTCCGCACCGCCGTGGCCGCCAACAAGGGCCTCAACCCCGCGTTCGCAGTCAGCTTCAACGCCGGTTCTGTGATGGGTCTGGCTATGGTCGGTCTGGCCTTGCTTGGTATGTCCTTGATCTTCATGATCGCGGGGACGGAAAACGGTCCCGAGATGGTCTTGGGCTTCAGCTTTGGTGCTTCCATGTTGGCTTTGCTTGCCAAGGCCGGCGGCGGCATCTTCACGAAGACCGCTGACATCGCCGCTGACCTTGTTGGTAAGGTCGAGGTCGGCATCCCCGAGGATGATCCCCGTAACCCCGCTGTTGTGGCCGATAACGTCGGCGACAACGTTGGTGACGTTGCCGGTATGGGTGCGGACATCTTCGACAGCTACGTTGCTTCAACTGTCGCGGCCATGTTGTTGGGGAGCGCACTGGCTCTGCAGGGCGATCAGCTGACCCTCTATACCATCTTCCCGCTGATTCTTTGTATGTTGGGTGCGTTCGCCTCGCTCATTGGTCTGCAGTTCGTCAAGGTCGGTGAGGATGGGAAGCCTGGCCGAGCACTGAACGCGGGTACCATCCTGACGGCCGTGATCTTCGGTGTGATGATCATCGTCTTGACGTTGGTAGCCGGGATGGATCTGGGCGCCATGTGGGCGACACTGGCCGGCCTGATCACGGGTGTGGTCATCGGCTTCACATCTGACTTCTTCACCGGCGATGACCGCCCGCCCGTTGTCGAGACCGCCAGGGTCTCCGGCTCCGGCTCGGCGATCAACATCATCACCGGCTTCAGCTACGGTCTGATCAGCATCGTCCCGCCCGTCGTTGGTATCGTCGTCGCGATGCTCATCGCCTACTATGTTGGTGAGGCCTCCAGCGTCATCAATGGTGTCTACGGTGTGGCCGTCAGCGCCGTCGGTATGTTGGCGATCAGCGGTATGGTCGTCTCCTCCGATGCCTATGGTCCCATCGTTGACAACGCTCGCGGCATCGCCGAAATGGCGGGTATGCCCGAAGAGGTCATCGACACCACAGATGTGTTGGACGCTGCCGGTAACACGGCCAAGGCCATCACCAAGGGCTTCGCCATCAGCGCAGCAGCGCTGACTGTGTTGGCTCTCTTCACTGCCTACGAGAGCGAGATCTTCTTGGCCTCAGGCGTTCGCCTTCAGATCAGCCTGCTCAACCCGATGGTCATCGCCGGTGTCTTCCTGGGCGCCGCGACCCCGCCACTCTTCAGCGCGCTGCTGATGCTCTCCGTGACCCACAACGCTTTCGATATGATCGAGGAGATCCGGCGCCAGTTCCGCGAGCGCCCCGGCATTCTCGCCGGTACGGAGGAGCCCGATTACGTGACCTGTGTTTCGATGGCGTCTCAGGATGCCCTGTCGTCACTGGTTATCCCGGCCTTCCTGGCTGTGGCGCTTCCGCTGCTGGTCGGCTTCCTCATGGGCCCCGAGGCACTGGGCGCCTTCTTGGGTGGCGCGATCTTCACAGGTATCCTCTTCGCGCTGCTGATGTCCAACGCGGGCGGGCTGTGGGACAATGCGAAGAAGTACATCGAGAGCGGCTACTTCGGTGGCAAGGGCTCCGAGGCTCACAAGGCCGGCGTCGTCGGCGACACCGTCGGTGATCCCTTCAAGGACACGGCGGGCCCCTCGCTCAACACGCTGATCACCGTGATGTCCCTGGTGTCATCGCTCTTCGCGCCGATCATCGCCTCCTTCCACCTCTTCTAGAGGCATCGCCCAGGCGACTGTCGCAGTCGCACACGCAGCAACAACGAGGCCCCCGCGCAAGCGGGGGCCTTTGCTTTGGGACAGAGCCTAGCGATTGGTTGGCTGGGGGTGGGTGAAGGAACGAGCCGGTGACTAGGCGAGAGTCCTGGGGGTCAGAACGCGGACGACGACATCCAGTCTCCAGCCCTCATCGCTCATGCCTCGACTTCCGGTACTTGGTCTCCAGCTTCCTGCGGCATATGGCCTCCGGAATCCGGCTCGCCTTCTCGCGCTGTCAGCGCCTCAAGCGCTGCCACGATCCGGTGATTGTCGGGATCGCGCTCCAGGGCGCCCTCCAGCGCCCACTGCGCCAGCTCTCGGTCGCCGATCTTGACAGTGGATTGGGCGATGCCGATGAGCCCGTCGGGACTCGCCGGAAGCTGCGCCGCGGCCTGGCGGAAGTGGATGGCTGCCAGTGCCCACATCTTGCTGGCGGCGTACGCGCGCCCCCGCTGGAGATAGCCCATCCCGTCGGGCACGCCCTTGTCCAGCGCCAGATGGATGCGCAGACGCTGAACCTGGAAGTCCTGCTCCAACTTGAGCATGATGACCGCGTTGGCGAATGACATCGCCACGCCGAAGAGCCCGCCGATCAGACCCGGCAGGCTGCCGCCCGTGAAGGCCATGCTGGCGATGGAGCCCATCAGGCCGATCACGGCGTTTGCCAGCATCAGGTAGTACATGATCCGCCAGCGCAGGTAGAGCCCCACGACGAAGACAAGGCCCACCACCATCGGGAGGAAGAGCACCCAGAAGAGGACCGGTGGGAACATCGCCTGCACGGCCTGGATGTAGCCAGGACTCGCAGTGCTCGGTAGACTGAGGTAGGCCGGGATGAGGTCAGGGGCACCACCGATGCCGTACTGGGCACCCACCATCGTGCCCACCACCAGCACGGCCGCGAAGGGCAGGGCTGCGAGGCTCAGTGCGCTCAGGATCTGTAGGGCGATGAGAATCCACAGCAGCGTCGAGCGCTTCTGGTTAGGTCGGTACTTGATCCACAGCTTGCTCCGGCAGCTCGGGCAGACTCTGCTGCTGGGCAGCGTCTCCGCCGTGCAGTACGGGCAGCGGGCGGGGTCTCCGTACTTCTCCCACAGCGCGTCAGAGTCCGGCGGCGGTTCGGGCTCGGGCTCCGGTACCTCGGTGGTGTACTTCTCGCGGTACTCCTTGCCGAGGACATCGCCGGCCAGGGTGGAAGCGATGAACGCTTCGCCGTTGTCCGGCGCCACCTCGTCCCAAGGTCGTTCCTCGGCGGCGGCCCGTGCCTGGCGCAGCAGCTCGAGACCGTCCAGGGCGATGGCGTTCTCGGGATCCAGCGTGAGGATGTTCTCGTAGCAGACCTCGCGGTCATCGGCGCTGTCGACGACGCGGCTGAGCCACAGCCACGCGTCCAAGTTCTGCTCGTCACGCATGACGACGTCCGTGAGCAGCTTGTGCGCTGTCACAGCGTCGCCCTGTTCGGCCGCTTCGATGCCCTTCAGAAGCAGATGGTTGGCCGCGGCCTGTCGTGCGCGTCCGAACCCTCGACGGGCCACGGCGTTCTCGGGGTCGAGGTCCACGGCCTTCCGTAGGCAGGCCTCGCGCTTGAGCGGATCGCTAAGAACCGCGCTCATCCAGAGCCAAGCCGTCGCGTTCCCGGGCTCCGCGATCAGAACCTGGCGCAGAAGTGCGCGGGCCTCTGTGATTTGCTTGCTCTTGGCGGCGTCGATGGCCGTCTCGAGCAGCAGTTGGATCTCGTCGTGGCGATCTGGCTCGACCATGGCCTACTGCCGCACGACGCCCCAGCTCTGGATCATATCGGCCACGGCGGAGCGCGTTGCCTCCGCGCCGAAGCCCCACGCCAGCAGCGTGAAGTAGTCGCCGACGCCTTGCGAGCCGAAGTCAGGCCGCAGACTGTAGAGCTCGACGAATCCGGCGAGCGCCAGGAGCACGACAGCAACGCCGTAGGTGGTCCACGTGAACCATCGCAGGCGCCGCTTCGCGCCTAGCGATCCATCTGCAAGCGCCTGGACGCGGACTTCGGGCAGGGCCGTCATCAATTGTGGGCGGATCATCTCGGCGAGCCCGCTTAGCGCGCTGCCGACCCCGCTGAACGGCGTGTGATCGCTGCCCAGCGAGTCATCTGCGGCCTCCTGGGCTGCGCTCACTGCCTCCATCAAGTCGGCACGCAGCTCCAGATAGACGGAGTCGGCGCTCGTGCCGGCTGCCGGCAGGGCGTCGATGCGGGCCAGGAAGTCGGCCGGTGCCGTGGCCTCGTCGGCCCCCTCGCCGAGCAGATCGCGATACTGGCCCAGCAGCTTCGCGAGGTCCGCCTTGCGCAGCTTTGCGAGCGCGGCTTCGATGTCTGCTCCGAGTTTCTCCAGGGCTTGGGCGGCGTTGTCCGCCGCCGGCGACTGCTGTTCCAGCTGCTGCCGTAGGGCCGCGGCTTGCGCCTTGCCCCGCGGGCCGATCTTGGCCAATGTCTGGATGCGCGCGTCGAGTGCCAGATAGGTGTTCACCAGGTCGGTGAGAGGCAGCATCTGGGCGCGCAGTGTCTGTGGCCCTTCCAGGTCGGGCGTGCTGCGGAGGATGTCTTCGGCGGTCTGTGCCAGCTCGGCGATGAAGCGACTCTCGTCGTCTGCACCCCCCAGCCGGTCCACGAAGCCGGCGTGGGCCGTGAGCTGCACGATCCAATCGGGCCTTCCGCGTCGCCAACGGTTCCAGACCGCGGCAGCCTCGTCCGCGGCTGTCTGCCCTGCGTCCCACTGCTGCGCCTCGAGCGCTGCCTCCACGTCAACCAACTCGGCGGTCAGGCGATCATAGAAGGGTTTCCCTAAGGTCTGGAGTTCGCCGTCGACCTTCATCTGAGTGCGCAGCTGGCCCAGGCGCACCATCACCTCGTCGCGGGGACGGCCCTTGGCCCGGTAGTTGGAGACGCCCACGCCCAGACCGACGCCTGCGATCAGGGCGGCCAACGGCCACCAGGGCTGCGCCTTGACCGACACCTGCACGGGCACCGTCCGGCTCCCGTCGGCGTAGTTGATGAGGACCTCGCCCGTGTAGACCCCTGCTCGGACCCCGCTCAGGTCGAACTGGAGCGGCACGCTGAGGGGTGTGTTGGCGGGCAGGTCGGTGGGGGAGGACGCACCGGCGGCGACGGTGGGCAGCAGGACGCCTGCCTCGGCGCTGGTGAGTTCCATCGGGATGAGCGTGAGGTCGGATAGCGGCGTGGCCGACTGGATGACGACGTTCCGGGTCTGGCTCTGGCCCTGTACGCCCTGGAGTGTGAGCTGGGCGGGCGTGATGGTGATGGCGTCCTGGGCGGCAAGGCCGCTCGGGAAGACCAAGAGCAACCCCACAACTAGGGCGGCAATGCGCAGCACTTTCCTCATCTCGGCTCCTTTGGCTACACCGCCAGTCTACACTGATAGGGGACGGTGTGTCAAGGAGACCTACGTCTGTGGACCGCGGGCGTCTCGCCCGCATGCGCGCGGCAGCTCCCTGTCAACGAGATCGCCTCAGCGCACTGCGTACCGCCGCGCTGACCGAGAACCGACACGCTCCAGCGTGGCTCCGGGCTGTCCGCGGCCCAGGTCTCTACACGTCGCCGTCCTGCAGCACCGTATCCGGTCGCAGCGGCAACACCACGTGGAAGTCACTGCCGGGGCAGTGGACCTCGTCGTAGCCGGGGCTCTCTGCCCAGACCCGTCCCCCGTGGGCCTCGACGATGCCCCGCGTGATCGCCAGGCCCAAGCCCGGTCCGCCGCCCCTGAACTTGCTGATGCCGGAGGAGTGTGAGGCCACCTCGCCGGTCTGGTAGAACTTGGCGAAGATCAGTTCCTGCACGCTGGGATCGATCCCGATGCCGGTGTCACTGATCACGACCTCGATCCAGCCGCGGCCCGGTCGCACTCCCTCCAGTTCGAGCTGCCGTCCCCATACGCGCACTTTGCCGCCATCGGGCGTGTACTTCACCGCGTTGACGACGAGATGGTAGAAGACCTTGCGGATGCCGGCGGTGTCCGCTTCGACCATCGGCAGCTTGTCGATGCTGCGGTCGATCTTGAAGCGGATCTTGCGACTGGTGAGGATGTCGTTCATCTTGTACTGGATCGCCTTCATCAGCACGGAGATGAACATCGGCTCTGGGTTGAGCTGCAGGGCTCGGTTGTCGATTCGGGCCATATCCAGCATCGATTCGACGATGGTGGTGAGCCGCTCGGTGCCGCCCTGAATCCCCTTGACCAACTGCCAGCGGTAGTCGTTCTGCTTGAGGCCCGCGTCGCCTATGAGCATCTGGCTGTAGCCGCTCAACACCGTCAGCGGCGTTCGCAGCTCGTGTGAGGCGATGCTGATGAAGTCCGACTTGGCCTGGTCCAGGTGCTTGAGCTTTTGATTGGTGACCTCTAGCTCTTCGGACCGCTGCTGGAGGTCGCCGATAGCCTGTTCCAGGACCGCGTTGACGTGCGATAGGTTGCTGTAGAGGTCGGCGTTGTGGAGCGCCATCGCCGCTTGATTGGCGAAGGTCGCCGCCAGGGTGACCTCCTCCTCGGTGTAGGGATCGGGCAGCTCCCGCGTCAGCGAGAGCATGCCGATGACCTCGCTCTCTAGCACCAAGGGCACCCCAAGCCAGGACCTCGCTGCCGGCAAACCCTCCACATACTGCCAGTCGTCCCGCTCCAGCACGTCCCCGAGCACCAAGGGCCGGCGCGTTGCGCAGATCGTACGGTAGACGTCGTCGTCGTGGATAGGGACCCGGATTTCCAGCGGGTTGGCCACCCCGGGAAAGCCGCGGGCTGCCCTCGTCACCAGCTCTCGGTTGTCCTCGAGCAGGATGGAGCTGCGGTGGTGGGGGACGATGGCGGCGAGCTGACCCAGGACCATGCCCAGTATCTGCTCCAGGTCCAGCGTCTGCGAGAGCGCGCGCCCGACGGCGTTGAGCTTCTCGGCAAACTGTCGCTGGCGCTGCTCGCGCTCCAGCCGCTCGGCGTGGGTGATAACGATGGCGAGGTGATGGGCCAGTGCCTGGAGGGCGGGCATCGTCTCCGGTGTCACGGTGCGCTCCCGCTCAAACCCGATGGTCAACACGCCGATGGGCTCCTGCCCGACGCTGAGCGGCAGGAAGAGATATGTCGTCGTCGCGTCGTCGTCGCGGCTGTCAGGTTCGGGGCGGAGGATGGCCCGACCTTTGCGCACGGCCAGCCGCAGGGGGTCGGTCTCCTGAAGGGTCTCCGTCTCGGGCAGGGTGTCCAGGTCCCCGGCACGGGCATAGGGTGCCAGCCTCTGGCCAGCGCCGAGCCGGTAGATACCCACGCCGCTGCACGCCAACTGCTCGCGGATGCGCTCTGCGGCTTCTTGGAGGAGGGGGGGCAGCTCTGGCGTGGCGTCGACCAGCCTTGCGATCTCCACTGAGAGGCCGAGCACGGCCTGGGCAGGGGGGACTGTCGCGGACGTTGCCGCGGTGGGGTCGGGCGCCAGGGTTTCCGATGTTGGTTCGATGTTCCCCATCGCATGCCTCCTGAAGCTGCTGCGGTGGCTGCTGATCCTAGAATAGCGTAGGTTTGAAAATGGTCAAGTTCCTGTTGCCCCGGACACTGGGAAGGGGAGCCTGTGGATGGCGGAAAGAGAAGTCCCGACCACAGTGTTCTGTGGTCGGGACTCGGAGTGATCGCTGAGGCAGAGTCTACCGGCTGTCGAGTGCGGTCTTCATCCGCTGGAGACCTTCCTTGAGGAGGGGCCTCGGGCAGCCAAAGTTCAGACGCACGAAGCCCTCGCCGCTCGGGCCGAAGAAGGTGCCGTCGTTGAAGGCGACCTTGCCCTTGTCCAGGAAGAACTCGTGGGGCGCGACGGGGAGGTCGGCGTCACGGCAATCGATCCACAGCAGGTAGGTACCCTCCGGCGCGGTGGTGTGCAGATCGGGCATCTGCTCGCCGATTGTGGCGACGGCGAAGTCGCGGTTGGGCTCCAGATACTCGAGCAGGGCCGCCAGCCAGGGCTCTCCCTCGGCATAGGCGGCGCGAGCCGCGGTGTAGCCCATCACACCCGGCGAGCCCACCAGCCCGCCACGGGCTGCGTTGTACTGATCCCGCAGGTCCCTGTCCGGGATCACGGCGAAGCTGCAGTGCAGACCCGGCACGTTGAAGGTCTTGCTCGGCGCCATCAGCGTGACGGTCCGTGCCTCCAGCTCCGGGCTGATCGATGCAATGGGCGTGTGCGGGTGGCCGCTGAACACCAGGTCGCCGTGGATCTCATCCGAGCAGATGACCAGGTCGTTGCGCAGACAGACCTCGCCCATCGCGGTGAGCTCCTCGCGGGTGAAGACGCGTCCGACAGGGTTGTGGGGGCTGCAGAGTAGGAAGAGCTTGGTTTGGTCGGTGACGGTCGCGGCGAAGCGGTCCATGTCAATGGCGTACCGGCCGTCGGCCCCGCGTGTGAGCGCCATGGACTGGCCCTGGACCCCCATCGTCTCCGGCGCGCGCAGGATCGGTCCATAGACCGGGGTCTGGTAGAGGATGGCCTGGTCCTGCTCGACCCACGCCCGCACAGCCAGATTGAAGCCGACCACGACACCGGGCGTGAACACGATGGCCTGGGGCGAGACCTCCCAATCGTAGACGCGCTCCAGACGGTCGACGATCAGATCGGCGAGGTCCGGTGCTGCCCGCTCATAGCCGTAGGCGCCGCACTCCACCCGCGCCCGCAGGGCCTGGATGACGGCGGGTGGGGAGGCGAAGTCCATATCCGCCACCCACATAGGGAGGACATCCTGCTCGAAGAGCTTCCACTTGACGCTCTCGGTGCACCGGCGGTCGATGATCGTGTCGAAGTCGAAGCTGCCCTCGCTGGTTGGGGTGTAGCACTCTGTCACATTGTCCTCCTGGGAATGGTCTCATGCATATGGGGCGATTATACCACCGCGGCAGAACGGGAGTCGGGACAGGGAGAGGAGGACGGTCGGTGATGCATTGACAGTGACCCTCGACGACCTATACTGCCGCCATTGGTGCTGGTTCACAAACGGAGGCGCAGATGGCGGACGAGCAGAAGAAGAATGCCGACAAGGCAAAGAACGACAAGGAAAAGGTCGAGGAGAAGGTCGCCGAGACCAAGCACACGGTGACCATCGATGGTGTGGAGATCGCCTACACCGCCAAGGCCGGGACGCTAGTCCTGAGGGATGACGACGGCGAGCAGAAGGCCGAGGTCTTCTATGTGGCCTATACCAAGGACGATGTCGAGGACGTGGCGAAGCGACCGCTCACCTTCTCGTTCAACGGCGGACCAGGTTCGTCCTCCGTCTGGCTTCACCTTGGCGTGGTGGGGCCGCAGCGCGTCTTGATGGACGACGACGGCTATCCCACGCCCCCGCCCTTTGAATTGGTCAACAACGAGTACTCGCTGCTCGACCGCACCGACTTGGTCTTCATCGACCCTGTGAGCACGGGCTACAGCCGCGCTACTCCCGGTGAGGAGCCCCACCAGTTCCACGGCGTGGCCCAGGACATCCAGTCAGTGGGAGAGTTCATCAGGCTCTACACCACGCGTGCCCAGCGATGGGCCTCGCCCAAGTTCCTGATTGGTGAGAGCTATGGCACGACGAGGGCTTCGGGACTGTCCTCGTATCTTCAGAGCCGTCTGGGGATGTACGTGAACGGCATTATGCTGGTCTCGGCCATCCTGAACTTCCAGACCGCGCGCTTTGACCTGGGCAACGACCTGCCCTATGTCCTCTTCTTGCCCACCTATGCGGCGACCGCGTGGTACCACAAGTTGCTGCCCGAGCACCTGCAGGCGATGAGCCTCGAGGACTTCCTTGCCGAGGTCGAGCTCTTCGCGCGTGGCGAGTACAACGCGGCACTGATGCAGGGCGCGACGCTGTCTGCGGACGAGCGCTCGGCGATCGTGACCCAACTGGCCACGTACACCGGTCTCTCAGAGGTCTACATTCAGCAGACCAATCTACGGATCAATATCCACCGGTTCGTCAAGGAGCTGCTGCGCTCCGAACGTCACACGATCGGCCGATTCGACTCACGCATCAAGGGCATTGATCGCGACGCTGCCGGTGAGCGCCACGACTGGGATCCCAGCTATGCAACGGTCCAGGGCGCCTACACCGGCGCGCTCAACCACTACGTCAGGTCCGTGCTCAACTTCAAGAGCGACCGCCCGTACGAGATTCTCACCGGCAAGGTGCACCCGTGGGATTACAGCCTGTTCCAGAATCACTACGTCAACGTGGCCGATGGCTTGCGGCAGGCTATGACGCGCAATCCCTATCTCAAGGTCCACGTGGCCAACGGCTACTACGACCTGGCGACGCCCTACTTTGCCACCGAGTACACCTTCAGCCACCTGGGTCTCGACGAGGACCTCCAGGACCACGTCTCGATGAGCTACTACGAGGCTGGGCACATGATGTACCTGCACAAGCCCTCGCTCGAGAAACTCAAGGCCGAGCTCGCCGCCTTCATAGACGACGTCCTGGCGTAGACTCCAGCACTCAGCAGTGCATGTAGGCCGGGCACAACGGCCCGGCCTGCAATAGACGCGCCCCGGCCCAGACCAGGCGTGCGCAGATGCATCCGTGCAGAGCCGGTGCCATCGTGCGCGGTCGGACGGGACGTTCAGGCTCCACAGAGGACTATCCCAACAGAGAGGCCGGACTAGATAGTCCGGCCTACATTGCGGCTTGCGCGGGACTGCTGTCCCGCGCCCAATTATCGATCTCTAGTCCCCAATCACTGCCCTAGAGCGTCACCGCCGCCACCACCGCTACCTTCCTGCTGTCCTTGACGCGGCGTGTCCCCTGCGTGTCCCGCGCGGCCTTGGGCGCCTTCGCCATCGGGATGCGCTGCCGCCGCCCGTCCGCCAGGTAGACGTCCACGTTGTTATTCGCCTTCGCCACCGCCAGCGCCGCCATCTTCCCTGTGGTCTTCGAGCTGCGCAGACACCGCACGCCCATCGTGGCCCGTCCCTTCACCGCGACCTCGGCCAGTGGGAAGCGGTGCACGTAACCGACCTCCGAGATGACGACGACCTGCCACGTCTTGCCGTCCTTGCCGTCAGGCACTACGACGGCGCCGAGTAGCTCGTCCCCAGCCCGTAGCTTGATCCCGGCAACGCCTGCCGCCGAGCCCGTCTGTTGTGGGTTGACCGTGGCCGCCTCGATCCGCAGTGCCTGGCCCTCCCGTGTGTAGAAGACAACGTGCGCATCGTCGCCGGCGACAGCCGCAGTCAGCAGCCGATCATCAGCGCCCGACAGCCCGATCGTCACGTCCCAGGTGCGGTCCATCAGTGACAGATCCTCGACCTTTGTGCGCTTCACCCTGCCCGACCGGCTGACCATCACCAGACACTCATCTGCTCTGGGCACCGCGATACTGACCACGGTCTCACCCTTGGCCAACCCCAGGGACTCGAAGTCCCCGTCCTCCGGAATAAAGCCTACGCCGCCCCGCCACGCCCGTCCGGCGCTGGAGAAGAGCAGCACCTCCTCGTGCGGCTCCACCCGCAGGTGGGCCAGATGCCCCCCGCCGGCCGGGGCACGGCTGGTGAGGGTCGCGTCCGCGCGGTAGGTGTAGCCCGAGGTGTCGCGCCGCTGCAAGCCGTTGGGCGTGAGGATGACCAGCTGGCGGGTCTCGGGCATCACCAGGTCGGCCTGGGTGGTGAAGGTGCCCTTTCCGGCGGCCTGCTCTTCGGTGTCGATGATGACGGTGCGGCGAGGTTGCGCATGTTCGTCCTTGAGCTTGGTCGTCTCCTCGATGACCACGCCCAGACGTTTGGCCTGGGACTTCAGCAACCCCTCAAGATACTTGATGCGGGCGCGCAGCTCCTTGGCCTCGTCGACCAGACGGCGGCGCTCCAGCGCAGCCAGGCGGCGCAACTGCATGTTGAGGATCGCCGTGGCCTGGAGATCGCTGAAGCCGTACTTCTTCATGAGGTTGCTGTGCGCGGTCTCGGCGGTGCGCGACCGGCGGATCGTCTCGATGACCTCGTCCAGGATGTCCAGGGCCTTGAGCAGGCCCTCGACGATGTGCAGACGGGCCTTGCGCTGGGCGAGCTCAAACTCGCTCCGGCGCTCGATCACCTCAAGCCGATGCTTGATGAAGTGGATGAGCATCTCGTTGAGCGACATCTCAACAGGCCTCGTCGAGCCGTCCGGCTCAGGCACCAGGGCCAGGTTGATGATGCCGAATGTCTCGCGCAGCTGCGAGTACTTGAGCACATCGGCGACGACGTCCTCGGGATCGGCGTTGCGGGAGACCTCGATGACCACGCGCATTCCCGTGTAGTCCGATTCGTCGCGCAGGTCGGTGATGCCGGCTATGCGGCCATCGCGGACCTCGCGCGCCAACTTCTCCAGCACCGTGGTCTTGAGCACCGCATAGGGCAGCTCGTCGACGATGATGTTCTTCTTCCCGCCGCCGATGTCCTCCAGCTTGATGCGGGCCTGCATGATGACGCGCCCGCGGCCAGTCACGTAGGCCTGACGGATCGTGTCGACCGTGCCGCCGTTTCCGTCGTCGCGATGCCGGTAGATCAGACCGCCGGTGGGGAAGTCGGGACCGGGGATGATCTTCATCAGATCATCGACGGTGACCTTGGCGCGTTTCGTCCAGTTCTCCGCCAGATGGATCACGCCGTCGCAGATCTCGCCCAGGTTGTGTGGTGGTATCTTTGTGGCCATGCCGACGGCGATGCCGTCGACGCCGTTGATGAGCAAGTTCGGCAGGACCGTGGGCAGAACCTTGGGCTCCTTGAGCGAGCTGTCGAAGTTGTCCTGCCAGGCCACGGTATCCATGTGGAGGTCTTGGAGCATCGTCTCGGCCAACGCGGTCAGCCTTGCCTCGGTATAGCGCATCGCTGCCGGTGAGTCGCCATCGATGGAGCCGAAGTTGCCCTGCCCGTCGACCAGAGGAGCCTGCATCACGAAGTCCTGGGCCATGCGCACCATCGCCAGGTAGACCGACTGGTCGCCGTGGGGATGGTACTTGCCCAGTACCTCACCAACGATGCGCGCCGACTTCTTGTGGGGCTTGTTGGAGTTCAGCCCGATGTCGTTCATCGCGTAGAGGATGCGCCGCTGCACGGGTTTGAGCCCGTCGCGGACATCGGGCAAGGCGCGGTCGGTGATGGTCTCGCGAGCGTAGCCAATGTAGGCGTCGGTCAGATCGCGGTGCAGTTCGATGGTGTCGGTGACGTTGTCCTCGACACGGGTGGCGATTGCTTCCATAGCAGGGTCCTTCCTTATCGCTGCGAATGGGGGCCAAGGCGACTAGGCGCTGTGCCCAGCCATCGCGCCGACGTGGGTCGTCGCGACGACATCAGTCGTCGGCTCCGTTCTCAATGACCTCGCCGTCCCAATACTTCATCAGACGGGTGCGCCGCTGCGAGGGGCTGCCGCCCATCCACAGCGAGACAGTGCGGTTTGCGGCGTGCACGTCGTTGACGGTCACGCGCACCAGGTGCTCGTTGAACCATGCCTCGGCGTCGCCCAGCTTGAATACAGTCTCTCGGAGCTGTGCCGGGTTCATCTCACCCAGGCCCTTGTAGCGCTGTTGGGTGACCCTGGCCCTGCTGCCCCACTTCTTGAGGATGCGGTCGCGCTCGGCATCGGTGTAGGCATACTGGCTCGACCGTCCGTTGCGCAGCAGGTACAGCGGCGCGCGGGCGATGAAGAGCCTGCCCTCCTCCACCATCGGGCGCATGAAGCGCCAGAAGAGCGTGTAGAGCAGCGTCTTGATGTGGTCGCCGTCCACGTCGGCGTCGACCAGGATCGCGATGCGCCCATAGCGCATGCTGTCCGTCTGGAAGTCGGAGCCGATCCCGGCGCCAATGGCGGCGACGATGGACTTGACCTCGCTGTTGGCCAGTGCTTTGTTGAGCCGGGCGCGCTCGGTGTTGAGGATCTTGCCCCGCAACGGGAGGATGGCGTGGTAGTTGCGGTTGCGCGCCTGCTTGCAGGAGCCGCCGGCCGAGTCACCCTCCACGACATAGAGCGTGGTCTGGGCCACGGGACTACCCTTGGCCACATCGGCCAACTTGCCCGGCAGTTCGTCGACCTCGAGCACGGAGCGACGCATGACCAGTGCCCTGGCCTTGGCTGCGGCGTGGCGGGCTCGCGAGGCGGCCAGACACCGTTCGATGATGCCGCGCCCCAGCGCAATCTGCTTGCGGAACTGGGTCAGCAAGGCGTCGTAGACGATGGAGTGGATCTGGCCCTGGACCTGGTCACTGCCCAACTGCGTCTTGGTCTGGCTGGTGAACTGCGGGTCGCGCATGCTCACGCTGATGATAGCTGTGATGCCGCCTGTGGTGTCCCGTCCCGTGATGTCGTCGCCCTTCTGGAGCAGCTTCTTCTCGCCGGCGAAGACGTTGATCGCCTTGGTAAGCGCGGATCGGAAACCGGCGACGTGGCGTCCACCGTCCGGGGTGGGGATGGTGTTGACGAACGAGATGATCTCCTCATCGTCGCTACCGTGGTACTGGAGCACGATCTCGACGCTGGTGCCGTCGTCGGTCGCGCCATTGATCTCGATGGGGGCGTGGATCGTCTTGCGATCCTCGTTGAGGTAGCCCACGTACTCGCCGATACCGCCCTTGTACTGGTAGGTGCGGTCCTTCTCAGGGTCGCGTTCGTCCTCGATGTGGACCGTCAGGCCGGGTACCAGGAAAGCAACGGTCTGGAGCCGCCGGGCCAGCGTGCTGAAGTTGAACTCTACGATGTCCAGGTACTCGGGGTTGGGCAGGAAGGAGACGATACTGCCGGTGCCCAAGTCGCGGTCTCTGTGCTGCTTGATGAGCGTCTTCTCGCCGCGCTGACCGACCTTGCCCAGCCGCTTGTCCGTCTTGGGATCGTGGAATCGGACCGAACCCGTCGGCAATCCCTTCTCGTGGTCCTGCCTGTAGACGACGCCGTCGCGGTGCACCTCGACCTTGACCCAGGTCGAGAGCGCGTTGGTGGCCTTGATGCCCACGCCGTGGAGGCCACCCGAGGTGGAGTAGGAGCCTTCCTCGAACTTGCCGCCGGCGTGTAGCTCGGTGAACGCGATCTCCAGCGCCGACGTCTTCTTCTCCGGGTGGATGCCCACGGGGAAGCCGCGTCCGTTGTCCGAGATCGTGATGCTGCCGTCGTTACGGATCACCACATCGATCCGGTTGCAGACGCCGGCCAACGCCTCGTCGACCGAGTTGTCGATCACCTCGATCGCCAGGTGGTGGAGCGCGGACTCGCCCTTGCCGCCCACATACATGCCGGGTCGTCGCTGGATGTTCTCCGGGTAGTCCAGCACCTGGATGGACGAGGCGTCGTAGACTGCTTGCTTCTTGGTCATATGATCCTCAGGTTCTTCATGTGCTCTGTAGACCTGCTGCCCATCTGCTCTCGACCAGGCTTGCCCGTCCCACGAACGTGTGCGTTCGCAACGTTTGCGCTAGCACCCATCGCCGATAATGACACCCGCCATGTGCATCCCGAGGTAACCAACCCACCGGGTTGGCGGGATCCTGTCGCCGAATATGCAGCCTATCGCGAAGTGGCCCTATGATCGATTGCCTCAACCCACAGGCCACGTGTCCCTGGCACGGCGAGCCCCGCGTGTGGGACCCTGGCGGGTGGACCTCAACAAAACGCGACAGGTGGTGGCGACCTCCTGCGCTGCGGGTGGGGCATCGGGGTTGCGCCCTTCTTCACGGCCTGTGGTGCGATCCAACCGTGTCCGGATGGGCGCACGCCGGCAAAGGCTTGATCGAGCACCTAGCCTCTGTGTGCAACGCGTGGAGTATAGCACGGGTGACCTACTCCGTCAAAAAACCATGGCGTGGCCCCTTAGGGTCCACAATCCCTACCTATAGTATATAGAAAATCCGTTCTATTGTCAACTGTTCCGCGGCAGCCGTCAGCCCTTCTGTGGACCGCGGGCATCTTGCCCGCATGCGCGCGGTTGGCCTGCTCTGGAAGACCTGGTGCTGCGCACTTGCGCCCTGCAGATTCTCCACGCGCCGGCTCCGTGGCTTGACACCCCAGCCCCCCGACCTAGCATCACGCCTATCCACCTGATCTGCGGAGACCGTGCCGTGCAAGCCCACCTTCTGAACATCCAGGCTAGACACCGCCAGCGCATCGGCTACCTGGCCAGCCTCAAAGACTTCACCTGCCGGGACGCCGGCTGCACCGACCCGCGCGTCATCGTCGACGACCCCGGCGCCAGCCTCTACTGCTTCGATGACGCTACGCGCCGGGCCATCTTTGTCCAGCTGCCACCCGACGTCGACCTGACTCGCGTGCCCTTCGTCTACCAAGCCCAGTACGAGCGAGCCGAGCACCTCATCGCCATCCCCTACGAAGCCTTCCTTGAGCTATCCGGCGAGCTGCCCGACCCGGACAATCCCATCTTCATCTACATCACGGGCCGCAGCGGTTCCACGCTGTTCCACAACATCTTCAACCAATCGGGCGTCGTCGCCAGCTTTGCGGAGCCCGACGTCGCCACCCAGTTCGTCAACCTGCGGCGCCACGCGCACCCGGACCGGGAGCCCGAGCTGCGATGGCTCGCCCGCGCTACGGTCTGCTTTCTCCTCAGAAACCACCACGTTGCAGGCATCGCAGCCCACGCCATCAAGTTCCGCAGCCATGGCGTGCGAGCTATGGACCTCTTCCAGACCATCTATCCGCAGGCGAAGCACGTCTTCCTCTACCGTAACGCCGTTGGCTACGCCAACTCGTTCTACCGGCTCTTCAGGATGCTGGACATGCCCGAGACCATCTCCCTCGACACGCTCTACAGCTGGTTTGACGATATCCTGGCTGCAGACCCGACCCATCTACTGCCCTACTTGGGCGAGGGGCGCAAGTCCGTCACAGTCGTCGAGCAGATCGCGCTGTGGTGGGTCTCTGTGATGGAGTGGTACCTCGAGCAGGTGAATCGTGGCATCCCCACGGCAGCCCTCCGCTTCGAGGACCTGACCGGCACCCGACTGGAGACGCTCCGGCGGCTCTTCACCTACTGCGACCTACCGGCGAGCGCCGTCCAGCGTGGGTTGAGCGCCTACGACCGCGACTCCCAGGCCGGCTCCCAGATCGCCCGCGAGGATCCCGACGCCGCCCAAGCCTTCGCCCTGAGCGAGGACCAGGTGCGCGAGGTCACAGCCGTGCTGGGGCGGCATCCTGTGCTGACGTACCCTGGGTACGTTGCCCCGGGCACCCTCTGAGACGCCTGTTCACGAAGCCAGGGTCCCATACAGCCGGCGCTGCCACGGTGCCGCGGGATCTCCGCACGAGCCGTACCGTACTCAGACTTGAGTCACTGCACGGGCTTGCTGAGTGCGACCTCGACTGCCCTCACCATCGCATCAGCGTCGGCCTGGCTGTTGTAGGCCTGGTACGAGACCCGCGCCAGCGATCTGTCGTGGGTTGACAGGATCGGTGCGAGGATGTTGCGCTCGCTCATCTCCCGTGAGATGGCACTGACACGCTCTGTTGGCAGCGGGATGGACACCAGTTGGCTGTAGTAGGTCTCGCTGTCCGGGCTCAGGGGCGGCAACTGCGTGAGCTCAGTGATGCGGGTCAACGTCTGGCTGGCCAGCGCATGACAGCGCGCTCTCTGTGCATCCCAGTTGTGCTCCGCTTGGAAGCGGATAGCATCGGGCACCGTTAGTAAGGCCGCGGGGTCGCGCGTGCCCTGATACTGGTACTGCGGCACATACTGGCCCGGACCCGGCTGCGCATCACCGCGCCGCGAGCTGCCTAGGATCAGGGATTCGGTCAGGAGCTCGTGGACGCGTGGGTGCGCGTAGGCAAAACCCGATCCCTTGGGCGCACACAGCCACTTGTGGCATGCGCCCAGGTAGATATCCGCGTCCAGGGCTGCTAGGTCCAGGGGAACCTGGCTAGGGGCGTGGGCCCCGTCGATGACGGTCATGATGCCTGCGGCCCGCGCGCGCCGGCAAACCTCGGCCACCGGGAAGATGAGCGAGCAGGTGAACGAGATGTGACTCAGGAAGATGACGCGGGTCCGATCGGTGACACCTGCCCAGAGCGCGTCGACAAACTCCCCCGGGGATGTGAACGGTACCGGTACCGGTTGGTGGATGTACTGAAGACCGTGTTGATATGCTGCGAGGTCCCAGGCAGCGTTGGTCGTCGGGTACTCCCAATCCGTGGTCAGGACCTCCTCGCCGGCATCGAAGGGCAGCGCCCTGAGCAACAGCCGTATCGCCGTGGTCGGATTGGGAAAGAGCACCAACGTGTCGCCGTCAACGCCCAGATACGCTCCCAGGACACCTCTGGTCTCTTCCAGAAGGTCGTTGATGCGGCGCCCAAGGAAGGCGACGGGATTCCGCTCCAGTTCCCGCTGCCAAGCCTGGTATCGGTCGAAAACCGGTCGCGGGCACGCGCCATAGGAACCGTGGTTGAGGTAGACGACGCCTGGGTCAAGCAGGAACTGGTCGCGGAGTGAGTTTGTCATCTGTGCCTAAGTCACCTGGAGTTATGGAGTTTGTGGATTCGGAGATCCCAACTATGTCGTACATACTCTGGGATGTCGAGTCGTACGCCTGAGGGGATCGTTAGTTCGGCCTTGCGCAAGCCCCTCGTGCTCGTCGATCTCTGCTCTAGCTGTACCCTGATGTCACCGAGCGGGGTAGGTATGACGCCTTCAGCTTTGGACAGGTCTCCGAGACAGGGCCTGAACGAAACCGTTCGGAAGCCGTCCGACACAGGTTGCACGCCCAGCACCGCCCTGTGGAGCCAGGGCACGGGGCCGGCGGCCCATCCGTGACAGAGCGAAGTCTCATAGCCACCGTATCGAGCGCGCTCACTGCCAACGATCGTCGCGGCATGGGGGTCGGGGGTACTGAGCCAGGCTTGATCAAAGGCTTCCCAAAGCGTGGCGTGTCCCGCCGAGACTGCACTGCCCCAGTGTTGTCGAATGTATCTCAGTCCCCAGGCGATCTGCC
>Ga0180429_10001520_pt1 | contig 19678 bp, 20 predicted proteins | sample SS_ome_FD_132428 | JGI IMG/M metagenome (GOLD analysis project Ga0180429, IMG submission 132428) | Hypersaline lake sediment archaeal communities from the Salton Sea, California, USA - SS_1_S_1 metaG | ecosystem: Environmental > Aquatic > Non-marine Saline and Alkaline > Hypersaline > Sediment ...
ACTGCATCAGTTCTGGCGGACAGGGAGCGCCGGCCATAATGCCTGTGCGCAAACTGGACAGGTCGAAGCTGGAAAAATCCTTGTGTTCCAACTCGGCAATGAACATGGTCGGTACACCATGGATAGCAGTACACTTCTCTGCATCAACTGCCTTGAGTACTTTTAACGCATCAAAATGCTCACTTGGCAGCACAATGCAGGCTCCTACAGACAGGCATAGCAGGTTAGCCAGCACCATGCCAAAACAATGATAGAAGGGTACCGGTACCACAAGACGATCAAGTTCAGAAAGATGCATGGCCTGTGCGCTAAACCAGGCGTTGTTGAGAATGTTGTGATGGGTGAGTTGCACTGCCTTGGGAAAACCGGTGGTGCCGGATGTGTACTGTATGTTAATAACATCGTCACGATCCAGGGCAGCAGTTGCAGCATCCAGCTCCGCTGACGCGATGTGTTTACCAGACTGAACTGCTTCCTGCCAGACAGTGAAGCCTGCAGCCGGCTTGTTTGTTTGCATGGGGGCGTCCGGTTCATAGAGAACGATTCGGCGTAGTTGAGGCAGGCTTTTACAATTTATCTCTGATTGGTTATCTTTAAGTTCAGGAATCAGTTCAAGCAACATATCCACATAGTTGCTGTGACGAAAGGTGGGAATGACAAACAGTCCTTGTACTTCAGAACATTCAAGAGCGTAAGCCAGTTCCTTAGGGCGATAGGCAGGATTGATATTGACCAGGATTATGCCGAGGCGGGCAGTAGCCAACTGCAATAAAAGCCACTCGATATTATTGGTAGACCAGATGCCAATACGATCGCCACGCCTAAAGTCCAGGCCCAGTAATCCACGTGCCAGCTCGTCTGTTGCTTCTGCCAGGGCGCGGTAAGTCAGACGCCTTTGTTGTGGCAATGAGACGACTGCCTCATGATCGGGAAAATGCTCAAAGATCTTGTGAAAATGCTCCGCTATAGTGTCGCCCAGCAAGGGTATGTCGCCACCCCGATGATGATAGCTCAAAGTCTTTTTCATTACTTTTCTACTGCTGTCCAGTAAGCATCAACCCGTGCCTGTATTTCAGCGATAGCTGCTTCATCCGTCTTGGGATGAAACAGGTGTTTGAAACGCCCCTGTAACTTTAGATATTCTTCAACGGGTTTGCGTTGGCGGGGTATCTTTGTATGTACCACCTGGCCGTTAACATATTCTTTTAAAGGCCAGATCCCGCTACTCACTGCAAGGCGGCCGATCTCCGCCGTATGTTTAGGGTCGAAGTCCCAGCCTGTGGGGCAGGGAGACAGAGAGAGAAGCATGCGTGGGCCCTTAATTGAGCGAAGTTTCTCAACTTTTTTGGCCAGGTCCAGAGGCTCGGCACCAATGATGGTAGCGACATAGGCCGGATTATTGGCAGTCCAGATACTGAATAAATCTTTTTTGAAGCCCGGGTAGCCGTGAGCCCCCTTACTGGTAGACGTTAATGCCAGATGCGGCGTAGCAGCAGAGTACTGTTGACCGGTGTTGCCATAGCCCTCGTTGTCATAGCAAAGGTAAATAAAGTTCAGGTTCCGATCAATGGCGCCTGAGGTTGCAGATAAACCCATGCCGTAAGCGGCGCCATCACCGGTGATTACAACGACCTCCATGTCTTCGTCTTCAGTAAGCTTGCCTTTGCGCTTAAGGATGTCGAGCGCATTACGCACACCCTGGGCACCCGCTGGAGCTGATGCCATGGCGGTGTATAACCAGCCGCCACGGAATGGTGTAAATGGATAAACGGCAAGCAGCGTCATACAGCCAGCTGCATTAACAAAAACCGTCTTGTTTCCAAGCACATCAACCATCTGGTGTAAGGCTTCAAGCCCGCCGCAGCCAGCACAGGTCGGAGTGCCGGTACCCAGTAAATGTGCCGAGGGTAGATCACGGGTGGAGCGGAAGCGGATTGGCTGTTCTTCATTCATGATATTTTCCTTGTGTCAGCTCGTCCCGTTCCAGTCCGGCAATGGATTGAAACTTGCGCATTTCGGTCAATTCCTCTTCCGTGTAAAGAAGCCGCGGTATCGGGTTTTTACCGACGTCGCTGGCTTGTTTGAGTGTTTCGGCCATACGGAAAAATTCTTGTTGCCGGATATCACGACCTCCCAGCCCACCAATAAAACTTGCCAATACAGCAGGAGCATCGGGCAATCCATGCAATGCACCAGCAAATTCACTATGCAGGATGCCTCCCATGCCCATGGATATATTTTGATCAATAACAGCCACTGCACGTCGACCCTTCAGGAGGACTTGTATCTGCACTTTTGGTAAAGGGCGTAACAGGCGCGGACGCAGCAGGCCAATTTTCCAGCCGACATCACGCAGGTTATCGACCGCGTCACGCGCTTTACTGGCAAAAGAGCCCATCATGACGAAAACATATTCAGCATCCTCTAAACGATAGGCCTCAAGCATGTCATAACGACGACCAAAACGGGCTGCAAAGTCTTCTGCAATTTCTTCATATGCAACCAGTGCCTGTTCAGCAGCCAGATGGGTCTCGTAGCGAAAATAGGAATAGGGGCCGCCACCAAGCACGGCTGTGGCCTGGCTGAGTGGTGCGCTGGCATGAAATTGCAGGTTTTCCGGATCAAAGTCTCCTACAAAGGCGCCAGCTTCTTCGGCACTGGGCAGGTCTACAGGTTCTCGGGTAAATGAAAGGTAAAAACCGTCAAGGTTAACAATGGCCGGCAGGCGTACATCCGGGTGCTCGGCAAGCCGGTACGCCATCAATGTGCTATCAAGTACTTCCTGGCAACTGGCACAATGTATTTGCATAAAACCTGTGTCACGGGCAGCAAGTATGTCATTGTGATCAGGCTCCAGGGTTATCGGTGCAGACAGGCCGCGCGAGACGTTCACCATTACCAGCGGCACACGCCAGCCTGCCACTGTGTAGAGCATCTCCATGGCGTAAAGCAGTCCCTGGCTGGAGGTGGCGGTGAAGACCCGAACACCGGATGAAGCTGCGGCACCAGCAGCGGTCAGCATCGAATGCTCTGATTCAAGTGTCACCATGAGTGCATTGAATTCGTTACGGTCTATCCATAGTCCCAGCTGTTCGATAATCTCGGTTTGAGGGGTAATGGGGAAGGCCGGGATATAATCTGCCTGGGCCAGTCGCGCACCCCAGGCAGCAGCGCCATTGCCAGTTAACAATTGTCGGCTCATGCTTTATCCTCCACCGAATCTGTCAGTTGTGCCTTGTGTTCGGGTATAGCTGAAATAGCATGAGTGGGGCATTGTGCTACGCAGACCAGGCAGCCTTTGCAATGGTCATAGTCAATTTCCGGGTGACCGTCTGCTGTGACATTGATGTCGCCATCCGGGCAGTAGCTTCCACAGATCCACCAGCATTTTTTACAGGCTTCATAGTCTATTACAGGGCGCATGGTGCGCCATAAACCTGTTGGTATTTTCGCACTTGTAGCCGCGGCGTGTATGGCCGGAGCTGAAACTGTAGCATTCTCCCGTCCAAGCTCGACCCAGGCGGGGAGGGCATAGTCTTGCGCTGAAACTGCCTTGCCCTCAGTGATGATGCCTTTATGCGGACTCATCAGCTGAAAAGTTGAGACTGCTGTTTCCAGGTTTTTGGCAACAATCTCATCACCCAGGTGACTTAGTTCCTGGCAAATTGCATCTTTAAGTGTTTGCAGATCTATCACTCCGCTCAGTGCAGCTGCAGCTGCTGCACAACGGCTACCGGCATAGGGCAGGTCTGCGCGGTCTTCAGTCTCTTCCACAGCCGGTAGAATGATAATAGTCGCTGCAGTATTGAGCCTGTGTTTCCAGGTGGCCTCGTTCTCGTGACTGTTTATCAGCAGGATAGAGTCAGCTTCAAGTCCTTGAGAAACACCAGCTGCGGCAATACCAACGAGACTGTCATCAGCAACCACTGCCAGGTCAGGATTCAAAATGACTCCGCGTTCATTGATTGGCTTTTTGGCGGCACGCACAAATGCAAAAATCGGTGCGCCGCGTCGTTCTGCACCGTACTTGGGAGCATCCTGTACTTCATAGCCGTTAAGGAAAAAGGCGGTCCCCAGTATACGGCTGGCCGTCTTTACGCCTTGTCCTCCTCTGCCATGAAAGCGTATGCGGTACATGACCTGGCCTAGATATACCCTGGACCCATGGAAAAAGTGGAGAAACGCCGAAAACCCATGGCTTTTCTGACCCGTTCCAATGCCAGTTCCTCGGCTGCCTGGCGTGGTTGAATCCCTTCATCCCTGACCCGTTCAAGCACTTGACGGGTATTACGTGACACTTTTTCCTTGATGGTAGCCATGGCGGAGCTCTCATTGGCACCATGGTATTCCATGGCCGCACAGATAACACCGCCGGCATTGGCAATAAAGTCAGGGATGTAAAGAATGCCTTTTTCAAACAGCCGTGCTTCGGCAGTTACGGTAGCTGGTATGTTGGCTCCTTCTAGCAACAGTCTGGTGTTTAAACGCTCGACATTGTCATCATGAATAACATCAGGCCTGGCTGCCGGTATCCAGATCTCGCATTCAATATCAATGATCGCATCACAGTCTCCGCGAATACCATCAGGATAATCGGCAACAGATTTACCTTGAGACTTGAGTGCAATCAGACTTTCCACATCCAGGCCATCTGTCTTTTGAATACATCCGCGTGAATCAGATGCTCCGACCAGAATACAACCCTTATCTGCCAGGAATCTTGCAACATTGCGTCCGACGGCACCAAATCCCTGCACTACGATCCGTGCACCTGATAATTCAAAATCATTGAAATCTGCAGCCGCCTCAGCAGCATGCGCCAAACCCCATCCGGTAGCACCGATTTCATCCAGGGGAATGCCACCAATTTCACGTGGCAGGGCGACAACCCGGCCAATTTCATCACGAATCCAGGCCATACACTCTTCATCAGTACCCATGTCAGGTGCAAAGATATAGTCTTCTTCGGTTCGCAGGGCACTTGCCAGGCAGCGTAATAATTCCGCCTTTTGTGATTTTGGCATTTTGGGGTCGCCTTGAAGTACAACCTTACCTCCACCATGAGGTAAGCCGGCAGCGGCATTTTTCATTGTCATAGCCCGTGCCAGACGTACACACTCTTCAGTGGTGACATCTGTTGCCATGCGTACACCGCCAATCGACGGTCCCTTGGCCACATTATCAACGACTAGTACAGCCTTGAGGCCGATAGCAGGTTCCTGAACATGGATGACCTTAAGTGGCCCCAATTCATCAGCAAATGTAAAAATATCGCTCATGATTTTTCTCTTATATTATTTACCTTTAATAAATATAGTTGAGCTATCAGGAAGAGTTAGTTTTAAAGCCGGTAATTTGTATTGATTGAAATCAAGTTGTACATCATAGACACTTCACGCTGTAAAGGTGATCGGCGAGGGCATTGCATTGGTACAATTAACTGATATACAGGCTGCCAGGGAGCGCATTGGCGATTCCATCTTTGTTACACCTTGCGCCCGCGCTGAAATCCTCAGTGAGTTGATCGGCTGCGAGGTTTTTCTGAAGCTAGAGAATCTGCAGATGACTGGCTCATTCAAGGAGCGGGGTGCGCTCAACAAAATTCTGCAGCTCAGTGACGAGCAGCGAAAGGCCGGGGTTATTGCTGCCTCTGCTGGTAACCATGCCCAAGGCGTGGCCCGTGCCGCAAGTCTCTTCCAAATTCCCGCTCTTATTGTTATGCCAGAAACAACACCTTTGGCTAAAATCCGCGGAACAAAACAGTTTGGTGCGCAAATCATGCTGCATGGCGGCAGCTATGATGAGGCCTATCAAAAGGCGAATGAACTACAGTCCAGCAAAGGCTATACTTTTATTCACGCCTTCGATGATCCACAGATAATTGCGGGGCAGGGTACCATTGGTCTGGAATTGCTGGAACAGGTACCTGATCTTGATGTGGTTGTAGTTCCTGTAGGCGGCGGCGGCCTGATCTCTGGGATTGCCATAGCGATCAAGGAGCAGCGTCCCGGGGTTCGAATTGTTGGCGTAGAAACGGCGAGCATGCCGGCCATGCAACAGAGTATTACCAATGGCTGCATTCAACCTATGCAAGGAGGAACTTATACTCTGGCTGATGGCATTGCCGTGGCAAAGGTTGGGCAACATACACAGCCAATCGTCAATAGCTATGTAGATGAAATTATCACAGTCAGCGAGGAGGATATTGCCACTGCCATCATGCTGCTACTGGAAAGAGAAAAGACACTGGTGGAAGGTGCTGGAGCAACAGGCTTTGCTGCCTTGCACAGTAAACGCATCAAGGATGTAGCTGATAAAAAGATAGCCATAGTGATCAGTGGTGGCAACATTGATCTTGTTTTGCTCTCCAGGATTCTGGAGCGAGGCATGGAATCAGACGGACGGCTGGCGCGTCTAAAGGTGATCGTACCAGACAGGCCGCGCAGCATCGCCCAGGTCGCCAGTCTGGTGGCGGAACAACATGCCGGTATTCTGCAAATCAGCCAGAACCGTTCGGTAAGCGAGGTCAAGCTGCAAGAAACCGAACTTGAGCTACTGTTGGAGACGCGTGGACTTGATCATGTAGAAGATATAGTCCAAGTGTTGCGTGGGGCTGGTTTCATGTTGCGATGATGACGTTGCTACGTGAATTTAAGAGTACTTCCATACGAAAACTCTAATTAAATGCGCGTAGAGTAATGACAATAACTCTAAGACTCACTTTGAATTTTCGTGTTGCAGTCTTGTTGGTTTAATTTAAGTAATTCTTTTTAAATTCTAAAGAAGGGTGGATAACGATCTTAGATCAATAGCGAGCAATGATTCTATTTTCATGATTTAACATAATATACATTATGCGCAGTTACTAATAAAAACAAAAAAACAGGAAAGTTAGTCAAGCAGCTTATTTATCAGTGTCTCAGCCTGAATTGAAGCATCATGCTCTATTGCATTGTCCGCACTATAAAACCAGCGTATTGCAGCTTTGAGCATTGGTTTTTGTCGCTTTTTATAATTGAATGGTATTTGCGGACTGTTATGAATTGCTTGCGCGAGTTGCTTGAGCGATTGATTCGAGGCTTGCGCGCATTCTGAACCGCCTTGTGGATACGCTGCATCTGCATAGACGAATACCGCTGTTGCAATTGCATTAGCTGTTTCTTTGTCCAGGGAAAGCGGCTTTACTTTGCTCATAATTATGACAATATCAGTTTAACCAGTTTCAATAATAACGAGAAAATTCAATGCATCAAACTAACCTGCACAGACTGGATCAGGATACTTTGTCATCTATTTTCAAACGCAGGGTTTCACAGACTCCTGATTCCATCGCCTATATCCAGTTCAATAAAAACACCCAGACCTGGGATGAGTTTACCTGGCAAACCCAGGCCAATGATGTGATGCGGATTCAGGCCGGACTGTTAGCCAGCGGCCTGGATAGCGGAAAGAAGCTCGCTATTATGCAAAGTAACTGTCGGGAATGGATAGCCATCGATCAGGCTGCTCAAGGTCTGGGGATTGTTACAGTACCTGTTTATACCAATGACCGTGCTGAAAACGTCGGTCATATTCTTGAGGATGCCAGTATTGATGTATTTGTGATTGAAAACAGCAACCAGCTCAATCAGCTTGAAAGTATCTCTGAAAAATTAAAAAAACTTAATAAAATCATACTGATAAATGATATTAACGATGAGGGGTCGGGGTATGAAAACCTGGTTTTTTACAAGGAACTGCTTAATCATGAAGCATCCGAGTTGATTTCACGTGATATTCCACCCGAGACACTCGCAACCATTGTTTACACCTCTGGAACCACCGGCAAACCCAAGGGGGTAATGCTCAGTCATCTTAATATTCTTACAAACGTTTACTCTGGACTTTCCATGGTGGATGTTCATGATGCTGACCGGTTTTTATCCTTCCTGCCCTTGTCACATATGCTTGAGCGTATGGTCGGTTATTACCTGCCCATCGTCACCGGTTCATCGGTTGCATTTTCACGTTCCATTGCGCAGCTAGCCAATGATTTGCAGCAAATTCAACCAACCATCATGGTGTCAGTACCGCGTATTTTTGAACGCGTGTTCGGCAAGATTCAGGATAAACTGGACAAGGAATCGCCTGTAAAGCGCAAGATTTTTAATACAGCTATCAAGCTGGGATGGAGAAAATTTCAGATGGAACAGGGTGATAAAAGCTGGACACCTGCCCTGCTCCTGTATCCTCCGTTAGACAAGATAGTAGGTCATAAGGTACGTCAGCAACTGGGTGGGAAACTCAGGTTTACAGTATGTGGTGGCGCCGCCCTGTCCTCACAAATTGCTGAATTTTTTATTGGATTGGGTATTCCTATTCTTCAGGGCTACGGCCTGACAGAAACCAGTCCCGTGATATCCGTTAACACGCTCACTGATAATGTTCCTGCCAGTGTCGGGCTACCAATGCCGGGGGTTGAGGTAAAAATTGGTGAAAATGATGAATTGCTCACTAAAAGTGACAGCGTCATGATGGGGTACTGGAATAATGAGGAAGCGACGCGTCAAATTATAGATGAAGAGGGCTGGTTACATACTGGAGACAAGGTCAGCATTCGGGATGATCATATTTTTATCACAGGCCGTATCAAGGAAATCATCGTTCTTGGCAATGGTGAAAAAGTGCCGCCTTCTGATATGGAGTTGGCTATTTCGCTGGAGAATCTTGTTGATCAGGTAATGATTGTTGGCGAAGGGCGCGCCTATCTATCTGCGCTGCTGGTCTTGAATGAGAGTGGTCTTGACAAGTATAAGAGTGAAAACGGTATTTCTGATGGTGACTGGGACTTTGTGAGTGACAAGGCTTTGAACAAGCACCTGATATCACTGATAAAACGCCTGTTAAGAGGCTTTCCCGGTTATGCCAAAATACGCAGGGTTTCGATCTGTAAAGAACCCTGGTCGATTGAAAATGGCATGCTCACCCCTACCCTTAAAATGAAACGCGCCATCATCGAGAAAAATTATTCCTGTGCAATCAATAAAATGTACGATGATCTGGCGTCTTAACCTCCAAAACATGACTTGAACATGGTCGGAAATTGTTTATAGTCAAAGAGTCGATAATAACAACGAGAGCGATATTGCCCATGTATGTTAAAAGTCCTTTTACTGATGAACGGGTTATTTCTCCAGCTGAAAAAAGAACACTGGAAAGACGTCATCTGATGTATTACCTGAGAGTCTGGGATACGCAAGCTGACAAGCTGATTGGGCACCTGGCTGATGTTTCATCCGATGGTTTTTTGATTGTTGGAGAAAGCCAGATTGAATTAGACAAGGAATTCCACTTGAAAATGATGCTGCCTGCGACGGCTGATTCAGCTGAACCGCTGGAGTTCAAGGCCAATAGTTGCTGGAGTAGCAATGATGTAAACAAGCTGTTTTACGACACCGGTTTCCAGTTCACTGATATTTCGAATGAAACCCGGGAAAGGCTTAATGCAATAATTGAAGAATATTCTTTAAGCGGTTGATTTACTTAAAAATAACCGATTGAAATTGTCTGTGGTAATTGAAGCGATTTCTTCGACTTCCATGTTCCGTAATTGTGCAATATATTCTGCCACTTTTGAGACATAGACTGGCTCATTAGGCTTTCCACGAAATGGTACCGGTGCCAGGTAGGGCGAATCCGTTTCGATAAGCATTCGATCCAGTGGTACTTTTTTAGCAACTTCTTGTAGTTCCACAGCGTTTTTGAATGTAACTATGCCGGAAAAGGAAATGTAAAAACCCATTTCCATGGCCTGCTCTGCCATTTCCCAGGTTTCTGTAAAACAATGCATCACGCCGGCTACCTTTTCAGCCTGTTCTTCTTTGAGAATGCTGATGGTATCTTCACGGGCTTCGCGTGTATGGATAATCAACGGCTTGTCAGTCTTGATTGCAGCACGAATATGCGTACGAAAACGATCCTGCTGCCACTGCATATCTCCCTTGTTGTGGAAATAGTCGAGGCCAGTTTCGCCGATGGCGACATTTGAAGGTTCATTCAAAGCAATTTGAACGAGTTCCTCAACATCCGGTTCGTGGCGATCGTGGTCGTTTGGGTGCACACCGACAGAGGTGTAAATGTTGTCATAGTCTTTCACCAGCTTGATCATGTCCGGATAGCTTTCCAGATCAATGGAAACACATAACATATGGGAAACCTGGTTATTGACGGTTTCATGGACAAATTGATCAAAGTTCTCGTCGTATGGCGTCAGGCGCACGCGATCCAGATGGCAATGTGAATCTATAAACATAGGTATGGGTAACTACTCTGGTGTCAGATGACAGCGAAATTTACATGGTGTGAGTCTGGCGGTCAGATGTCAGCGTACCGCCAAGATAGCCTTCTATCTTGTTACGAACCTGGCCACCATCCTGATCACTGAACTGTACGCCAATACCCGCAGCGCGATTACCCTCTGCTCCAATTGGCGTGATCCAGATTATCTTGCCGGCTACCGGCAGGCGTTCGGCCTCTTCCATCAGGCTTAACAGCATGAAAACCTCATCGCCGAGTTTGTATTTCTTGTTGGTTGGAATAAACAGGCCACCATTTTTCACGAACTGCATATAGGCAGCATACAATGCATTTTTATCCTTAATGGTGAGAGAAAGAATTCCCTGTCTGGCTTTTGGCGGTAAACTCATTGTTTTATCTTCATACTTTATTGAATCGTTATTTGCTCATTACACAGGAAACCAGGAAGCTTTCAACCAGAAGCGGTTTACTGACCTGTTTATCCAGCAGGCGCCCTGTTTGCAGTTGCTTGTCATAGAGTTCAAACAACTGTTCGAGCGTAAATGCCGAGGCTATTTTCAGCAATGCCTTAAGCTTGTCGGTACTGTTTATCATCGGCTCACTATCATCATACTTTAGCCGAATAACGTCAATAACCCAAATCGTCAGCCAGTTGAAAATCAGCTTTAAATCATGTTTTTGCCATTCATTGGCAACTTTGACGGGATCGGATTTTCCGAATATTACCCGGCCAAAATCTGCAAATACACTATCGTTAAGTGCGCTCTGGTCTTCATGATCAATCCTCAGGGCTGTAAGAGGAGAACCCTGCGCCAGGTTCAGTAAGGTTTTGGCATCGGCAGTGGTTGTCTGCGATGTGAGCCATTCAATCGACTGTTGCTGAGAGGGCTGATTGAATTTAATTTGTTGGCAACGGCTGCGTATGGTTGCTGACAGCAGGTCTGGTCGAGAGGTAATCAATATGATCAGCGAGTTCGGCGAAGGCTCTTCAAGGGTTTTCAGCAGGCTGTTTGAAGCCGCAATATTCATGTTGTCGGCATTAACAAACAGGTAGAGCTTGCTTGAAGACACGTGCGGTGTCAGGCTGTTTTTTTCAACCATTTCACGAACCTGGTCGACTTTGATAACTGAACCTTCTTCAGCTGCTATCAGGTTGAAGTCAGGATGTGTATGAGCTTCGAATAACTGGCAGGAATGACACTTGCCACAAGGTGTCTGGTTGTGAGCTTGCTGGCAGAGAATGAAATGTGCAAATGATTTTGCAAATTGCAGTTTGCCTAGTCCCTGTTTGCCGGTTAACAGTAAGGCGTGAGGCAAGCGACCTTCTGCCACTGCATTTTGCAGGGTTTGCCATTGTTGTTGCTGCCAGGGATAAATCACCGTTTCAGTCCTTGAGAATCGTAGCTTCGAGCGTGGATCTGATTTGAGCCTGGACCTGGTCGAGGGGCTTGCTGGCATCAATAACTTTCACGCGCGCAGGCTCTTGGCTGGCAATTTTCAGATATGCGGCCCGTACACGCTCAAAAAATTCGATTTTTTCAGATTCAAAGCGATCCGGTTCTGAGCGATTACGTGCTCTCTCCAGGCCGGTTTCAACGGGCAGGTCGAGGAGCAGGGTCATGTCGGGGCGTAATTCTCCCTGCACCCAGTTTTCCAGCATGGCAATGCGATCAAAGCTGATATCGCGCCCTCCTCCCTGGTAAGCATAGGTGGCATCGGTAAAACGGTCACAAAGTACCCAGGTTCCAGCTTCAAGTGCAGGAATGATTTTACGATTGAGGTGCTCAGCCCTGGAAGCAAACATCATCAGTAGTTCAGTATCATCCGCCATGCCGGTATGCTTGTGGCCCAGTAACAATTCTCGAATGTCTTCACCAAGATCGGTCCCGCCCGGTTCACGGGTAAACAGGACTTCAATGCCGGCTTCTTCCAGCCGTGACTGAATATAGGAAAGATTGCTGGATTTACCAGCCCCCTCGCCTCCCTCAACGGTAATAAATTTTCCCTTGCTCATTTATTTTTTCAGCTGGTACTTGCGCACCGCCTGGTTATGTTCTTTTAGGGTCTTTGAAAAATAATGACTGCCAGTGCCATCAGCCTTGGCGACAAAAAAGATGTAGCCTTCTTCTTTGGGATGCATGACAGCATTGATGGCTGCAGCTCCCGGCATGCTGATGGGGGTTGGGGTCAGTCCTTTATGGACATAGGTATTATAAGGCGTGTCTTCGCGTAGATGTTTTCTTTTTATGTTGCCTTTATAACGATCACCCATTCCGTAAATCACGGTCGGGTCTGTTTGCAGTTTCATGTTTTTTCGCAAACGGGTGGTGAATACACCGGCAATCAGGGGACGTTCATGACCAACTCCCGTTTCTTTTTCAACAATGGATGCCAGTGTCAGGGCTTCGTAGGGCGTTTTCAACGGCAGGTTTTCTGCCCGTTTGTTCCAGGCATCATTCAGGGTTTTTTCAAGCGCTTCATGGGCATTTGCCAAAAGCTCGAGATCTGAAATGCCATTGCCGAATTTGTAAGTGTCAGGCAGAAACTGCCCTTCCGGGTGAACTCCTGGTTTGCCGAGTTTCGTCATAATTTCATCGTCTGACAATCCTGCCAGAGTCTGTGAAATTTTATCGTGCTTCTCAATAGCCTGTAGTATCTGCTTGAAGGTCCAGCCCTCGATAAAAGTCAGCTGGTGAAGTATAACCTGTCCTTTGACAAACAGCTTTAGTGCTTCAATGGCAGTGGTATCGCGGGCAATGGCGTATTCACCTGCCTTGATGCTGCCGATTTCATTCAGGCGGGTATACACTTTCAGATAGTTGCGGTTTTTGATCCAGCCCCTATTTTCAAAATCTGTTGCCAGCGAATTCAGCGTTGCTCCCTTTTTTACCTCGTAAAAGGTCTGCTTCTGGTCAAGCTTTAATGGAGACAAGGTAAAGTCATGATAATCCATCATGAACCAGGCGCATATAAAGCTCGTGAGTATTGTGCCTATGCCCAGCACTTCTCCGGGCCAGTCATGTGTAAACATGTTTCATAACCTCGCTAAACAGATCCCTTGGCCAATTCCCTGAATCGAATGAAATAGCTTCAAGAGAGTTTACCGGGGTAATCCCATTGAGAGAATTGGTCAAAAACAAGGCATCAGCATTTTCACAGTCAGCTTTTCTGATACGGCCGACCTGTACGGGTATTCCCATTTTTTCTGAAATTTCAAAAATCAGTTGCCTTACGACGCCTGCAATGCCACAACGTGACAAGTCGGGAGTTAGCAGCTTTCCTGTTTTCCACAAGAAGAGGTTGGCTGAAGTTGCTTCAATGATATTGCCATCGATATCAGCCATTAGCCCATCGTCATAGCCACGGTCACTGCTTTCTTTTCTGGCTAGAACCTGTTCGAGCCGATTCAGGTGTTTAATGCCCGCCAGCAAAGGGTTAATTCCAAGCCGTGTTTCACAAAAACAAAGTGATACGCCAGGGGGAATGGTTTCAGGGTTGGTTTTTTTGCTGAAGATCAGCAGTTTATTGATATCAGGTGTTGATGAGGGCAAATAGCCACGCTTGCTTTGGCCTCGCGTAATGACAAGCTTGAGAGTGGCTGAATCAAATGCACGGGATTTTTTTTGAATATCTTCAACCAGTGATTGAAAGGAGAAATCCGGGAAAGCCAGCCTGGAGAGGCCTGTTTTCAGTCTTTGCAGATGTAACTCCAGCAAGGCAGGTTTACCGTTGACAACCGCTATGGTTTCAAACAGGCCATCGCCATACTGGAAAGCACGGTCATAAACGCTGATCTGATCAGAGCAATTACCGTTAAGATAGACGACTGGGAGCTCTTGATTAGAGCCCGATTCCAGACGTGTCATATATCAGTCAGTGAACTTGCTGAAAACCAGCGAGCCGTTAGTGCCGCCAAAGCCAAATGAGTTGGATACCGCGACATTGATTTCGCGTTCCTGTGCAGTATGGGCAACATAGTTAAGATCACACCCTTCATCCGGATTGTCCAGATTAATGGTTGGTGGGGCAACCTGATCGCGAATTGCAAGAATGGTGAAAATCGCTTCAGCACTTCCAGCAGCTCCAAGCATGTGGCCTGTCATTGATTTGGTAGAACTGACGCACAGGTTATAAGCATGATCGCCATAGGTGCGTTTAATGCCATTGGATTCGGCAATATCACCTGCCGGTGTGGACGTGCCGTGTGCATTGATATAGTTGACCTGATCGGTATTAAAGCCCGCATCGTCAAGGGCAAGAAGCATACAATCACTGCCACCTTCGCCATTTGGTGATGGTGAAGTCATATGGTAGGCATCGGAGTTCATGCCTGAACCGGCGAGTTCGGCATAGATTTTTGCACCACGGGCTTTGGCATGTTCGAGTTCTTCAAGAACGATGACGCCAGCGCCGTCAGATAGCACGAAACCGTCACGATCCTTATCCCATGGGCGACTGGCGCCCTGTGGGTCATCATTATTGGTCGATAATGCACGGGCTGCAGCAAAACCACCGAGTCCGGTTGGCGAAGTTGCCATTTCAGAACCACCGGCAACCATCATATCGACTGTTCCATACTGGATCATACGGCCAGCCTCGGCAATGTTATGCGCACCTGTCGAACAAGCGGAGACAATGGAAATATTAGGACCCTTCAATCCTCGCCAGATAGACAGGTTGCCTGCCACCATGTTGATGATGTTGGCAGGAACAAAGAAAGGTGAAATTTTGCGTGGGCCGCCTTTGAGGAATGCGGCATAACCATTTTCAATACCGGTTACACCACCGATACCGGAACCAATCGCCACACCAATACGCTTGGCATTCTCGTCGGTAACTTCAAGACCAGAGTCATCGAGTGCTTGCATACCCGCTGCAATTCCGTACCACTGGAAGGGGTCCATTTTCTTGAGATCTTTTTTAGTGAAATAGGGTTCATGGTCAAAATCGTAGATGGGTCCGCCAAAACGCGTGGTGAACTTCTCAATATCAAAATGTGTAATTGGCTGGATACCACTTTTTCCGGCCAGGATATTTTCCCATGACTTTTCAACCGTAACACCAACTGGAGAAACCATTCCAAGTCCGGTTACAACTACCCTTCTGTTAGACATAAAAAAGCCTCATACGGATTACAACAAAGAAAAACCGCCTGACCTGAAACGGTCACGAGCGGTTTTCTGAAATTAGCGGGAGAAAGTCAAACTTAGCTGACGTTAGCGTTAATATAATCAATAGCTAACTGTACAGTGGTGATTTTCTCGGCTTCCTCATCAGGAATTTCAGTTTCAAACTCCTCTTCCAGCGCCATTACCAGCTCGACGGTATCCAGTGAATCAGCACCAAGATCGTCAACGAACGAAGCTTCCAGAGTAACTTCTTCTTCTTTAACACCCAATTGTTCAACAACAATCTTGCGAACGCGTTCTTCTATACTCATGTTTTATTTTTCCTTCAAAAATAATAAAAACCACCGACGTGGCGTTGTTGTATTTTAGTCATTATTGAATGAATATCAAAGTATTCAGGACTATTTTTTTTATATTTTAATGGCAATTATGCCATATGCATACCACCATTGACATGGATGGTTTCACCTGTGATGTAACCACCCGCATCAGTAGCGAGAAATACCACGGCTGCTGCAATTTCAGCCGGACTGCCCAGTCTGCCCAGTGGAATCGATGACAGCAATGCATTTCGTTGTTCTTCAGGCAGTTCACGCGTCATATCAGTGTCAATAAAGCCCGGGGCAACGGCATTAACAGTAATACCGCGACTGCCTACTTCACGTGCCATGGATTTGGTGAAACCAACCATGCCGGCTTTTGCAGCAGAATAGTTGGTTTGGCCCGGGTTGCCGGTGGCTCCCACCACGGAAGCAATATTGATAATTCTGCCGGTTTTGGCTTTCATCATGCCGCGCAGAACTGCCTTGCTCATACGAAAAACCGAGGTCAGGTTGGTATCCATTATATCCTGCCATTCATCTTCTTTCATGCGCATCAGCAGATTATCGCGCGTGATGCCGGCATTATTGACCAGTACGGTCGGTGTTCCGAATTCATCACTCACGGCTTTGGTTACTTCATCAACAGATTCCTGGCTGCTGACATCCAGCTTCATCCCTTTGCCGGCAATGCCATTTTCATCGAAAAAGGCTGAAATGGCTTCGGCACCCTTGTCAGAAGTTGCCGTGCCTACAACGGTAGCACCCATTTTTCCAAGTTCGTAAGCGATGGCCTGACCGATACCGCGACTTGCGCCAGTGACGATAGCTACTTTTTCATTAAGCATTAACTGTCTCCATGAATTTTTCAAAACTGGCATTGTCAAAGATGCCCATGCCATTGATTGATCTGTCGATACGTTTACACAGACCGGTCAGTACTTTGCCGGGACCGGCTTCGACAACCAGCGAAATCTCATCTGCAGCAAAAGATTGTACAGTTTCTACCCAGCGCACCGGGCTGTAAAGTTGCTGCGCAAGTAAAGAAGCGAGTTCATCGGTAGTGTTTGCTGTGCCAACATTGACGTTGTGAATGACCGGTATTGTTGGCAGGGACAATGAAATATTTGCCAGTGAATCAGATAGTTTATCTGCGGCTGGCTTCATTAATGCACAATGCGAAGGCGCACTGACCGGTAATGGCAGGGCCCTTTTGGCTCCAGCTTCCTTGGCCAGCCCCATTGCGCGATCGATAGCAGCCCTGTTTCCTGCAATGACGACCTGCCCTGGAGAATTATAGTTAACGGCTTCGGCAACTTCAGATTCTGCGGCCTTTGTGCAGATATCCCTGACGATATCATCTTCAAGACCAAGAATGGCGGCCATTGCCCCCTCACCTTCTGGCACTGCCTCCTGCATGAGACGCCCGCGTTCGGCCACAAGTTTTACGGCATCAGCAAAATTCATGGCGCCGGAAGCCACCAGTGCTGAATATTCTCCCAGACTGTGGCCAGCAAGTTTTTCAGGCTGTGTTGCCCCTGATTCATTCATCAGGCGCCAGACTGCAACACCAGAAGCCAGCATGGCTGGCTGGGTATTGTGTGTCTGGTTGAGTGATTCGGCTGGCCCGTCCTTGATCATTGTCCACAGGTCAAAGTCAAGAGTATCTGAGGCCTCGGAAAAAGTATCTTGAACAATCTGGTGGTTGTCATGCAGATCGGCCATCATGCCAACGGATTGTGAACCCTGGCCCGGGAATACAACGGCATATTTTTGAGACATTGAGAAAAGTCCTGTTTATTATTTTCTTTTGTCAGTATTTCATCAGTACGGAGCCCCAGGTGAAACCACCACCAAAAGCTTCCATTAAAACGGTTTGTCCTTTCTGGATTTTACCTTCGCGGACTGCGGTATCAAGTGCCAGTGGAACAGAAGCGGCGGAAGTATTTCCCTGCTCTGCAACAGTGACAACCACGTGGTCCATGTTCATGTGTAATTTTCGCGCTGTTGCCTGAATGATTCTGATATTCGCCTGGTGTGGAACCAGCCAGTCGATATCGGTTTTCTTCATGTTATTGGCTGCAAGCGTTTCATCGACGATACGACCCAGCGTGGTGACCGCCATTTTAAAGACTTCAGCGCCGCGCATTTGCAGGTGAGCTTCGCCATCAAGCAGTTTCTGGCGATCATGGGAGACACCAGCAGGTACATGCAGCAGTTTTTCAAACTGACCGTCTGCGTGCAAATGCGTGGAAAGTACACCAGCTTCATCGGAAGCTTCCATTATCACTGCTCCTGCACCATCACCAAACAGTACGCAGGTATTTCTGTCAGACCAGTCAATAATTTTGGACATGGTTTCTGCGCCAACAACCAACGCACACTTGGCGCTACCGGCCTTGATGAAGTTGTCAGCGACACCCATGGCATAAATAAAGCCGGTACAGACAGCCTGGACATCAAAAGCCGCACAGCCATGAATGTTCAGCCTTTGTTGTAAAAGACAGGCCACACTGGGAAATATCTTGTCCGCAGTCGTGGTGGCTACAACAATAAGGTCTATCTGGTCAGTAGTTTTTCCTGACGCCTCAATGGCTCGCAGGGCTGCCTGTTCTGCCAGATCGCAGGTTGTCTGGTCATCTTCGGCAATATGACGTTTTTTGATACCGGTACGCTCGGTAATCCATTCATCGCTGGTATCAACAATATGTTCAAGGTCGTGGTTGGTCAGAATTTTTTCTGGCAGGTAGCCGCCAGTTCCAATGACTCGTGAATACATTTAGTCAGCCTTCCCGTTTTTCATGTGTAACGTTATTTTTTCTTGTATATGTTCAGTTACTGCACTTTGTGCTTCTGTTTTTGCAACGGCAATGGCGTTTTCAAAAGCCAGAGCATCAACACCACCATGACTTTTAACAACAATGCCTTTCAAGCCGAGCAGACTGGCGCCATTATAGCGTCTTGGGTCGATGGTTTTGGCGAAGGCTTTCAATACAGGATAGGCAATTAAGCCCGCCAGTTTTGATAACAGGCCGCGTGTAAAGGCAGCCTTGAGTCGCTGGCGGATCATTTTGGCAACACCTTCACTGCTTTTGAGGGCAACATTGCCGATAAAGCCGTCGGTGACGACAAGATCGACATCGCCGGTATAGATGTCATCACCTTCTACGTAGCCGATGTAATTGAGTTCAGAAGCTGAGAGTAGTTCGTTGGCTTTTTTTACCTGCTCATTACCCTTGATTTCTTCCTGGCCGATATTGAGCAAACCGACTTTGGGGTTTTTACGCTCACCTGTCGCAATCAGTAGTTCTGATCCCATAACAGCAAACTGAAAAAGGTGATCAGCCGTACAATCGACATTAGCACCCAGGTCAAGCACCCAGGTGTCGTTAACCAGGCCGGGTAACTGGGTAATAATGGCTGGTCGCTCAATACCGGGAATCATTTTCAGAACAAAACGGGCTGTTGCCATTAAGGCTCCAGTATTGCCGGCACTTACACAGGCATCAGCATGACCTTCCTTAACCTGATTAATGGCTACCCGCATGGATGAATCTTTTTTGTTACGCAGCGCCTTTGAGGGCAATTCATCCATCGCCACTTCCTGGCTCGCATGCACGATAGAAATACCGTCCGGGATCTTGCCTGGAAGATGAGGTTTGATGGATTCTTCGTTTCCGCAAAGAACCAGGGAAACCGAAGCATCTTTTGAAAGGTAGTCCAATGCAGCAGCGACAACGATTTCTACACCGTTGTCGCCGCCCATTGCATCAAGTGCTATCCTGATTTTTTCGGCCACTTGGCAGTTTCCGAAAATTAATCTTCGTTTTTGTTGATAACTTTCTTGCCGCGATAAAAACCATCTGGAGTAACATGATGACGCAGATGCGTCTCACCAGATGTCGGGTCAATTGATAAAGTTTCAGCACTCAG
>Ga0180429_10001523_pt1 | contig 19654 bp, 20 predicted proteins | sample SS_ome_FD_132428 | JGI IMG/M metagenome (GOLD analysis project Ga0180429, IMG submission 132428) | Hypersaline lake sediment archaeal communities from the Salton Sea, California, USA - SS_1_S_1 metaG | ecosystem: Environmental > Aquatic > Non-marine Saline and Alkaline > Hypersaline > Sediment ...
CCCAGCTGCCAGACCCGGCGGCCGATCAGCCAGAAGGTCAGCGCCATAAAGCCGGTGCCGAAGGCCATGATCGGAAAGAAGGCCAGCCCGTCGCGATAGCCCGCCCCGCTGCAGCCGAAGATGGTGAACGCGCTGAAGTTGGTCGCCGCCAGCGTGCAGACCAGGATGAACGTCCCCAGCGAGCGTCCGGCGAGGAAGTAGTCGCTGGGACGGCCGGTCCCGATGCGGCGTGTCGCCAGCCCGATGATCAGGACGACCAGGAAGTAGCCAGCAAGTACGACGATCCGCGTTGCCACTATGAGGAAGATTGTACCGGACGCAGGCGCCCTGCGGGTTCGAATGGCCACCGACACCATGGACAAGTGCGTCGTGCCGGGTACGACGGAGGTGCTTGAGGACCTCGACCGCCGCAAGCACATGCCGGACTGCGCCGAAACCCGCCCTCATCGGCCGGCATTCGGACTGCGCTTGAGCGGGCCCGCTGCGGCGCGGATAATCTGAGCATGGCACGTCGACACGTTGAGATCATCCAGCAGCCATTCCGGCCCAAGCTGTCCGGGCTGGACGATATCGGCTCCAGCCTGATCACGCTGACCATCGATCTGGACATCTTCCGCGGAAACCTGCGTACGATCCTGGACTACGTCAGTCCCGCCCGGGTGATTGCCGTCCTCAAGGCCAATGCTTACGGGTTCGGCATCGCGGGGCTCGTGCCGGTGCTCAACGAGTTCGAGCACGTCAGCGCGGGCGTTGCCAACGCCGACGAGGCGCTGGAGCTGCGCTCGCTGGGCTACGACGGGCGGATCATCCTGCTGGGCTATACGCACCCGAAGAACTACTACCAGATCATGCATTCCGGCTGCGAGCTATGCGCCTACCGGCCCGAGAACGTCCCCAGACTCGCTGAGGCGGCAGCGGTGCTGGAGCACAACCTGCGGCTCCATGTCAAGGTCAACACGGGGATGAACCGGCTTGGAGTCTCGGTTGCGGAACTGCGGGACTTCATCCGATTGATTCAGCAGTATCCGCAGCTGACGGTGGTCGGGCTGTTCACACATCTGGCCAACGGCGGGGAACCTGAAGAGGACAGCAACATCAGTCAGACTAACCGGTTCAGCGAGGCGATCGAGATCGCAATCAGCGAGCTTAACTACCGGCCGGAGTGCCACGTGGCCAATAGCGGTGCAGTCATCAACTTCCCGGACATCTATCTGGATTCGGTGCGGGTGGGCGCGCTCTGCTATGGCTATCACCCGCCAGGCGAACTGCCGGACGACATTGGGATACCGGTTCAGGCCTGCTTCAGGCTGGCCAGTGAGGTGATCGACACGCACCGCCTCACGGCGGGCGAGGGCGTCAGCTACAGCCTGACGTGGAAGGCGAAGCGTCCTACGACTGTGGCGACGATCCCGCTGGGATTCGCCGACGGCTACTTCCGTGATCTGAGCAACCGTGCCGCAGTGCTGATCAATGGCCGACGCTGTCCGCTGGTGGGCAATATCACGATGGACTACTGCATCGCTGACGTGGGAGACGACGAGATCCAGGTTGGTGACGAAGCGGTGTTCGTTGGCCGGCAGGGCGCCGAGGAAATCCGGCTGGAGGAGGTTGCTGAGTTCTCGGGCGAGGCCGTAATCTACCAGCTGAGTTGCTGCTGGGGCCGCCGCATCCGCCGCGTTTACGTTGGAGACTGAGCTGCGCCCGTCGGCAGCTGTGGTCAAGGTCTCCCGGGCGGTAGTCTGCCGGGCGTTGCTCTCCTATAATGCCCGTATGCTGCACCTTGAGTATCACCAGCTGGACGTGTTCACCGACCGCGTGCTGGGTGGCAATGCGCTGGCGGTGTTTCCCGAGGCCGGCGGCCTCAGCGATGAGTTGATGCAGGCGCTGGCGCGCGAGACCAATCTCTCGGAGACCACGTTCATCACGGCGCGCGACCGCGACAGCGCCGTCTACAGCGTACGGATCTTCACCCCCTACCGCGAGGTGGAGTTCGCCGGGCACCCGACGATCGGTACCGCCTGGCTGCTGTTGCGCGAGCCCGGCGTGGAGGGCGACGAGATCACGCTGGACCTCAAGGTTGGCATGGTGCCGGTCGGCGTCGACCGCGGCGAGCGGCCGCCGCTCGTCCATTTCACCGCGGCGCAGGTGGCCGCGGACAACGCAGTTGAGGATGCCGACCTGCTCAGCCGGCTCTATGGACTGCCCGCGACTGACCTCGATCTCGACCGCTGCCCCGCCCAGATCGTCCGCTTCGGCATCGCCTTCCTGATCGTGCCGGTCAGGAGCCGCGAGGCGCTGGAGCGCGTGAGCATCGACCTGGCGGCGCTGCATCAGCTGGCGGACCGCCACGGCTGCGACCTGGTGACGGCATTCAGCATGGATGCCTACCAGCGCGGGTCGATGGCCTCGACGCGCGTGTTTGCCCCGCTGCACGGCGTGCCCGAGGACCCGGCCACCGGCTCCAGCGCCTCCTGCCTGGCCTGGTACCTGCGCCGCCACGGGCTGATCCCCGACTGCGGCGAGGACTGGCTCCGCCTCGACCAGGGCTACAGCTGCGCGCGGCCGTCGCTGATCCACCTGCGGGCCAGCCAAGACGGGGCCGGCAGAATCCAGGTGCAGGTCGGCGGCCAGGTGGTGCCCGCGGCCAAGGGGATGTTCACGGTATAGTGGGCCCATGACCGTAACCCGCGAGCAGATTGTCGAGTGCATTCGTGCCGCCACCGAGCCGCTGCCCTACGTCCTAGCCTACGTGCTGGGCGGCTCCGAGGCGTTCGGGCGGGAAGATGAATACTCTGACGTCGACGCCATGCTCACAGCCGAGTCCGAGCATGTCGAGGAGACCTTCAACATCATCGAGCAGGCGCTTGAGCAGCTCTCGCCGATCTCCCGGCGGGCAATCGTGCCCGAACCGGCCTGGCATGGCCACAGCCAGCGCTTCTACAACCTGCGTGATGCCAGCGAGTACCACCAGGTCGATCTGTTCATCATGCACCACGGCCGCGAACCGTTTTTCAACGAGATCGAGCATCACGGGCATCCGGTGGTGGTCTTCGACAAGGCCGGCATCGTCAGACCGGTGCACATGGACACCGGCGAGCTGCGCGAGAAGCTCAGCAAGCGCTGGCCGCAGGTTCGCGAGCGGATCGAGATGTTTGGCTACATGGTGCAGAAGGAAATCCTGCGCGGCAATCCGCTGGCGGCGCTGCACTTCTACCAGGGGCTGGTGCTCGGTCCGCTGGTCGAGGCGCTGCGGATCAGACACAGCCCATATCGCCATGACTGGGGCATCCGCTACGCTCACTACGACCTGCCCGCCGCGGACAGCGCCCGACTGGAGCGGCTGTACTTCGTCAACGATCTGGACGATCTGGCGGCCAAGCATGAGCAGGCCCGGGCGTGGTTCGACAAGCTGGCGGCGGCGATCGACACCGACAAGCTGCGGCTCACACCAGCACAGGATGCGGATGAACGGACCTGAGGTGTAAGATCGTAGCGCGATGACGATTACAGCAGCACAGCAGCAGCACGCCCGGAAAGCACTGGCCGGCACCAAGCGCCGGCTGCCCGACCTTCCCGGCCACCGTACAAGCAGTGTCAGTCTGACCATCGGCGGCGCCGCGTCCCGCCGCAGGAACGCGCGGCCCCAGCCGCTCTACAGCGGCTACTCGTTCAGCGCGGCACGCGAAAAGCTCAGGGCCGCGGGCTGGCAGCCGGACGAGATCGAGGAGGGGCTGCACCGTGCCGTCGCCGCCAACCTGCGTCGCTTCGTCGCATCCTGGGTGGGCTATGTCTCACGCCACGGCTGGCTGCACGAACTGCTGCAGCTGGACGAAGCCACGCGCACCGCGATCATCAGTGAGTGCCGGCTGGAGGGCGTGTGGGAACTGCTCCAGCAGGGCCAACAGCCGATGACGATGCTGCTCTCCGATCTGGCCGGTCTGGCGGCTGCGGCCGATGAGATCAAGGGGCTGGAAGAGCGGCGCGAGCAGCACGACGGCCCGCTGCGGTATTTCATGGAGCAACGCTACGGCCTGCCCGCCGAACTGAGCCTCGCCGTGCTCAAGTACGGGCAGGCGGTGCCGTGGTGGGTCTTTGTCATGGTGGCGGTTTTCGCCGTCATCTGCGGCTGGATATTCTGGCTGGCGATCGTCGATCCGCACAACCCGGGCTTCGAGAACGCCGGCGGCGTCAGCTGGGTGCACTACACCATCGTGCCGCTGTTCGGCCTGGCGATGGTGGCCGTCGACATCTACCTGATACGGGATCGTCCGCGCCGCGAGCGCGCCTGGCGTAAGCAGGCGCAGCGCTACTTGGAGTCCGGCCCCGCGGGAACGGGTAGCGGCCGGTTGCAGCCGCCGGGGCAGACCTAGCGCGAGGGTGCTGCGGACAGGAACGCCGCCTGCGACTTGTACCAGGCCACGGTGGACCAGATGGCGTCGTCCAGCGACGTGGGATCGCCCCAGAACCGCGCGCCGAACTTCGAGTGATCGACCACGAACGGCCGCGTCCACTGGTACATCATCTCGCCAAGCTCGCGCAGTTCGGGGTTGAACAGCCCGGCCGCGCCGAGCATCCAGTTGGGCATCACGTTCAGCCGCGGCTGCTCACCCGCGGTGTGGAAGATCATCTCCACCACGTCGCGAATTGGCAGGGCCGGGGCGCTGGGGACGTGATAGGCCTCCCCGAAGGCGCCCTCGTCGGCTTCGGCGACGCTGAGCATGGCGCGGACCAGGTCGGGCACGAAGGTGAAGCTGTGGGGCATCCGTACGTCACCGGCCAGCAGCGCCGTCCGACCACGGATCGCCGGACCGAACACCATCGATCCCAGCGCGGCCGCGGTGACCGCCGGGCCGAAGAAGTCCGAGGCGCGCAGCGCCGCCACCTGCACTCGGCCCTGGCGGTGCGCGCGCTGCCACATGCGGGTCAGCTGGCTGCGGGTGGCCGGTTTGCTGCCATAGCTGGTAAGCGGCAGCCCCTCGTGCAGCCGGCCGTCTACCGGTCCGTACATGTAGAGGTTGTCCGCGAAGATGAAGCGCGCCCGGGCGCTTTCAGCACCGGCCAGCATGCCGGCCATCAGCGGCGGCCACTGCTCGGCCCAGCCGCCGTAGCCCATCCCGAGACAGCCCCAGACCACCGTGGCTCCCGTGCAGACCCGGCGGGCCTCCATCGCGTCAGCAATGTCCGCGGTGACGTGCTCCGCCCCCTCGGGCAGTTGTGCCCGCCCGCTGCGCGTCACGATCCGCACGCGCAGGTCGCGGTCCAGCAGCGAGTGCACCAGCGTCCGTCCCACCGGGCCGGCTCCGAGCACCACCTGTAGTCCTCTGAGCTCATTTGTCATGGCAGAAGTATTACCTCGCGGCACAGCATCCCATCGCATTAAGGCGACCGTGCTGAGACGAAATCCCCCGGTGGGTGGTCAGTGCCGCTCGCCGGGCTCGATCCAGTCGTGCTGTGCGGGATCGGAATCGAACGATGCAAACACCTGCACCCAGTACCAGCCCAACTCGGTCTGCGGCGCGTGGTAGGCGCCGATGCCAACGTAGCGATACTGCTCGTTGCGGATATTCTTCTTGTGGCCCCGCGAGTCCATCCAGCCCTGGTGGGCGGCCTGGGGCGTCTGATAGCCGGCGGCGATGTTCTCGCCGGCGGTGTACCATCGCGGTGCGCCGATCGCGTCAATCCGCTCAAAGACCTGCAGCCCCTGGGGGTTGGCGTGGTCGAAGAACCCGGCCTCGGCCATCTGGCGCGCGTGGGCCTGGGCAACGGCGTCCAGGTGCGGGTCGCGTTTCAGGGGCGTATGGCTCTTGTCGATGCGCTCGGCGTTAAGCAGCTGAAAGACCTCGTCGGCAAAGCCCGCCGCCTGCGCGTCGCCGTAGACCCCGCCCGGCGAGGTCAGGGCAGGCAGCGACGTGTACCAGCCGCTCAGCCACTGGCGAGCCGCCTCGTCCTGGGGCCACTCGTTGGCACTGGCCGTCGCCTCCTGCCGTGCCAGCGTCAGGCGCAGCAGTTCGAAGCTCCCGCTGACGCTCTCGGGAGCCTGGGCGCCGCTGAGCTTGCCTATGTAGTGCAGCCGGCCCGGCACGCTGAGGTCCGCGACCTGGCTAACCTTACCGACGGCGCCCGGCCAGTCGCCGTACTGCCCCTCGACGGGACGAAAACCGCGCTGGTCGTAGTCCAGCAGCAGCTCCGTGGACTTGAGTCCGCCGGCGTTGACCAGTACGCGGATGGTCAGCTCGTCATCCGCGGCGGACGCAATCGCCAGTTCATAGCCGGCCTCCTCGCCGCCCGCGGTTTCCTCGGCGACGAGCCTGAGCTCGAAGCCCGGCGCGCCCGCCAGCAGGGTCGGTGTCTGGACAGCCGCCGGCTGAGTAACCGGCTGGGGGACCGGCGCTGCGACGCCGAAGGTGCTCGGGGACCCCGAGCGCGGCGGGCCTCAAGCCTGGGCCTGCGCCAGGTTGCTGGCTGCCAGACCGATGCCGCAGGCCAGTGCCAGGCAAACGACCAAGCGATTGGTAGTGCGCATCATTGAATGCCCCTTTGTGCTTAACGGCCGGCGCCGCCACGCCGCCGGCAGCCCCATACCCTCCGCGATTCTCCCTAGTCGGAAGTTATCAACAGGATGTTAACACTAGCGCGATGCCAGCCGGGGGTCAAGGACGGGGGGTACAGGCGGTGATGTTCATCGCGCAGACCACGGCGCGCAGTCCTGGCACTGGTCGGGCCCGCATCGACGATGACCAGCCGTTGCGATCAGCTACCCTTCGTTTCGGCCTTCAGCTCCGCGCGCTCGGCCTCGCCCAGCTCGTCTCCCAGCAGGGATCTGAGGCTTTTCAGCGCCGCTTTGCGCGTCGCTCCGTAGCCCTTGACTTCGGGCCTCAGGAGGAAGTGCGCATACCACCGGCCGCCGTGCACGCAGCAGATCAGCGGATTCTCACGCGTCTCTGGCACATCAGGATTGTACCGCCTTTGAGAGCAGAACGGCAGCGGCCGGGAGGCGGAATCCGCAAGATGAGTCAGGCGGGCAAGGGCCATATCGTGTATGCTCTGGACGTGATGGGAGGACCGGTGCGCCCGACGACCCGCGAGGACTACGAGCAGCGGATCATCCGCGTTCAGCGGCATGTCTTCGAGCACCTCGACGAGCCGCTGCCGCTCAGCGAACTGGCGGGCATCGCCTGCTTCTCGCCGTTTCACTTCCATCGGCTGTTCGCGGCGATGGTCGGCGAGACGCCCGCCGACTTCATCCGCCGGCTGAGGCTGGAGCGGGCGGCGCATCTGCTGGCCGCCGGACCGGCGAGCGTCGGCGAGGTGGCGCTGGCGACCGGCTACGACGCGCCGGAAGCCTTCAGCCGCGCCTTCCACGCCCGCTACGGGATGCCGCCGGCCGACTATCGCCGCCACCACGCGGCTCAGCCTGCCAGCGCAGCGGAGGAGCCGGTGTTCACCGCCACGATCATCAGGATCGAAGGAGCAGTCATGCAGGTCAAGGTCGAGAAGTTGGGGCCGTGGGTGGTTGCCGCCCTGCGCCACGTCGGGCCCTTCGAGCAGTGTGGGTCGGCCTGGGAGCAGCTGATGCGCAGCAGTCTGGTGCGCAGGCAGATGCGCTGGGGCACGCTGTTCATGGGCCTCTACTACGACGACCCTGAATCAACTCCTCCGGATCAGCTGCGGATGGACGTCTGCGTGACGGTCGGTAAGGGCTTCAAGGGAGCCGACGGCATCGAGCGCCGCGAAATCGAGGGCGGCGACTACGCCGTACTGCGCCACACCGGCCCCTACAGCCGGCTGGCGGGCAGCTACAAGTACCTCTACGGCGAGTGGCTGCCCCAGAGCGGCCGCGAACCCGCCGACCGGCCCTGCCTGGAAATCTACCGCAACAACCCGCAGAAGGTGGCCGAGCACAAGCTGATCACGGACATCTGCGTCCCGCTGCAGTAGGGTGCCCGGCTGAGGCTGCGGATCCCCTCGGCGGGGCCGGTCGAGTGCGTTATCCGATCTGCGCGTGCTTCCGCCCCTGCGATGCCCGTCTTCCGCCCGGCCCGCCGCTGCTATGATTGCGGCGGACATCGCTTCGGGCGCGGAGGTCCGAAACAAGGGGGTAGGTGTGGAAGATACGCTGCAGTTGCTGATGACGATCGGGCTGCTGCTGCCGGTTGCGGCGGGGGTGGGCTTCCTGTTCTTCGCCGGCATCCGGCACATGATGAAGGGCGTGGTGAAGCAAACACCACCAGTAGCCCAGGATTCGGCGACCGAGATCGAGCGCATTCGCGCCCAGGACCGCGCCGAGGCGCGGGCGCTCTACGAGCGGATCACCCGCGACAAGCTGGACGTGATCAAGACGGCCGTGGCGATGGGCGCCGACCAGCAGGAACTGAAGCAGCTCGATGCGCGCCTGGAGGAGCTCGTCGGATCGGACAAGCTGCACGCGCTGCTGGAGGGCCGCGACACCGGCGCCCCGCCGCTGAAGGACGAACTGCTGGATCTGGACCTCAGCCAGGAGCTGGAGAACCTGAGGCGTGGTCGGGAAGGACAGGCCGAGTAGGGGCTCCGCTGGCGAGCGTGCTGCGGCTCAGTCCGCCGGTTTCAGTACAGACATTTCAGCCCGGGCAAAGCGGGAGCAGGCTTTGTCGCCGAAGCGCTCCGCCAGCATTGCGGCGTAGCCGGCTAGCGCTCTCAGCGTGGCGGCGCCGCCGATGCGCTTTGCGCAGGACACGCTAAGGCGCCAGTCCCGGCGCCGAAGACCGCCCGTGGGCGTCAGCCAGTCGGCGTCGGCGGGTGGGTGTATCAGCTCGCACTTCACGCCGTGATCCGCCAGCGTCTCGCAGAGCCCCCCCAGCTGGGCGCGTATGGCGCTGATGCCCTGATCGAGGTAGGTCCGTCCGCTGAGCCGCAGGCGGGACCCGTCCCACTCGCCGTAGCGCGCCACGGCCCACAGCAGCCTGAGCAGCTGCCGCCGGCGCTTGACCAGCAACAGCTTGCGGGCGTAGGAGATGCCGTGGTGCACCTCGAGCGAGCTGAGCAGCTGGTGGATCCGCCGATATGCCGATTGCTCCGTGGAACTGAGCTTGAGGTCCGTCGGGAATGGTGCGATCCTGGCGCCGACAGATACGGGCCGCATCTGGACAATCTCCGCGGGATCGAGCGTCGCCCGCACGCGATCGAGGTGTTTGATGCCCTCGTAGGGCTCGATGAAGGCCAGGTAGTCAGGCTCGGGTATCGGGGAACCGATCCGCTTCTCGATCCAGCGCCGGCCGTCCTCGCGCTGCAGCTCGTGCACGCCGCGCACGTCCTCGCATGGATAGGCCGAACACCAGGCGCAGTTCGGCACTCCGTTGTAGAGCGCGCACTGCCGGACGCGGCAGTTGAGATAGGCGTTCTTGCGCTGCTCGGTCGGGACGGCGCAGCCGTCGCAGGCGGTCAGCCTATCGGGGCGGATTCTGGCGCCGAGGTACTTCTCCCAGCCGGCGCTCACGCGCTCGCGGTCCGCGGCGGTCCTGAGGTTGCTCTTGAAGGACGGGCATCTGCCGCAGTCGCAGCCGCACATGGCGAGCATGCGGGTCATACCGGCATTCTACCCCGCCGCCTGCCTGACGGATAATGTACGCATGGGCCTTGGCATCTGGCTGCTTAAGCTCGCCGCGCTGCTGCTGGCCTTCGGCGCGGGCTGGTCATTCGGCCGCGCCACACCGAGCTGGCGCATCGACCGCGCCAACGAGGACGTCTCGGACCTGCGCGAGCGCTACGACCGCGGCTACCGCTCCGCGGGCAGCGGCTGCGGCCGGCTGCTGACGTCGTTCTTCCAGGGCGCCTGGGGCACGGGACTGCTGGTGCTGGCCGCACTGGTCGTCTCCTTCTTCGCCTGGTCGTCAGTCGTACCCGACGACGGCACCGCCCCGTCCGGCGGGTCTGGCCTCTTCGGGCTCAGCCCGCAGGTGTTCCTGCTGCTGATCGGCCTCGCGGGCTACATCGTCAGCCGCCTGACGGACAAGGGCCCGATGGGACCACTGGAGTGAAGTGCTTCAGGCGCAGACTCGTCCATCCCCTGGCCAATACTGGTCTCACTAGAAGGTCAGTCCATTCTCATTGACATGCTAGCACTCGCAATCTAGCATGAAGCAACGAGTCGGGGAGAACGACTGTGCAACTGGATCCCATGATTGTGGTGCTTGCACTCCTAGTCGGATTGCTTGCGCTCTTTGTCCTGACGCATCTCCGACCGCTGTCAGAATCCGAAGTCGAGCAACTGGCAAGCAAGAGACGGCAGAAGGTAATCCGGCAGTACTTCGCCTTCGATCGTCGCGAGTACATAGCAGACAGGCTGTTCAAGAAGAGGATGAGGCCCAACGGCAAGTATTACCAGTTCAACGAACGGCTCTACACGTTCCCGGCCACCGCTGCCTCTTTGCTGAAGTACAAGAAGCACGAGTGGATCATCATCGCGTTCGAGAGGAATCAGGTTGTCTGCGTCGTGTGGATGAACAAAGGCGTGGACAGATCTGGGGTGTCACCTTACATAGACGAGAAGGACGTTGTTAGGCGCGCCCGACAGGACGGATACTCATCCGTTCTGATACTGCACAATCACCCGAACCCAGATCCTTCAGCTCTTGACTGCACCAGTGCAAGCCAACAAGATCTGGCTTCAGCTGTGGTGTGGGCGAACGCCCTGGGGCGCGAGGGCGTCAACTTGGTCGAGTTCGTCTGTGAACGGGGCTCACACTACGAATACTACAGGTCAATCGCTACGGCTTTCAAGCCGCTGACCAGCTTCGTTTCAATCGTGCAGCGGGACAACGGAAGATCGAGGTGGCGGAACCTGTTCCTTCATCTGGAGCGACTGCTATAGAACGTGTGTCCGCAGTCTGCACGCGACATGGATGCTAGCTTCCGTAGATGACGGGCAGGCGGGTCATACGGCGACGATCAGCGCGGCGAAGCTGTCTTCGGGGACCGGCTCACCATCGTCCTCTAGCGAGGCGACGTACTCGGCGATGGCGTCGCGGATGTTTATGAGCGCCGCCTCGCGCGACTCGCCCTGGCTTACGCAGCCCGACAGGCTGGAGCACTCGGCCACCCACGTGCCCGTCTCGTCGGGATAGAGGATCACCTGTCTCATATCGACGCTCCGTGAGCATTGTACCCCCATGCTGAGTGCGAGCTGCACCCGGATCACGCCCATCCTCGTCTCGGGGAGCGGGGCGATGTGCGATGCAGCGAATCACGGCAGCATTCCCGCTACGTCCGCAAACGGTGAGCGCCAACACTCCCCCGTCCTCTAGCCTGCCGCTTGGGATCCTGACGCTAGCCGGTGTCTCGTCCATCGAATCCAACAAACTCCCCAACCGGAATGCGGGTGAAGACAAGGATGGCACATGGCAAGGCTCTGTTATACTTGGAGTATGTCAGGACTCAACCGGTCTTTCAGCCTAGATGATTGGATTGACTACTTACAGACCCGGATCACCGACTCTGAATATGTGCCGTGCTATGATGCTCGTGACTACGAGGATTCCGCCACCTCCCCCGCGCTATTCTCAGCAGTAGTACCAGTCGAAATGAAGTCTTCCATCCTCGCCAACGAGGGCTGGGATATCCACTTCACGGATCATATGCCGGGTTTCAATGGGTCACTATCTCATCACTCGCCTCCACCACATTATTCGCGATTCTGTCGCCGTGATGGTGTGGAACCTCTTGTTGTACACAGATCATTCCATGGAATGCGCGAGCCCTTTGCTGAAATTCTGGAGGAGTTCCGCTTGTTTCACAACCTATACCCAGTGCTCGACGACAAAGTGAATAAGTACATGAAGCTATCTCATGATGGAGAAGAAGAAGTAGTCGCCTATTCAGAATCCGATAGGGTATCAATCAGGCAACACCATATCAAGCAGTACCTACCATGCAAACGTGCCTGCCTTGTCGTCTACTTCGACATCAGGGAGTACTATGCCCAATCGATGTCAGAGGAAGAGCAGCATGCGAACCATCGACATGTTGTGAGCGAGGTTCTTGTCTTGAAGCAGTGGGCGGGCAATATTCCTGTGACTGATGGACATCGGAGTTACAGAATGATCATGGGTGCAAGACTGATCGACGGATACAGCATTGAGAGATGCGGTCTGTGGCCCTATGATGAAGCCGAGGAGGAGGGCGAGATTGCCTTTGTCCTGCACTTCGATCAAGACGGGAATGAAGTCACGGCTGTTTGCAGGGGAGAGAAGGTAATTACTGGGCAAGACTATCTTACGCCAGTCTACTTCCAGCAGAGTGTTTTGGACAAGTACTACGACAAGCCTGAGATATTCAGTGTTTCTGATGGGCATCTGTCATGTGGTTATTTGTGGGGTATGCCGATTGACAACGATAGAGCTGATGTGGTTTCCGCATACCTGGGTGATTTGTGCAAGTGCCTATCCTATAGAGAGAAGCTGCATTGGCTGCGACACAATGTGGCTTCCAAGGCTGGACTGAGCGGGACCCGATTCAAGAGAGATTTCCTTGTGCAAGCAGTCAACGCAAGTAGAGTAGATCATTGCTTCAAGAGAGAGTTGGTCAGCTATCATCGGCGGCAACAAGCTTGCAGGAAGAAAGTGTACGCAGCACTGAGGAAGCCAGACGAACTACTGCTGAAGTCGATTCGTATTCCAAGTGCTGAGACACGGGATGACGCCTCGGATGTGCTTCTGACCACATGCATACTGCTGGTCGATCTCATTAATCCTCGTGCCCTAGCAACCTACGAAGGTGATGGAACCATCGATCGGCTTGAGGAGCTATTCAAGTGCAGCAGCATGGAGGGATGGGAGGAGCATGTGATGTTTCTCAGGAAGCTGCAGAGACTGAGGTCAAAAGGGAAGGCGCACAGGCCTTCCAGTCAGTTCGAGAAGCTCATGCGTGAGTACTTGGACACACAGTCATACAGAAGCGCTGTTGCTGGGATGCTGGCGAAGGCTGTCAGTTATCTCCAGTACATGACCGAGCATCAGGCGGAGATAGAGGAACTCCTATGTAACTAGGCAAGTAGCCCTAACACCCGGTTCAGGGCGGGAAGCTAGCGAGCAGCAGCATTTGCCTTAGTCCGGTCACGGCTCACATCCTCACAACCCCCATCCGCATCTCCGGGATCGGGGCGTTGAGGGCGGCTGAGAGGCCGAGCGCCAGGGCGCTACGGGTGTCCTCCAGCTTCAGCACGCCGTCGTCCCACAGGCGGGCCGTGGAGTAGTACGGGCTGCCCTCGTACTCGTAGAGGTCGATGGTCGGCTGCTTGAAGGCGGCCTGCTCGTCCGCGCTCATCGGCTCCTTGCCCGCGCGCTCCAGCTGGTCCTGCTTGACCTGGGCAAGCACGCCCGCCGCCTGCTCGCCGCCCATCACGCTGATGCGGCTGTTGGGCCACATCCATAGCTGGCGTGGCTGGTAGGCGCGGCCGCACATGCCGTAGTTGCCCGCGCCGAAGCTGCCTCCGATGATCACCGTCAGCTTGGGCACCTGGGCGTTGGCCACGGCGTGCACCATCTTGGCCCCGTCCTTGGCGATCCCGCCGTGCTCGGCGTCCTTGCCCACCATGTAGCCCGTGATGTTCTGCAGAAAGACCAGCGGCACCCGGCGCTGGCAGCAGAGCTCGATGAAGTGGGTGGCTTTCATGCTGGAAGTCGAGAACAGGATGCCCTGGTTGGCCAGGATGCCCACCGGATAGCCCTCCAGGTGGCCAAAGCCGCAGATCAGGGTGTCGCCGTACTCGCGCTTGAACTCGTGGAAGCGGCTGCCGTCGACGAGCCGCGCGATGACCTCCTTGACGGCGTAGGGCTTGCGCACGTCATTGGGGATGATGCCGTAGAGCTCCTGCGGGTCGTAGCGCGGCGGCTCGGGCGCGACGCGGTCCAGCTCGGTCTTGCGGGGCCGATTAAGATGCTCCACGATGTCGCGCACGATGCGGATCGCGTGCTCGTCGTCGCTGGCCAGCCGGTCGGCGACGCCGCTGATGCGGGTGTGCACCTCCCCGCCGCCGAGGTCCAGCGCGCTGATCACCTCGCCGGTGGCGGCCTGGACCAGCGGCGGCCCGCCCAGAAAGATGGTGCCCTCCTTCATGATCACGGCCTCGTCGCTCATCGCCGGCACATACGCCCCGCCGGCGGTGCAGTTGCCCAGCACGGCGCTGATCTGCGGGATGTTCATCGCGGAAAGCCGCGCCTGGTTGTAGAAGATGCGGCCGAAGTGGTCGCGGTCCGGGAAGATCTCGGCCTGCATCGGCAGGAACACTCCGCCGCTATCCACCAGGTAGATGCAGGGCAGGTGGTTTTCCTCCGCGATCTCCTGGGCCCGCAGGTGCTTGCGGATGGTGACCGGGTGATAGGTGCCGCCCTTGACGGTGGCGTCGTTGGCCACGATCACGCACTCGCGGCCGCTGACCATGCCGATGCCGGTCACCAGCCCGGCCGCGGGCAGCCAGCGCCACGCGCCGTCCTTACCCTCGGGATACATCTCCCAGGCCGCCAGCGAGGAAAACTCCAGCCACGGCGTGCCGGGGTCGAGCAGCAGCTCCAGGCGCTCGCGGACGAACAGCTTGTTTTGCTGGCGGTGGCGGGCCATGTACTTCTCGCCGCCGCCCTCCTTGACCATCGCAATGCGCTCGTCGAGCTGCGCGGCCAGCGCGCGGTTGGCCTCGGCGTTGTGCTTGAACTCGGCGGAGTCGGGCTTGACCTTCGTGGGCAGTACTTCGGACATGGGATGATTATAGACCGGGCTTGGGCTCCTCAGCGTCGGCGTAGGCCCGGCGCAGATGGTGATACAGCACGGTGGCGTTGCGGCGCAGCGTGCCGGGCCCATAGCTGTCCAGAACGCTGCGCAGCAGAGCCGGTCCCAGGCGCAGTGCCACGAAGGCCGCGATGCTGGCGCCGATCGTCACCAGTGTTGGCAGCGTGCCGGTGGCTGCCGCGTAGCCGACTGCCAGCAGCACCACGACCAGTAGCAGCGCGGGGGCGGCGCAGGCCTGGACCAGGTTGACAGGTGGCCGCGGCTCCCTCTGAGCAGCCAGATACCACTCCAGATGCTGGACCACGCGGTGCACCTGCTGCTCAAGGGTCCGCGGCCGGGCAAGCCGGTATAGCGCGGCCCAGGGCTGGGGCAGGGCTTCGCAGATGTCGGGCAGCAGCGCCGGACCGGCCGCCAGTCGCTGGGCGATGTCCGAGGCCTCGACCTTGAACCACATCTCGCTGAGGCGTTCGATCCGCTGCTCGTACTGGATGCGGACGATCTCATCCGGGAAATCGAGATCGGTGTATGACCCATAGTGATTGAACAGGTGGGTCAGCACCCGCCGCGCCGCGGGTGAGCTGACGTCCGGCCACAGCCGCGTGCTGTACGCGCGCATACGGCTCGTATCCTAGCGCAGGCCGCCGGTCTACAGCTGGTCGCCGCCGCACGGAATTCGACGTTCGGAACTGGCTACATTTGCCGCGCCCGCACGGCGTCCGGCGACCGGCGCTGCGCTATACTTAGAGCCTACGGGGTAGCACAGCCGCGGGGTGAAGCACTTGGCCAAGGCGCCGGTCAAAGCCAGCAGGCAGTTCGTCGAGTTCTACGACATCGACTACGAGGCGCTGTACAGCTACACCTTCGCTCCCGAGGTCTACGCGATTCTCAACGAGGTCAACCGCAAGGTGGCGGCGCGCGAGTCGCTGGCCGAGGTGATGGACTTCCTGTTCGACTCCACCATCGGCTTCTGCCCCTGCAGCCGCATCACCCTGTGCTTCTTCGAGGAGGGTGGCCAGCGCACGGTGATCAGGTGGACCCGCGACGACGACAGCCCGTCACAGCGGCAGCTGACCGGGCTGGCGACCGATACGCACTTCACCACCCTGCGCGGCCTGCTGGCCAAGGGCAAGGTGCGGCTGATCCACGACCTGCCGGCCTTCGCCGCGCTCAACCCGGACAGTGAACTGACCCGCGTCTTTGTCGAGGAAGGCTATCACTCATCGATGACCAGCCCGCTGCTGTGCGAGGGGCGCTGCGTCGGCGTCCTGATCCGTCACTCGGTGCAGCCGCATGCCTTCAACGAGCGCCACGTCTACCAGCACCTGGCCACCGCCGAGCGGCTCAGCCAGGCCGTCGAGGCCGCCGCGCGCCTGGAGCAGGTGCAACAGCTCAACGAAAGCTACATGGAGATGCTGGGCTTCGTCAGCCACGAGCTGAAGAGCCCGCTGAGCTCGATCAATATGACGGCCAACCTGCTGCTGGGCGGCTATCTGGGCGAGCTGAGCGACAAGCAGCGCTCCAAGCTGGAGTCGATCATCGGCAAGACCGACTACCTGACCGCCCTGGTGCGCGACTACCTGGAGCTGGCGCGCCTGGAAGGCGGCAGCCTGCACGCCAGCCCGATCAAGGACGTGGACTTCGCCGCCGACGTGGTGGATCAGGCGCTCAGCGTGGTGCAGTCGCAGCTGGACGAGGCCCAGATGAAGCTCAGCTGGCGGCGTCCCGCGCAGCCGCTCAGGGTCGAGCTCGATCCCAACATGCTGCTGATCGTGATGATCAACCTGCTGAGCAACGCGGTCAAGTACGGCAATCGCGGCGGCGCGATCGAGATCAGAACCAGCCTGGCGGACGGGCTGCTAAGGGTCGCGGTGCGCAACGAGGGGCCGGGCTTCCCGCCGGAGCAGAAGACGCACCTGTTCCGCAAGTTCAGCCGCCTCGACACGCCCGAGCTGAAGAAGCGCAAGGGCACCGGCGTGGGGCTCTATACCAGCTGGCGGATCGTGCGCCTCCACGGCGGCCATATCCACGCCGAGTCCGCGCCCGGCGAGTGGGCCGAGTTCAGCTTCCAGATCCCCCAGCCGCTCGTGCTAAGCGCCGCTGTCGAGTAGCTCCGCGCTACAATCAGGACGTGTTTACCGGCCTGATCCGCCAGCTGGGAACGCTTGAGCGCCGCGACGCGCGCGGGTTGACAATCGCCTGCCCGGCGCTGCGCGCTGGGCTGAACGATGGGGACAGCGTGGCGGTCAACGGCGCCTGCCTGACCGTCGCGGAGCTGACCGAGCGCGGCTTCCGCGCCGACCTGCTGGAGGACACCCGCGGCGCGACGACGCTGGGCAAGCTGCCGATCGGGACGCGGCTGAACCTGGAGCCCGCGCTGAAAGCCAGCGACAGCCTCGGCGGGCACTTCGTCCAGGGCCACGTCGACGGTACCGTCCGCCTGCTGGACCGCTCCCAGCCGGGCGGAGCCGACTGGCGGCTGGCATTCGAACTGCCGGAGTGGCTCAGGCCCTACGTGCTCAGCAAGGGCAGCATCGCCCTCGACGGCGTCAGTCTGACCGTTCAGGGGCTGGACGCCCAGGTCTTGCCCCCGAGCTTCGCGGTGGCGATCATCCCCACCACCTGGGCCGAGACGGCGCTGAGCGACATTGCCGTCGGGGCCGAGGTGAACGTGGAGGCCGATCTGCTGGTGCGCACGGTGCGCGGGGCACTTGAGGAACTGCTGGGCGAGGGCGGCCTGAGCGCGGACAAGCTGCGCGAGTGGGGCTATGGCCAGTAGCCGGCGGCCGGCGTGTTGAGCCATTCGGGCGGAACGCAGGATACAATCTAGCGGCGGCGAACGCCGCGGGGAGCCTATGAGCGAATCCAAGCCTGATTACCTGAGGAACATTGAGCGCGCGGCGGAGGCGCTGCGCGCCGGCCGGATGTGCATCATGGTCGACGACCCGGACCGCGAGAACGAGGGCGACGTGATCTGCGCCGCCCAGTACTGCACGCCGGAGATCATCAACTTCATGAAGACCCACGCCCGGGGGCTGATCTGCACGCCGCTCTCTCCGGAGCGCCTGGATGAACTCAAGCTGCCGCTGATGACGGAGATGAACACCGCCGCCCACGGCACGGCGTTCACCGTCAGCGTCGACGCCGCCGAGGGCACCAGCACCGGCATCAGCGCCGCCGACATGGCGCACACCATCCGCGTGCTGGTCGACCAGGCCGCCCAGCCCCAGGACTTAAACCGCCCCGGCCACGTCTTTCCGCTGCGCTACCATCCCGGCGGCGTGCTGCAGCGCCACGGCCAGACCGAGGGCAGTATTGACCTCTGCGAGATCGCCGGGCTGTACCCCGGCGCGGTGGTCTGCGAAATCTGCAACGAGGATGGCACGATGGCGCGGCAGGACGACCTGCGGGCCTACTCCGCGGAGCACGACCTGCCGATCGTGCACGTCAGCGACGTGGTGCGCTACCGGCTGACCCGCGAGAGCCTGGTGCGCCGCGCCGACCGCGCCAAGCTGCCGACGGCCTACGGCGACTTCCTGGTCTACGGCTACGAGGTCCCGCTGACCGGCGAGCACCACCTGGCGCTGGTGATGGGCGACATCCGCCAGCAGGACGAGGTGCTGGTGCGGGTCCACAGCGAGTGTCTGACCGGCGACACCTTCCACAGCACGCGCTGCGACTGCGGCAACCAGCTGGACTGGGCGCTGAGGAGGATCGCCGAGGAGGGCAGCGGCGTCCTGCTCTACCTGCGCCAGGAGGGGCGGGGGATCGGGCTGATCAACAAGATCCGCGCCTACCACCTGCAGGACGAGGGGCTGGACACCGTGGAAGCCAATCTGGCGCTGGGGCTGCCCGCGGATAAGCGTGAATACGGTATCGGCGCCCAGATCCTGCGCGACCTCGGCGCGCGCCGGCTGAGGGTGATGACCAACAACCCGCAGAAGCTGGTCGGCCTGGAGGCCTACGGCATGTCGATCGTCGAGCGCGTGCCGATCCCGGCCCAGGGGGCCGAGTCGCCGCTGGGCCACAAGTACCTGGTCACCAAGGTCGAGAAGATGGGCCACCTGCTGGAGCTGGGCGAGGAGTACACCAGCGACGCGGAGCAGCCCGCCCAGCCGGCGGCCGCCGAGGCCGGTTCGGACTAGCGGCGCGCGATGCTATCCTAGGAGCAGGGAGGCAGGATATGTTCACCTGCGACGGACTGCTTGAGCTGCACAAGCGAGCACATCAGAGTTTCGGGGCGCTGATCAATCACATTGCCGTCATGCCCACGGAGGTGCTGATCAAACCGCTCGAGGGCTTCGGGCACCGGACGCTGCGCGATACGCTGGTGCACCTCGCCGAGAGCGAGGACTGGTGGATCTCGACCGCGCAGGGCAAGGAGTTCGTCGGCTGGAACAAGGAGGCCTTCAGCGACATCGAGGCCCTGCGCGAGGCGCTGCACGGCGTCGAGCAGCGGACCCGCGAGTACCTGGAGAGCCTCAGCGACGAGCAGCTCCTGGAGCCGGTCGAACTGAAGTACCCCGGCGGCAGCTTCACGACGGCGCCGGCCTGGATCATCCTGCACATGGTGACCCACGGCTTTCACCACAAGGGCCAGGCCGCCGCGATGTGCCGGGCCCTGGGCAGCCCGACCCCCGACACTGACCTGAGCGTGGGCGTGTAGCGCCGGGTGGCTGTGCCTACGGCGCCTTGGTGCCCTCGATCGTGAACACCATCGCAGTGCCGTCCAGCTCTTCCGCGTCGTCGCCGCTGTCGAGGCTGAAGCTGATCGAGGCGTCGCCGGTGATCGCGGCGGCGCTCACGTCGCAGCGGGTGACCAGTATTTCCGTATAGCTGCTGCCGCTGTGCTCGCCGTCGTCGCTGCCGAGGGCGTAGGCGCGGGCGCCGATCACCCCCAGGC
>Ga0180429_10001524_pt1 | contig 19652 bp, 14 predicted proteins | sample SS_ome_FD_132428 | JGI IMG/M metagenome (GOLD analysis project Ga0180429, IMG submission 132428) | Hypersaline lake sediment archaeal communities from the Salton Sea, California, USA - SS_1_S_1 metaG | ecosystem: Environmental > Aquatic > Non-marine Saline and Alkaline > Hypersaline > Sediment ...
AGCTTGAGCCGCTCCGCTGCCCGGCGCTAGACCCGGGCCACCTCCACGGTCCGCTTCCTCGCGGCGGCGCGTATGGCGGCAAAGGCCACGCGCGTGGCCAGGGCGGCGTCCGCCACGCCGCACACCTCAGGGCCGGTGCCCGCGATCTGGTCCATGAAGCGCTCCAGGGCGTGGGCGTGGCCCTTGTCCGGCTCGGCCGTGAAGATAAGCTGCGGATCACCGGCCGCAGTCGCCTCCTGACAGGCCCGGCGCTTCTTGGCCAGCCAGCCCGGCAGCCCTCCCTCGGCTCCCACCTTCGGGTGCCGGTCGCCCACCATGGGATAAGTGAGGCGCGGCGGCGCCCCCTCGATGCCGGCGGTGCGCACCTCCAGCATGTGGTCCACGGCCACCAGGCCGCCATGGCCCCAGATCTCGTACAGTTCCTTGGGATAGCCAAAGGTGCCGTTGCCGCCCATGACGATGGTGGCGATGCCGCCGCCCTCGTACCCGATCACTACACCGTGGTTCAGCATGCCCCCCTCGACAGCGGCGACCTCGACCGGCGCCTCGCCCACGAACCAGTTGCACAGATCGGTGAAGTGCGTCATCTCGAACAGCATGGGGCCGAAACGGGCCTGGGACTCGTCGAAGACCCAGCCCTTCCACGAGTACCAGTCGTCGTTGATGCGCGCGCTCATGCAGGGCGCCCCATCGTCGGGCAGCCGGGGGCGCCCCTCGCGCCCCTCGCGATCGTAGCGCCACGGACAGGGTGCCGGCGCCTCCATGTGGCGGCGAAAGATCCCGTGGGCCTCGAGCATGGCCGGGGCGCTGCGCCGGTTGTGACCCACACACACCGGCAGGTCCGCGGCCACCGCCTCGATGCGGCTCAGCTCCTCGAGGGTGCCGGCCAGGGGCTTTTCCACGTACACGGGCTTGCCTTCGCGGGCACACACTTCGATGGCTGGCAGGCGCAGGGCCTCGGTGGTGGTCAGCACCACCGCGTCCACGCCGGGGTCGGCAATCGCCCGGGTGAAGTCGGTGGCCAGGCGGGTCTCCGGGTAGTCGCGGCGGCAGACGGCGAGGGCGGCCTCGTCCACGTCGCAGCACGTGTGCAGCGCGGCCCGCTCCGAAGCGGCGATGTTGGGGATGTGCTGCGAGCGGGCCAGCATGCCGCAGCCGACGACGGCGAAGTTGAGTGGGAAATGCATGGGCACACCACTGGTCGGGGGGGAGTAGGGGGGCCAGGCAGCGGCCCGGCAGTGGACGAGCAAGAGTAGGGAAGGGAGGGGCCCGGGGCCACGGCGTGGTGGTCCCACAGGCCAGTGCACTCACAGGCCAGTGCATCCGCACCCGTGTCTGGGTGGAACACGCGCCGCCCGTCGATGGCGGAGAAACCGATTGGCGGCATCGGCCGCCGACAGGTGGGGCCGAGTTCCTCGGAGCAGGCCTACCTGACCCCTTCCCCCCAAACCATAGGAGGTTGATGATGGAGAGTACCACACGCCCAATGCTGCAGGGGAGTCTGAGCTGACTCAGCCCGGATCTGCCGTGCAGCAACGGCAAGGGGGGCGCTCCGCCCGGAGCGCCCCCCTCAGCTAGCCATTGATCCGCCGGGCCTCTACGGTACGCGGCCCAGTTCGCGCCACAGCGCCGCCGCCTCCAGGCCGTCAAAGAGCGCCGCGCTCACCTCGGCCCGCTCGTGGGGCCACGGGCCCACCACGGCCGGGAGATACCCCACCCGATCCCAGGTGGCCACGGCCCAGTCGAAGGCCTTCATCCCCGCCTCCAGGTAGCGCTCGTCCTCAAAGCGCCGATACCCCTGGAGCATGGCCCGAGCCGCCACAAAGGCCCCCGCGCCGCACTGGCCGCGGCTGGTCGCCGTGGGAGAGCCCCACGCCCCCTCCGGACGCTGGACCGATACCAGCCAGTCCAGGCCGCGCCGGGCCGCCTCCACGCCCTCGGCACTGGCCAGAATCTGGACCATGTCGAGCAGGCTGACGACGCACTCGGCCACGACGCGGGGACGGACCGGCGCCTCGTCGAGATACTCCCCGCCCATCTGGCCGCGCCACGGGCCCGGCGCCCCATCCTCCCCGTGCCACTGGTGCCACGACCCATCGGCGTTCTGGCGCGCGGCCACCCGCGCCGCGATCTCCCTTGCCGCTGCCCCGTACTGGCCGCCGCCCGTGTGGTACCACAGCGCGGCGAGCTGGGGGCAGGCATGCACCATGGCCACGGGGGGCTTGGTGGCGCAGCGCACGATGTACTCGCCGTTGGCCTGGGCCGCGGCCATGTACGCGGGGTCGCCGGTCAGGGAGTGGAGGTGCAGGAACAGGCGGGCCGTGCGGCACGAGCGCTCCGGGCACACCGCCGCGGTCGATCCCCGGCGCCGCACACCGCCGCGCTCTGCGCCACCGGAACCGGACATGCAGAGCAGATCCAGGTGGGCCCGGCCAAAGGCTAGGGCGCGCTCCAGCCAGCCCCGGTCGCCGCTGCGGTAGTACTCGTTGAGCAGGTACTCGCCGCTTTCGGCGCGGTTGGCCGGCGTCTCCACGCAGCGCCCGTTGAGGTGGTCGTACCCCCCGTGATACAGCCCGGTCAGGGGGCCTGTGGCAATGGCGAAGTAGTCGATCCGGTCGCGCAGGCGCCGCGCCAGGTCGTCGTTGCCCGACTGGCCGTACAGCAGGAGTACCTCGTCCGGACGCTCGCGCCGCAGGGGCGTGGTGCAGGGGGGGGCGCCCCGCCCTGCTGCTTCACCGCTCAGGTGCAGCGCAAAGGACAGGGACAGGGCCGCGCCGGGCTCGAGACGGGCCCCCGCGCCCGCGATCTCCAGCGCCCCGGAGTACGCGCGCGGCGGCGCCAGCCCGTGCAGAGAGAGCCTGTGCAGAGAGAGACCGCGCGCGTCGGGATCGCGGCGATCCATGCCATCGCCGCCCCCGGCCAGACCGCTCAGAGTCAGGGCCCCGGGGCCGCCGCTTGACAGATCGGACGAACTCAACTCGATCCACGTGGCGCCGTCGAGAACGGCCAGCACGGCCGTGCCGGCGCCGCTCTCCAGAGCCAGGTCGCAGACCGGTGCGGGCCGCACCTCCTCCTCGGCCCCCAGGCGCCAACCCTGAAGATCGCCGAGGGCCAGACCGTGCTCCCAGTGATCGAGCCAGACGCGGCCGCCGGGGTTCCGCAGCCGCACATACTCAACCGCCAGCAGGGGATCGGGGCCCAGGTGGAAACGGGCCTCGTACTCCAGGGGCAGATCGGGCCGGCCAGGACAGGCCACCTGGCCGGTGAGCCGGTAGTAGTGCCTGGTGCCGGCCACGTCTTCCTTGACGAGCTTGCCCTCGGTCAGCGGCGGCGCGCCCTGGCTCTCCCCGTCCCTGTCCCGAGCGCCAGGCGGGGTCAAGCGGGGTACCAGCAGGTCGGTGCGCAGCACCTCGTCGCGGCCGCGGCGCACCACGAGCAGCCCGGCCGCGTCCACGACCAGGGCCAGCGCCCCGATCTCCAGCTTCTGCGTCGCCGGCTTGGGCGGCTTCGTCGGCGGGCCGAATTCCAGCGGCACGGGTCAGTCCGCGGTGGGGACGTCCACCCACGCCCCGGTGCGGGCCGAGGTGTAGCAGGCCTCCATGATGGCCACCGAGTCCACGGCGCACTGCAGGTCCGCGTCGATCTCGTCCCGGTCGAGCTGCCCGGTGATGGCCGCCACGAGCCGGTCCACCTGGACGGGGCGGGCCTCGCCCTCGGGCACGGGCACCGGGTCCTGGCCGGGCGCCGCCACCAGGTAGCCCTGGTCCGCATGCTCAAAGAGCGTGCCCTCGCTCCCCGTAATCTCAAAGCCGCCGCCGCATCCGCCGGTCTGAACCCACGAGGCCTCGATCACGCCCAGAGCGCCATTGGCGAAGCGCAGCAGGGCAATGCCGTTGTCGTCCACGTCGGGGTAGATGCCGGCGGCATTGCCAATGGTGGCCTGGGCCGCCGTCACCGGGCCGACGGTGCTGCGCAGGCGGTGCACGGCGTGGGTGCCCATGTCCATGAAGGCCCCGCCGCCGGCCAGGTCCGGCTGGGTGAACCAGTTGACGTCGGGCGCGTCAAACCAGCGGCCGTACGCGGCGTGGTGGGCGTTGCGGTAGTGGGCGTGGGTGATCGTGCCCAGGGCGCCGGAGGCCACGTGGGCGATGGCTCCCTGCATGGCGGCGCCAAAGGGCTGGAAGTACCCCATGTGCAGGATGGTGCCGTGCTGGCGCACCAGGTCGAGTACGCGGAAGGCCTCGGCCGCGTCCGCCGTGAGGGGCTTCTCGCAGAAGATGGGCTTGCCCGCCGGCACGGCGGCCTCGAGCAGGGGGAGGTGGCGGGTGTTTTCGGCGCAGATGATGAAGCCGTCCACGTCGTCGCGCCCCAGCACCGCCTCCAGGTCGCCGGAGTACTCGGCGTCGTTCTCGGCGGCAAAGCGCTGGCCGCGGTCGGCTACGTCGTCGTAGATCACGGTCACGTCCCGGTCGTCGTGGTCGGCTATGTTCTTGAGGTAGCCCTTGGTGTGCACGTGGGCGGCGGACAGCAGGCCGAGATTGATCATACCAGTCTCCGTGGAATCGATGGATGCCGTGGGTTTGAGTGCCAAATGAGAGGTGATCCGGGGTTCCTGTCGAGGCCCCGGCTCGCGGGGCCCCCCGTCCGGGGCCAGATATTGAGGCGGGCACAAAAAAAAGCGGATCGAGACGCCGGCAGATATCTGCGGTGCACTCGATCCGCTCTTGAGTTGCGATGGCGGGGCCGACGAGACTCGAACTCGCGACCTTCGGCGTGACAGGCCGACGCTCTAACCAGGCTGAGCTACGGCCCCGCACTGACGCAAAAACGGTTGCTGTACCAGGCGTGAAAAACTACGACTCCCACGGCGCCTTGTCAACGCCTGCGGCCTCATTTCAGGTGGGCAGGTGCCGCTTGTCCCAGGTCTCGCCCTGCTTCTTCAGACGCCTCAGGGCGCCGCGCATGAGCTGGCGCTTGAGGGGGGACAGGTAGTCGATGAAGAGCTTGCCGTCCAGGTGGTCGAGCTCGTGCTGGATCACGCGGGCCAGGAAGCCCTTGGCCTCGAACTTGAGCGGCTCTCCGTCGGAGTTGAGGGCCTCGACCTCGACATTGGTGTACCGCGGTACGTCGCCATACAGGTCGGGGACGCTCAGGCAGCCCTCCTCACCGATGGCCATGCCCTCGCCGCGGGTGATGACCGGATTGACCAGGGCCATGGGCAGTTGCTCCGGGTCCTGGGAGGAAGTGTCGACTATGACGACGCGCCGCGTCACGCCGATCTGGGGGGCGGCCAGGCCCACGCCGTCGGCCTCTCCCAGCGAGTCGAACAGATCCTGTATGAGCCCCTTGGTCTCGGCATTCACCTCGGCCACGGGCTCGCACTTGCGGCGCAGCACTTTAGATCCACAGACCACGATTTCTCTAACCACGGTACTCCACTCCATTCTCAGGTTGCCAGGTCGAGCGCCCCGTACCGGGCGCCCAGGCCCTCGAGTGATTCGACCAGCCGGGCGCGGACCTCGTCCCGGGCCAGCTCGGCTATGGCCGCGTCTGTCAGCTCCAGACACAGCACCTGGTCATGTCTCTGGGCGCTGGCCTCGCCCAACCCACAGGCGGCGGCCGCCTGCACGGCCCGATCCGCCATCTCCCCCGCCTCCGCCACCCCGGCGGCCAGTACCTCGTTCATGCTGCCCGAGCGGAACCCCCGCAAGTCGAGGGTGACGCGGGCATAGCCGATGTCGCCGAGGACTGCGGCGATGGCGCGTCGCCGATCCCCGTCGGCCAGCAGGGCCGTCACCTCGTCGCCGGGCAGCTCGAGGCGGGCCAGGTCGGTGTGGTGCCGGACCCGCAGCTGCTCGTACCCCAGGCCGCGCAGGTAGGCCTCGGCCCGGTCCACCTGGCGCAGGCCCTCGGCCGTCACCGGCGTCCCGTAGGGAAAGCGCGACGACAGGCAGGCCATGGCGGGCCTGTTCCATGCGGGAATGCCCCAGCGGCGGGCCAGGTCGCGCACGTCCTGCTTGGTGAAGCCGGCTTCCTGCAGCGGCGCCCGGGCGCCGTGCTCGCGGGCCGCGTCGGCGCCCGGTCGGAAGTCGCCCACATCGTCGGCGTTCTGGCCGTAGATGATGGTGTCCGTGCCCAGCTCGGCCGCCTTGGTCTTCATTTGCTCGAGCATGGCCGACTTGCAGTAGTAGCAGCGGTTCACGGGATTGCTGGCGTAGTCGGGGTTGTCCAGCTCGTTGGTGCGGATGACCACGTGGCGGATGCCCCACGGCACGAGCAACTCCCGGGCCTTCTCCAGCTCGCCGCTGGCATAGCTCTCCGAGTCAGCCGTCACGGCGATGACGTCGTCGCCCAGGACGCGGTGTGCCGCCACCACCAGCATGGCGCTGTCCACACCGCCGGAATAGCCCACCATGACGCGGCCGAGGGGGCGCAGGATCTCCTCGAGATCCCGCAGTTTCTCGTCGAGCGTGCGGGTGTCCTCGGCCGGTGGGGGCGCGGCCTGCACTGGCTCGATCTGTACTGGCTCAATCTGCACTGGCTCGGTCTGTCTGGGCGTCGTCATGGCATCGCGTCGGGTCAGGCCGGATCGGCGTCGGGCTCGGTCCGGGCGGCGCAGGGGGTCAGGACGGCATCGGTCATGCCGTGCAGGATCTTCTTGTCGGCCGGGCAGGCCACGGCCTGAACGCCTCCCAGCCGGGTCTCATCGCCGACCACGTAGTAGTAGGGGCGCAGCAGCACGCGGCCGTGCATGCCCTTCACCGTGCCGGTGTCGAAGTCGTAGTACTTCACCGGCAGGCGGGCCGCCTTGTGGAAGTCCTGCAGCACGTGAGGCTGGCGGTCAAAGCCCTCCAGCGCCTCTCGCACGGCTGCGGCCCACGCCTCCTCGGGCACGTCGTGGCCGATGGTAACGCCCCGGCTCTCGGTCGCCTCTTTGGCAAAGCCGGACGGCTTGAGCACCAGCTCCCGCTCTTTCTTGCTGAAGTGCGCCAGCTCCTCCCAGGAGCTGATGGGCTGCCCCTGGTGCATCAGGCCGGGAATCACCGCGTGGGGGGGGACCGGGGTCGGGTCCAAGATCCAGCTGCGCGGAATCAGGTCGCTCAGCACGCCCATGGCCCGCTTGCCGAGCTCGCGGCGCCAGAACCCGGCCAGCTGGGGCTGGTGGAAGAGGGCCAGCACCATCTTCTCTTCCAGGTATGTCTTGGGCGTGGGCGTGATGCGGACGGCGTTCTTCTTGGCGAAGTAGGTGATTAGTTCGGCCTTGGGGATGTTGGCCAGGTCGAAGAGCTCGAAAAAGCGGTACACCACGTGGACGCGGGCCAGGCCGCCCTCGTCGGTCTCCACCAGCAGGCCGTCGTCGTCCACGCGCAGGTCGCGAGGGTGACGGCAATACACCGGGTGGCCGCGGTGGTGCAGCACTTCGGCCAGCCACGTCATCTCCTCGCGGTAGTCCTCGGACTCGTCCGACACCACGATGGCGACTACCGGGTCCTCTTCTGGAACAGAGGCGCAGATGGCCTCCCAGAACCCGTCGATCAGACCCGTGGCGCCGCCCACCAGGTCGTAGCCCAGCTCGCTGTACACGCCGGAGATGTGGGCGGTGAAACCGATGCCCCCGGGCACCGAGTCGAGCTCGGCGACCCGCAGGCCATCTGCCGTCAGAATGAGATCGGGCCGGATCACCTGGGGAACGTGGGACTTGAGGCGGTTGAGGCGGCCCAGGTCGATGATGCGCCCGGGCTTGCCCTGGTCGAGATACTGGTGCACCCAGGCCGGCTGCAGCCCCTTGACGCTCTGGTGGTAGAGCAGATTGGCGGCCCGCTGAAAGGCCAGCAGCGCCGGGCCCAGCTCCTCCAGGTAGGTGGCCTGAGCCGGTGTCAGCCAGAAGGGCTCGGGCGAGATGCGCCACGGTAACCTGCTGTCCGGGTGCAGGTTGGCTCGGTCGCCCTCGAACAGGCCACCCACGGGCGAGCGCTCGTTGATGCGCTGGCACAGGGCCACCGGGTCGGCCGTGGCCGGGGCCGTCAGATGGGGTTGGGCACAGGCTGTGGGCATGGCGTCCAGCGGCTGGCGTGAAGGGCCGGCGTCACAGGCGATCGGCGACCCGGGAGCAGATGGGCTAATGTATCCGATGGCCCCGGGTTGGGCAACGCGCAGTGGCCCGGAGGGGCTTCCGTGCACTTTTTCCCCCAAAAGGATGCCGAAATCCCTATATTCGATCCCCAGCGGATACCACACACCACAACCCACGGGACCCCCTGCATGAGAACTGACCAGGATGCAGCTGTAACCGAGCGTGTCTCGCAGGCGTACCGGCGTCTCGCTAACGCCATGATTCTCAGCACGTTACGAGAGATCTCCAAGACTTCCGCGCCCATCCCGGAGACCCCGGAGGTGGATTTCGTCGAGAGTGGCAGACTGGATCCGTGGTGCGAGCTGGCCGGGCTGGAGCCCGAGGTCGTGCGTCGCGCCGCGCGGCGCATTACCGGCGAGGAGGCCGTGGCCACCTGAGTCCAGCCGTATCTCCCCGGTCCCGGCGCCGTCAGTCTGCTGGCGCAGGGGAGGGGAGCGGGTCGGGAAGAAAGAGAGGCCCCGGGGGTGATCCCCCGGGGCCTCTCGCGTGCGGTGGCCGCCTCTCTCAGCGCCGGGCCAGCCGTTGCCCCCGGGCGAAATCGACCAGCCCCTTGGCCAGCTTCTCGGCGTCGCGCTGGCGGAGCTGCCCGAAGCGCAGGGCCCAGGCGTGGTCCACGTACGCCAGATTGCGCATCTCGACCAGCACCTTGTACTGGGCCGGGTTGTCGCGCAGCACGGCCAGGCCCTGACCGCGGGTGTGCGCCCCCGCGCCGAGGGCCGGAAGCAGGGCCTTGGCGAAGGCGCGCGAGGTGGTGTCCCGCCGGCGACCGTCCCGACTCTCGTAGTAGAGCACCATGTGCGCCTCGGGGGCGCCGGGCGTGATGTCGGCGTGGAAGGACAGGAACACGGTGCGGCTCTGCGGCGCGCCCCGCAGGGCCTCCCGGGCGATCTCCACCCGGTGGCGCAATCCCTTGGCCGTGCCCCTGGGCCACTCGCCGCTGCGGCCGGCGCGGCTCAGGGCCAGGCTGTTGTACACCTCGCTCTTCTCGTTTACGAAAGTGAGGGAAGCGGGCGCGTTCTGCCGGATCAGGTGGTTGGGGCTCAGGATCGTCATGTGGACCTGGGCCCCGTGCAGGCGCAGCAGCACGTACGTGCGCAGGGCCAGGTCGTAGCAGTACTCGTCCTCCACCACGTAGAGCCGCCTGCCGTCGCCCCCCAGGCTCGGCACGATGGCGCCCGGGTCGAGGCCGCCGTGACCCGGGTCAATGACCACGTGCCAGCCGGCCAGGGCATTGCTCAGGCGCCCCAGGGCGCCCACCTTGGCCTCGAAGCGCTGCCACAGCCGCGCCGCCACGGGGTAGGCCTGGCGCGGCGACCGGCCGGTCTCCTCATAGTAGTCCATGCCCTTCTGCCACCTGGCCCGCGGCTGGGCCCCGAAATAGGGGCCGTTGCCCACCTCCAGCCGGGCCATGTCGCTCGGCGCTGCAGCCAGCTCCTCCCAGGGGATCTCGGCCGCTTCCAACCACTTGCCCCCCGGGGCCAGGAAGGGGCGCACCACCAGGCGCTGCCCCGGGTGGATGATCGAGCCCTCGAGGCGGTTCAGGCGCCGCAGCTCGGCCACGCTCATCTGATGCAGGCGCGCGATCTCGATCAGATTGTCACCCGGAGCAACCAGGTACTCGGCCGTGGCGCCGGCCTTGCCCGGGTCGAGCTTGAGCTCCTGCCCCGGGTAGATGCGGTTCGACGACAGGCCGTTGAGCGACTTGAGTTCGGCCACGGACATGCTGTACGCCTGGGCGATCTCCCACAGGGCATCGCCGCGCTCCACCAGGTGGACGGCCGCCGGCGTGTCCTTCAGACGCAGCTTCTGCCCGGCCAGGATGCGGTCGCCCTCCAGGCCGTTGATGCGCCGCAGCTGGGCCGTGTCGAGGCGGTACTCCAGGGCGATCTCCGATAGGGTTTCGCCGTACCGCACCACGTGAACCGGCTCGTCCTGGGGGGACGGGCGCAGGACGAGCTTCTGCCCGGGGTGGATGCGGTCCGAGGTGAGCCGGTTGATCTGGCGCAGCAGGACGAGGCCCACGTCGTGGCGCGCGGCGATCTCCGACAGCGTGTCTCCGGGTCGCACCGTGTAACCGGCGGCCGGCCGCTCCTGAGCCTGGGCCGGCGTCACCTGCACGCGCAGCTTCTGCCCGGCCCGAATGGTGTCGCCGTCGAGGCGGTTCAGCTGCCGCAGCCGCGCCAGGTCGAGGCCATAGGCCAGGGCGATCTCGGAGAGGGTGTCACCGGGGCGCACCACGTAGATGCGGGTCGGGCCGGCGGGCTCCGGCGCCGGGGCCGGCGAGGGCGTTGGGGCAGTCAGCCGAAGCTTCTGGCCGACGGCGATATGGTCGCCGCGCAGACCGTTCAACTGCCGTAGTCGGGCCAGGGACTGGCCGTGGCGGAGGGCGATTTCGGAGAGGGTGTCGCCCGGCCGCACCACATACTGAGCCGCCGGCCCACCGCGGTGGACCTCCAGGCTCTGGCCCACGGTGATGCCATCGCCGCGCAGCGAGTTCCACCGGCGCAACTCGGCCAGCCGTACGCCGTACTGGACCGCGATCTCGGAGAGCGTGTCGCCGGGGCGCACCACGTGGATGAGAGGGGTGGCGGCCGCCGCGCCGTGCGCGGGTACACCGGGCAGAACAACGCACAGCCACACCGCGAGCGCGGCGCGTAAGAGCCTTGGCACGAACAAGGTCAGGGCGATCCCAAGGTGGTCTGGCGGGGACGGCCAAGTGGGGTGGTGCGGGGGGTAAGCCCAAGTATACCATCTACTTGGCGAGGGCGCAAAGCCGCCAGTGGCGCGCCTGACCGCAGGGCCGCGCCGCGCTTGCGTCCCCGGCGGCGGGCCCGCTATAATCGCCTCCATGAATCAGACCCTGAGAGCTCTCCCCGCGGTGGACCAGGTGTTGGCCCGCGACGATGTCCGGCAGTGCCTGGCCGGGCTCAGCCCGGAGCGCCGCACCGAGGCGGTGCGCCAGGCCCTGCAGGACCTGCGCGTCGAGCTGCAGGCCGAAGCCGCGCTGTCCGGCGCGGCCGCGCCCACGCGGGCGGGACTGCTCGAGCGGGCGGCCGAAGGCGTGCATGGGGTCGTGCGGGCGCGCCGGCAAGCCAGCCTGCGTCCGGCGATCAACGCCACCGGCGTGATCCTGCACACGGGCCTGGGGCGCGCGCCCCTGGCGCCAGCCGCCCTGGAGGCCGTGACCCACGCCGCGGCGCGCTACTGCAACCTGGAGCTCGACCTGGACTCGGGCGAGCGCGGCTCTCGTCTGGACCACGTAGAGGGTAGGCTGAGCGCTCTCAGCGGCGCCGAGGCGGCCCTGGTGGTCAACAACAATGCCGGCGCCGTGCTGCTTGCCCTCAGCGCCCTGGCCCGGGGGCGCGAGGTCGTGGTGTCGCGCGGCGAGCTGGTGGAGATCGGCGGCTCCTTCCGCATGCCCGACATCATCGAGGCCAGCGGGGCCCGGATCCGCGAGGTCGGCACCACCAACCGCACGCACCTGCGCGACTACGAGGCGGCCATCGGGCCGCAGACCGGCCTGCTCCTGGTGGTCCACCCGAGCAACTACCGGGTGCGCGGCTTCACGGCCGGCGTGGATCTGCCCCAGCTGGTGGCCCTGGGTCACCGGGCGGCCGTGCCCGTGGCGCACGATCTCGGGGGAGGAGTGCTGACCGACCTGGCCACCTGGAATCTGCCGCGCGAGCCCGTGGTGTCCGAGGCCCTGGCCTGTGGCGTGGACGTGGTCACCTTCAGCGGCGACAAGATCCTGGGCGGGCCCCAGGCCGGTATTGCGGCGGGGCGGCGGGAGGTGGTGGCCCGAATGCGCCGGGACCCGCTCATGCGGGCCCTGCGGTGCGACAAGCTCATCCTGGCCGCGCTCGAAGCGACGCTCCAGCTGTACGACGCGCCGGTCGAGGACCTGTCCCGGTGTCTGCCCTGTCTTCAGATGATGACCGAGCCCGTCGAGCAGGTGACGGCCCGCGCCGAGCAGCTCGTGGCCGCGCTGGAGCCCCGGGTGAGGGCCGCACTGCAGCCCGAGATCGTCGCTTCGGTGGCCGAGGCGGGCAGTGGCGCCCTGCCCCTGGCCGAGATCCCCAGTTGCGGCGTGGCCCTGAGCCCGCACACCGGCAAGGTGGAAGACCTGGCGCGCGCCCTGCGTCTGGGCGATCCGGCCGTGGTGGGCCGCATACAGCGCGGCCGGCTCATCCTGGATCTGCGCACCGTGGCAACCGGCGAGGTCGAGCCCCTGGCCGCGGCCCTGGCCAACGCCGTGGGGGAGTAACCCCCGCGACGACGGAACGGCAAGAGCCCCGACACCACCAGGTGCCGGGGCCCACAGTCTGTAGCGAAACGCTGACACCGTTGAGCGAAGGCCGAAGGCCCAGAACCCACCCGTCATGCCCCCCACAGTAGGGCGCTGATCCCGTTGAGCGAAGGCCGAAGGCCTTCGCGCACTCAGACGAACTGATCCTCCCCGCCGCCGCGCACCACCTGCACCTGCCCCTGCTCCTCCAGCTGCCGCACCTTCTGCACGATGCGCAACTGCACCTCTTCCACCTCGCTGAGGCGCATGGGGCCGGTGAATTCCATCTCTTCCTCGATGAAGGCCCGCACGCGCTCGGACATGTTGCCCAGGAGCTTGTCCTTCACCTCTTCGCTGGCCGCCTTCAGGGCAATGACGATGTCCTTCTGCTCGATCTCGCGCAGCACGGCCTGGATCTCGCGGTCGGTGAGGCTCTGCAGGTCCTCGAAGACGAACATCATGTTGCGGACCGTCTCTGCCACCTCAGGGTCCGTGGCGTCCAGTCTCTCCAGCACGTTCTTCTCGACCGAGGCCCCGGTGAGATTAAGCATGTCGGCCACCACCTTGGGCCCGCCCACGTCCTGGTTGCCGCCCAGGATGTCGCGCAGATTGGCCTCCAGGCTCTCCTCGATCTGCTTGAGCACCGACGGCGTGATGTTCTCCATGGTGGCAACGCGGTAGGCCACCTCGGACTGCACCGCCTCGGGCAGCTGAGCCAGGATGCCGGCCGCCTGGTGCGGCTCGAGCTGTGACAGGATCAGCGCCACGGTCTGGGGATGCTCGTGGGAGATGAAGGGGGCCAGCTGTTCGGGGGGGACATTCTTGAGCAGGTAGAAGCCCGACGAGACCGTGCTCATGACGCGGTCGAGGATCTCCTGGGCCTTGCGTGGCCCCACGGCTCGCTCGAGCGCCCCGCGGGCGAAGTCGACGCCGCCCTGGCTCATGTACTCGCCGGCCAGCAGGTGCTGCTCGAACTCGCCCAGCACGTCGTCCTGCACGTTGATCGGCAGGGACTTGAGCTCGGCGATGGTGTGGGTGATCTCCTCAATCTCGTAGTCGGTGAGGAACTTCATGATGTCGGCCGCGCTCTCCTGACCCAATGCGACCATAAGCACGGCCACTCGCTGGGTGGGGGAGAGCTCGGCCTCCTCCTGCAGTTGATCCTTGGTCTGACCCGCTGTGTCGCTGTCCTTGGCGTACTGCATGTTCCAGCCTCTTTGCTGTTGGGCGGGTGGCGCGGAAGGTACTTCCCGGGCGGAGTGCCCCCCGGAAAGGGATTCCGCCACCGACCTCTGGTGGCCGTGTCGGCGCAGCGACCTAAGTCCCTTTGGCCGCTACCATTTGCGTGACCAGCCTGAGCCTGGGCTCGGGCGGTCCAAAGTGAGGGCACCCCCATAGCTGCAAACGGCATGCCGCTGTGGCGGCAAGCGCGACCCAGATGATTGCTTGCCTGTCAGAGGGGGGCTGTGTATATTTCCTAACACCCTATAAACACTGCAGTTCTCCCTCCTATACTGCAGCGTCGTCATTCCCCCCACTCTCCACTGAACTCCCCCTCCCCGCGCTGTGCTGCGCGGCGCCTCCCCGGGTGCCGGCGAAGGGCAGAGGGCTATGTGGGACATGGACTTAACCGTTCTCCCGGGAACGCCGGACGCCGACGTCAAACGGCGCCTCCTGGAGGAATGGCTGCGCAATCCCTTTCTCGATGAGGATCTGCACCTCCTGGAGCAGCGCCTCGGTACGGAGCAGGCCGATCTGCGCCGCGCCATCGACGATCTGTGCCGCGAGGGCGTGATCAGCTCGGCTGGGGCGCGGGGCTACATGCTCGAGGCCGGCGTGGCGTCCCTGCCCGATCTGGGACCGACCGACCTGGACCCCGGGGATCTGGACCCCGCGGATCTGGGCCCCGCGGATCTGGGTGCGGCACCCGCGACTGCGGAGGGTCTCGATGCGGGATCTCCGGAGCAACCCACCGGGGAGGAGACCGACTCCTGGCCCGCCATCGACATGTCGGAGGGGCTGGCAGCCCTGTTCCCCGGCGTGGACCTCAGCGCCCAGGCTCTGATCGAGTCGCTGCCCTTCGGCGTGGTGGTGCTGCGCGCCACCGGAGGGCTGGAGATGGCCAACCAGAAGGCGGCCCAGTGGCTGGGGATCTCCCTGGCCGACTTGGACGCGGCCACCTTTGAGCTGGTCACGGGCGCCAATCCGCTGGCCGCGGCCAGCGGGCCTCCCATGAGCTTTTCGCTGGCGGAGCCGTCGGCCATCGAGGTGAGCCTGTACCCGGCCACGCTCGAATCCGGCGAGGCGGTGCTGGCCGTTATGCGCGATGTCTCCCTCCAGGAGGAGGTGTCCCATCTGCAGGCCGAGACCCAGGAAGAGCTGTTCACCCGTCTGAGCGACGAGATGGTGTGTCCCCTCGGCCTGATAGAGCAGTTCCTGAATCACCCCAGCGCCCCGGCCCTGGACCAGGCCCGCGCCGCCATGGAGCAGATCAACTGGTTCCTGCGCGACTTTTTCCTGCGCGGCGCTCCCGGCAAGGACCCCGACGAAGACGAGCCCCCCTGCACGCTCTGAGCGCGCGGGGGGATTGCTACCCGAAAGGCCACAGACATGGTGCTCGACATACGGTATCTGCGATCCGGCTCCGAACCGGAGGATACCGAATCCCCCGCCGAGGCGAAGGCCACTGAGGCCCAGTCTGGCGAAGCCCAGGCGGTCCAGATCCAGGCTGCAGAGCCCCAGGCCGACCCGTCGATCCAAGCCCTGGAGATGACGGCCGGGCCCGAGGCGTCCGGCCCGGCCCCGGGCGCAAACCTGGACGAGTTGCTGACGCGGGCGGCCGAAGGCGACGACGCGGCCGACCGGGCCGAGGCCGTGGCCTGTCTGCGCTCGCTGGTGCCGAGCCCTGAGGGGGTGGAGCGGCTGGGTGACATCCTCGAGTCGGCCGACGATTCGCGCCGCGTGGTGGCGGCTCAGGTGCTGGGGCATCACCGGCAGTGGCTGGCCCAGACATCGGGTCTGGCGCGGCTGGTGGGATGGGCGCGCGCCGAGCGCGATCCCGAGGTGGGCGCCGCCCTGGTGTGGGGGCTGCGCAACCGGGACGCGGCCCAGGAGTTCCTTCTGCACCCGATCCTGGGCATGGCGCGCGAGGCGGCCATGGGCGTGCCCGTGGCCGAGTCCACCATCGAGGCGCTGGTGCAGGCCCTGGTCGTGGGGCGCTCCCCTGACATCGACCGCATTCTGGGCGACAAGCTGCGGGCCGTGCGCTCCAGCCTGGTGCCCGCGGTGGTGGATCTGCTACTGGAGCAGATGGGCGGCGCCGGCAGTCAGGAGATCACCGCGGTCGTGGCCCACCTGCCGCAGGTGCCCCTTTTCCGCGTCTTCATCCAGGGGCAGGGCGCACCCCAGTGGCGCCCCGACCAGACGGCGGCCGAGTCGCGCCGCGCCCGCAACTGGCACCAGCTCGCCGCGCTGGTCGAGTCCGTGCTGCTGGCCGGGCCCGATCCGGAGCTGGTGCGGCACCTGGTGAGCCACACGGCGCGGGACGAGGCCTTTGCCCGGCGCCACGCCGCCTTCCTCGAAGCGGCCGGCAAGAGCGGCGCCGCCTTCAGCCCCGAACTGCTGCACGATCTGTCCCGGCTCACGGCCACCGCTTCCAATGACAAGCTCGGCCGGCTGGCCGAACTCCTGGTGGAGCTGAGCGGCCGGCTCGATGGGGACAGTGCGCGCCGCGCCCAGGCCCTGCTCGAGGACTGGAAGGCCCGGTCGCCCGATCTCAAGCTGCGGATCTATCACCTGCAGCAGGGCGTGAAGTAGACGGCGCCCGCCCGCGGCCCACGGGCCGCAGGCCAGAACCCGATCGCTCCCCGCAGCGGGCCGCCGCGGGGAGCGTTTTTCGTGCCGGGCAGACGGGCGGGGCGCTACTTGTGGGCGCGCCACAGCAGCGCGGCACCGGCCAGGGCAAAGGCGAGGTTGGCCGCCCAGGCTCCCAGCCACGCGTCGACCAGGCCGTTCCAACCCAGGGCCTGGCCCGCCTTGACGCAGCTGTAGTACACGAAGCAGATGAGCACGCCGATGCCAAAGGTGTTGGCCCGCCCGGAGCGCCGCGCGCTGGCCGCGACGGGCGCCCCAAGCAGCAGGATCACGAAGCAGGTGAGGGGGAAGGACACCTTCAGGTGCAGGTCCACCAGGTTGCGGGTCACGTCCTCGCCATTGGCCCGGGCGCGGTCGATGTAGGCCTCCAGTTCGTCATAGCTCATCTCTTCCGGCTTCTTCTGCTGGCGCGCCAGGTCCTCGGGGCGCAGGGTCAGCCGCCCGAGACGCAGGGTGTCGAAGGCGGCCACCGGGGCGTCGGCCATCACGTCGTACAAGCGGCCGTCCTCCAGGACCCAGCCCGCCTGTCGCCAGACCAGGCGCTGCCCCGTGGCCCGCGCGGTCACGCGACCGGCCTCGGACCGCTCCCACAGCACGTCGTGCCCGCGCTTCCGGCCGTGGTCGTACGAGCGCGCGAAGAGGACCTGACCCTCCACGTCCTGCAGCAGGACCTGGCGCCGCGAGCCGTCGCTGCGGCTGTACGAGCGTATCTCGTTGCGCACCGAGTTGTACGCGTACGTGGCCGGCGGCACGACCCAGTCGGTGAAGGCAAAGGCCAGGCCGCCGAAGACCAGGGAGAAGGCGAAGAGGGGCATGAGAAAGCGATACAGACTGATGCCGGCCGCCTTCACCGCGGTGATCTCGCTGCGCCGCGCCAGACCGGTGAGGCTGAAGAGGGTGGCCAGCAGCACGCCCACCGGCAGGGTCAGCACAATCCAGTAGGGCGACCGGTACGCGTAATACCGGGCGATCTGGCCCAGCCCGGCCTCGTGATCGATAAAGGTGTCGATGTTCTGGATCAGGTCGACGACCACGGAGAGAGCCCACAGGGCGGTCAGGCTGAAAGCGAGGTAGGCGCCGTACCGTCGCAGCACGTACCAGTCCAGACGGGTCATCGATCCAGCTCCCGCGGCCGCACGCCGCCGAACAGCTGCCGGGCGCGCAGGAAGAGGGCGCGGTCCAGGGCCGTGGCGCGCAACAGCGCCACGCCCAGGGCGCCGAAAACGACGTTGGGGGCCCACATGGCCAGGGCCGGAGCGACATAGCCGCGATCGGCGAGTTCCTCGCCGCCGATCAGGAACATCCAGTAGGCGAAGAAGAAGACCAGGCTCACGGCCACGGACACGGCCGCCCCGCGCCCCCGGACCAGCACGCCCAGGGGGGCGCCCAGCAGGGCAAAGACGATGCAGGCCACGGCGATGGAGAACTTCTTGTGGATCTCCACCAGGTAGGCGTTGGCCCGCCGCTCCCGGTTGGCGTTGAGGTGCACCTGCTTGGCCAGGCGGCGTCGCAGGTCGGCGCCCCGGCTCTGCATCGCGGCGGGAGAGGCGGCGGTGTCGGCCGTGGCCAGGGCGACGAAGCTCGCCACACTGGAGTCCATGGTCGCCACCGTGGACCCGTGCTGGCGCCGGTGATCGTCCACCGACTCGAGCATGGCGGCGATGTCCATCTCCCGGTCGCTGCGGTAGGTGGACTGGTACTGGCCGAGGGAGCGTCGCGAGTCTCGGATGTGCACTACCTGGCGCTGGAAAGCCCCGAGGTAGGAGCGCTCCGGATCCTCCTCGTCGATGCGGTGGTACTCGCCGTCCTCCAGGGTCAGGCGCACATAGGCGCCGTCCGCGAAGATCTCCACCGAGCCGATGGCGGCGCGCAGGGTCACCGGGGGGCCCGGCCGCCCGGTATCGAGCAGGGTAATGCCCCGCAGCAGGTTGGCCTCCTCGTCGACCTCGTGCACCAGGAGGCTGTACCCGCCCAGGTCGCGCAGGAAGACGCCCTCCTTCTGCTTGAGTCCGAGGGCGGCCTTGCGGCGCTTGAGGTCGGAAGCAATCGTGCGGGCGCGGTGGTTCCAGTCGGGCAGCACGCGGTCGTTGAACAGGACCATCAGCACGGTGAGGATGGCGGCGGTGCTCAGCACCGGCCACAGCAGGCGCATCAGACCCACGCCCGACGACTTGACCGCCATGATCTCGTTGTCGGCGGCCAGCCGACCGAAGGCCATGAGCACGGCCACCAGCACGGCCATGGGCACGGCCAGGGCGATGATCCAGGCCAGATTGTACACGAACAGCTCGATCGCCAGGCCCGGGCCCAGGCCCTTGCTGATCACCTGGTCCATCATCTGCAGGACCACGTCCAGCACCAGCACGAACACGATCAGCGACAGGCCGAACGCGAAGGGGCCCAGATGCTGTTTGAGCACGTAGCGCGACAGGGCGGTCAAGGAGGGCTCAGGGGCCGGCGGGCCGGGGTCGAGAGGAGTGGGCGATGGCGGCGTGGCATGGGCGGCACAGAGGTGTGGTCGGATGGTGACAGGGCCCGGGACAGCGTCGGGCCGACAGGGGCGGGACTCGCGTCCAATATACCACCTGGGCTCGAGACGTGGCAGGGCCGCGCCGCGGCCACGGCTCAGACGGGAACGGGATTTGCATCTGAGGTGTCATAGGCTGGAGGGTGCGGTTTGCCGCTCCGAGTGAGCCGTAGTTATGTTCTATCAAAGGCTTACCGCTGTACAGACGCCGTCGACACGACTTCTTCCCGGCGGCGTTCCCCGTCTGGAGCCAGCCTATCGCGCAACGCGAATGCACTTGATCAGGGGCGCTGTGCGCCCCCGGGAACTCCAGCCCGAGACGCCTGCGGCGTCGGTTCGGATCCCCGGCAGCACTCCGGAGGCAGCATGCCGGGGCAACGATCACCACTGGGACCGCGGCGCCGGCGTCGCCCCCTCACCGCGTCACCCGATCTGCATGCGCGTGGCACCAGGCCCTAGCCATATCCATAGAATGCTCCACTGTGTCCGGTTCTCCGCCGCGGCCCACGACGGTGTGGCCCCCAACCCGGTGACCGCCGGTCCGCAGTCCGACTGCGCCCGGAGGTCCGTCTTTGCCCCGGTCCTGATCGCGGCTCTGTGCGGCCTGGTCGCCGCGGGCGCCGCCGTCGCCGACCCCGAGTTCCGCCCGCCCCCCACCGTGGGTCCCCTCGCCCGGCTGTACGGCCAACCGGCCCCCTTCGGCGCCCTGGGCAAGCCCGGTCAGCCCCTGCTGCAACGGCGGGCGCGCGTCTCCCTGGTGGAGGAGTTGACCCCCTTCGCGCAGAAAAGCGTGGTCGTCGACTCCAATGGCGTGCACTACACGCCGGCGGTGG
>Ga0180429_10001526_pt1 | contig 19648 bp, 12 predicted proteins | sample SS_ome_FD_132428 | JGI IMG/M metagenome (GOLD analysis project Ga0180429, IMG submission 132428) | Hypersaline lake sediment archaeal communities from the Salton Sea, California, USA - SS_1_S_1 metaG | ecosystem: Environmental > Aquatic > Non-marine Saline and Alkaline > Hypersaline > Sediment ...
CCCGCCTCCCCGGCCAGCCGTAACCGCTCGAAATACCACCGCTACTATCCCAACAGCCTCCTTCGGCTTAGGGTTAAACGAGGAAGTTATTTGTCGGTTGCCCCCTTAAGAAAGGAAGAATCACCCAATGGCCAAAGTCGTCACCTTCGGCGAAATCATGGGCCGGCTGGCGCCCGAGGGATTCTTGCGTTTCCGGCAAGCCCTGCCGGGGCCGATGAACGTGACCTTCGGCGGGGCCGAGGCCAACGTGGCCGCCTCGATCGCGGGCTTCGGCGGCGCGGCCCGGTTCGTTACGGCGCTGCCGAACAACGCGATTGCCGACGCTTGCCTGGCCACGCTTCGAGGGCTGGACGTCGACACGGCCCACGTTGTTCGCACCGATGAGGGACGGCTGGGGCTCTATTTCCTCGAAATCGGGGCCAACCAGCGGCCGAGCAACGTCGTTTACGACCGTGGCCACTCGGCCATCTCGATGACGCCGGCCGACGACTACCCTTGGAAGAGCATCTTCGACGGCGCCGATTGGTTTCACGTCACCGGCATAACGCCGGCCATCTCGCGGGTGGCGAGCGAGGCCGTGCTGGCCGCCGTGCGGGAGGCAAAGGTGGCCGGCGCGTCCGTGTCTTGCGACCTGAACTTCCGCAAGAAGCTTTGGCGTTGGGACCCCCGGCTTACCCCGCGAGAACTGGCCGAACGCACGATGCGGCAGGTCCTACGCTACGTCGACCTGGTGATCGCCAATGAGGAAGACGCGGCCGACGTGTTGAGCATCCAGGCCGCGGAGACCGACGTAGAGGCCGGACGTTTGGCCGTCGATCGCTATCCCGAGGTCGCTCGAAAGATCACGGCCCAGTTTGCCAACGTGTCGAAGGTGGCGATCACGCTGCGCGAGAGCATTTCGGCCTCGCACAACAACTGGGGGGCCATGCTCTACGACGCGGCCGCGGAAGAGGCCTTGTTTGCGCCGCACAGCGACGGGAAATACCAACCGTACGAGGTTCGCAACATCGTCGACCGCGTCGGCGGGGGCGACGCCTTCGGCGCGGGCTTGATCTTCGCCCTGACCACGCCTGGACTTGCGGAACCATCCAAGGCCATTGCCTTCGCCACGGCGGCCTCGTGTCTGGCCCACAGCGTAGTCGGCGATTTGAACTACGCCAGCCGTGGCGAGGTCGAAGCGTTGATGAAGGGCTCGGGCTCCGGGCGGGTGGTGCGGTAGCATAAAGGGATCGCAATGAAGTTGCAGCAAGGTGAAGGCGAGAATCCCTACCGCTCGCCCGAATCCCGACGAGGTGACGACGAGAATCTCGACCGCTCGGCTGAATCCCAGCGAGAAGGTCCCGACACCGTGAGACGGTCTTGGCTGCTGATCGTGTGCTCGGTTTATGTTTTCCTGCCTCTGACGGTGATTGTGTTAGCGTTGTATGAGATTATTGTTGCCACAATATCAGGAACTGCGATACCGCCGTATGGTATTATTGAGTGTTTTGTCTGCTTCAGTGTGATCTTCGGCCCGGTCATGCTTCTTCACGCGGTCTCGCTGGTATTTCGCGAATGCGTGTGTGCTGTTCTGGTGGCCATATTCTATTGGCTGGCACTGCTTCTGTCCGCTGGTGTGGTAGTCAGTATAGTGTCTAGTCTCGCCAATACACGTGAAGAGGTTCTGCTCGAGATGGCAGGAGTATTCGGCGTGCTAAGCATTCTGAACCTGTTTACGGCTTGTGTACTCACGGCATGGGCTTCCAAGCTTGTTAAGGCCAAGTTGCGAAGCGTTGAAGAAGCATCTTCCGAGGATGCCGATGACTAGTCAAGTAGGTCAAAGCTTGCCATGACGGGCTCATCGCATGGCACGCAGTCGTAGTGAGCCCACAAGCTCAATCCGTGGTCGTCCTGAATCCGTGGGGGAAAATCACTCTCGGGCACACTCCCCCCACGGATTCAGAACAACCACGGATTGACTTCGGCTGAACCTCGCGCGGCTTCGTCACCTGTTGCTTCATGCCGCAGTTCGGGTCGTCGGAGGACTCCCGACTTGACCGCTTGCGTACAATGACATTGATATCGCGCGGCCCACAGGCGTTGGCGCGACGACGCTGAATCGACGGCGGGAACGAATCGCCGTGGTGGGGTTGCATTCTTCGTACAACTCGAAAAAGGAGAGAGAGATGAGTTCCAGACTACTTGCAGGTCTTGCCGCCGTTGGGTTCGTTCTAGCGGCGGTTTCGATCGCCGGGGCACATTGCCAGATTCCTTGCGGGATTTACGGCGATCCGGTCCGGTTTGCGCAACTGAAAGAGCACGTTACTACGATCGAAAAGTCGATGCAACAGATCCAGGCGCTCTCGCGGGAGAAAGAGCCCAATTGGAATCAACTCGTGCGGTGGGTCGGCAACAAGGAAGCCCATGCCGACGAACTCGCGGAGATCGTCACCTATTACTTCATGTCGCAACGTGTCAAGCCGGCCGATCCGGCGGACGCCGCCGCCAGCGCGAAGTACGTTCGCCAGATCACCTTGCTGCACAAGATGTTGGTGCATGCCATGAAGGCCAAACAGACCACCGATCTGGAACACTGCAAGCAGCTTCGCGTGCTGATCCACGAGTTTGAAGCATCGTATTTAGGGCAGCAGGTACACAAACACGCCGCCGCCGGCCATACACACAAGTAGCCGAACTCGCCAGAGTGTCGAACTAGTCAGACAACTTGATCACCGACATCGTATAAGGCGCGTCGTGACCCGAGTTCAGTTTGTCGGGCCCGGTGACCATGTCGAAGTTCGAGACGATCAGTTCCTTGCCGCGAATGAGCGGTTCGCCCGGCTGATCGAGCCCGCCTTTCGAGCCGTCGCAGTCGGGGCTCTTGGCCAGCACGCTGACCTCGCCCTCGGGCGTGACCGTGCAAATGGCGTTGGCCGAAAAGTCGGCCACGTAGATCGTGCCGTCCTTGGCGATGCAAATGCCGTCGATGCTCTTCATGCAGTCGGCCTTGGCGAAGCGTTCGCTGCTGGCCACCTTGCCGTCGTCGTCGAAGGTGACCTTGTGGATCGTCGCGTCGCCGAAATTGCCCACGAAGAGGTTCCCGTCGCCGTCGAACGCCAGACCGTCGACGCCGTACTGGCAGTCGAGGTTCTCCGTCTTGAAGGTGGTCAACAGGTCCGCGTCCTCGAGCGTGTTGTTCACCTTGACGTGCTTGGCGTCCAGCTTGAAACGATAGACTCCACTGGTCAGCGGCTTGTCGTCTTCGATCTTGAAGCCGAGGCTCTGGGTAACGTAGATCTGATCGCCGTGAACGCGAACGCCGTTGGGATGGGCCATGCCGTAGGCCACCACTTCGGTGCCGACCCAGCGGTTGTCCTTCATCTTCAACCGCAGGACGCGGCCCTTGTTGTTCGCTTCCACCCAACCCTGGTTGTCGCAGATGTATAGATGGCCGTCGGGGCCAAAAGTGATGCCCATCGGACAGGCCACGCCCGTGTCGGGATGGATCGGAACCTGGCAGAACAGCCGCACGTTGTTCTCGGGGTCGATCTTCATCAGCACGGCGGGGTGCGTCTGATCGCCGTAATTTGGGCAAGCCAGGATGATATTGCCGGCGGCGTCCATCGTCATGCCGTCCGGCGTGGGGCAGATCTCGGGCAGTTCCACAAGCAGTTCCGGCGTCTTCAGTTGCGACTCTTCCGGCGTCGCGGCCTCTTCCGGCGTCGCGGCCTCTTCCGGCGCCGTGGCCTCTTCCGGCGTCGCGGCCTCTTCCGGCGTCGTGGCCTCTTCTTGGCTGAATATTGCGCCACTTAACCCGAGGCACACCACCCATATTATGGAGGCGGCGAGAATCGCTGATCTTCGCGTGGCCACGGCGCTGGCAAAATGTCTGAACATTGGTTCTTCTCCTTCGTGATGCTTGCGGGAGTTCTCGAGAGCGAAGCCCAAAATATACCGCAACGGCGTCGAGGTGGTCAACTACCCTGGACCCTCTTGCCTTGGCTGGGCCGTGTCACTTGAGCGTGTAGATCGTCAGCCCCTCCAGGTCGCGTTGCCGCACGGGTATCAGCCAGCTTGCCAGGCAGGCCACTACGAAGCAGGTCACGATCCCGATGCCGGCGTAGAGAAAGAAATGCACTTCGGTGAATCGCTTGACGAAATACAACACACCGGCGCTGGCGATGAAGCCGGCGACCGCGCCGGGTCCGTTGGTTTTTCGAGTGAATATGCCCACGGCGAACAGGCCCGCCAGCCCGCCGCCGAACAGCCCGATGATCTTCGTGTACTGGTCCCACATCGAGGTGCTGTTGATGTACGCCATGTAGAGGGCGAACCCGGTGCCGATTGCACCCAGCGCCACGGTCAGCCACCGGGCAAGCACCAGGCAGCGGTGATCGGCGGCGGCCGGGCGGAGCTTGCGATAGAAGTCGGTAACCAGCGCCGTGGCCATCGAGTTCATGCTGCTGTCGAGGCTCGACATGGCCGCGGCCAGCAGCCCGGCGATCACCAGGCCCGAGATCCCGACCGGCAACTGTTGGGCAATGAACCAGGGGAAGATGTCGTCGGATCGGCCGGCCGGGTTCAGCAGCGCCGGGTGTGTCTTGTAGAAGGCCCAGAGTGCGGTACCCACGCCGAAGAAGACCAACGTCGCCGGCACGGTCAGCGCGGCGTTGGTCCAGATACTTCGGGCGGCCGCCTTTTCGTCGGCCGTGGTCAGGTAGCGCTGCACGCACGTCTGATCCGCCGTGTACGGCACGAGTTGTTCGAACAGGCGTCCGAGTACCACGATCCACAACGCGGTTACGGTGAAGTCCCACGTCAGGTTCGCCGCGTGAAACTTTCCTTCGGCCGCGCCCATGGCAATCAGGCCGCCGAGGCCGCCGTCGACCTTGGCGGCGATTATGATCAGGCTCAGCAGTGCCCCGCCCAGCAGCACGACCACTTGGACCACATCGGTCCAGACGACCGCTTCAATGCCGCCGAGCACCGTGTAGAGCGTGGCCAGCACGCCCATCACGCAGATGCAGAGATAGATGTTTATGCCCGTGACCGCCGACAGCGCCAACGCGGGCAGATACAACACCACGCCCATCCGGCCGAGTTGAAACAGAACGAACGCACCGCTGCCGAGCAGCCGGGTGGGGGCGTTGAACCGCAGTTGAAGGTACTCGTAGGCCGAGGTGACGTTCAGCCGCCGATAGAACGGCAGATAGACGTAGACAACCAGCGGTGCGATGGCCACGATCATCATGTTTCCGATGAAGTAGACCCAATCGGTCCGATAGACCAGCGCCGGGATGGCCATGAAGGTGATCGCGCTGAGTTGGGTGCCGAAGATACTCAGCCCGGCCGCCCACCAGGGTACGCGGTGTCCGCCGAGGAAGAAGTCGTTGGTGCTCTTTTCGCGTCGCGAGAAATAGACGCCCATGGCGACCAACACGCCGAGGTACGCGACCAGCACGCCGTAGTCGATCGGATCGAACCCCTCGCGACGGTCGATCGGCTTTGCCCAATAGACTTTGGGGGTTCGCACGCCCGGCCGGGCCTCGCCGGTGGGAACCACGTAGCGGCCGCGCCACCGGGTGGTGTTGGTCGTGACCGTCGGCCATACGCCGGCGGTTACGTCCTTGGGGAACTCGCCCATCGTGGTCCAGGTGTCGGTAACCGTGTGATATACCAACATGTCGGGCGGGAATCCGGGGTGATCGTCCTTTAGCTCTTCGACGCGGTCGGCGTACAGGGCGTCGTCGCCGCCGATCACGGCCAGGTGCGCCTGGCCCAGCGAAATCGCCGGCGACGGAGCGGCCGCGGCGAATCGCGGCAGGTCGGCGATCCGCGCCCAGCCGTCCGTTTTCGGGTCGTAACGGTAGCAATCGTTCAAGTATTCCCGTTGGTTGTTGCCGCCGGCGTCTTGTTTGAAGGCGACTCCGCCGATGAGGAAGAAGTTGTCGTTCTGCACGGCGGCGACCGAGAGCATTCGCCCGCGGCCGGGCCAGGTGCCAAATTCTCGCCACTTCAACTCGTCGCGGGGTTTCGTGAGGTCCAACGCCCAAAAGGTCTTCATCGCGGCCGGCTGCTTCAGGTCCTGACCGTTCGGCCGATAAGGCTTGGGCCGATCTTGACCTCCGGCGACGTAGATCGTCGTTCCGACGGCGGCCCCACAGAAGAAGGCGGCCGGCCGCGGCATCGGCGGCAACTGCTCGATTGCGATGCGGCCGTCGATCCATTTCAGCAGGAACACGTCGGCATAGTGGCGCTGGGCATCGCCGCCACCGAGACACACTACACCGTCGTCCGTGGTGATCGACACGCCGTACGCCAGGGGCCGGGGTAGCTTGAAGCCGGTCGTCCAGGGCGTCGCGGTTTCTTCGCCCGGTGCGGCACTCAACACAAAAACGCCGTCGTGCCAGACCTTCGTGGCCCCGTCCCAGGGTCGTCCATCGGGAAAATTGGCCCCGCCGGCCACGATCAGCGCATCGTTGCTGAGTCCGGCATACGCCCCGGCGAAGCCATGCTCATCGGGCAGCGAAGGCAACGCTTGCCAGTCGAGCACCTGCAATGAAGAGGCGGGTGTATCCGCGAAGACGGGTGAACAGAGCAGCGATAGAATGGTCGCGATGGAGATTACGTGTTTCATGAGAATCGCTAATCCCCACCCAGTTCCAACAGATCGTTGTCGTACTGCTCTTCCAACTGGCGGACCTGTTCCGCCATCGCTTCGTTCTCTTCCACGGCGCTGGAGACCTGCAACTCCCATTGGGTGCTGGCCGAGCGAAGCGAATCGAGATCGAGCGACAGTTTGAGGATCTTGGCCAACCGGCGCGTAACTGCTTCGATACTCATCGGGTTGGCGCCTTGCAGATAGCCGGGGATCTCGGCCACCAGGGAAATCATCTCCACGCCGGCCGATGCAGCTTGCGTCATCAGGTAGCTGGTGAACGAACCGGGGCCCTCATAGCCGGTGCGCCGGACGCCATATCTTTCCATTTCCTCCAGCAAAGTGGAATCGGAGCAGGTAACGTACAGACGCGGCTGACGCGTGTGCGGCACCATTCCGCCGAACGATCCCACGAACAATATGCGGCTTGCACCGACCTCTCTTGCCACCTGGAATATGCACTCGCCGAAAGTGCGCCAGCGAAGGTTCGGCTCCTTGCCGACGAACAACACCAGGTCGGCCGGCTCGTGGCAGTAGAAGACGTTGCTGGGCATGTCGACCGACTGGATCAGTCCGTCCTCGATCTGGATGTGCGGGCGAAACATCGCCGTGACTTCCATCGAACCCGGGAAGCTGTAAATGAAAAACGGCTCGGAATCGATCTCGGCAAAGGGGTCCGCGCCCAAGAGGTCCACGAGGCGTTGCACCGTGCCGGTGGAAACGTCGCCGCCGTCCATCCAGCCGCTGAAGGCAAGCACCAACGTGGCGCCGTCGAGCTTGGGATAGCGGCGCACTCGCAATATGTCGTCTAGCGTTTCGTTCATGGCGTCATTGTACCGGATTTGCCCGGCGGGCGGCAACCTTGACGTCGCATTGCCAGCCGGTCGATCCGTTCTCGAATGCCCCGTTTGTCGGTAAGCTCGCCGGGGCTGGGAGCAAACTGGTTTTGTTCAATGGAGTCTCGTGACATGTTGAGCCGCGGCACACCCTCCGGGGAGAAGGGCCTTGATTGCGACTTTGCCGAGCGAATACAATAACATAAGGTTCCGCAGTCAACCGGGCAACCGGGGCTCTGCCGTCTGAGATTCCAGGGATTCTAACGAGGCAACGCCTCAGACCGATTTACCAAACATGAAAGCCGACACCGAACGTCCCAACATCTTGTGGATCTGTTCCGCTCAGCAGCGCTTCGACACTATCGGGGCCCTGGGTAACGAGCAGATCAATACGCCGAATCTTGATCGGCTGGCCGACCGCGGCGTGGCGTTCAGCCGGGCGTATGCCCAGAGCCCGGTGTGCACTCCCAGTCGGGCGTCGTTCCTGACGGGCCGCTATTGCCGCACGACGCGGTGCCGCCAGAACGGGCAGAGGATTCCGGCCGACGAACGGCTCGTCACCAGGATCCTCGCCGACGAGGGCTACAGGTGCGGATTGTCGGGAAAGCTGCACCTGTCGTCGTGTGCCGGCGGTCGCGTCGAACAACGGATCGACGACGGATACGACACGTTTCACTGGTCGCATCATCCCCAGCCCGACTGGCCCGAAAACGAATATTCCCAATGGCTCGCCGCCAAGGGCCGGTCGTGGGAAGAGTTGCACGGCGGAGCGATCACGCCGTACGTCGATCGGGGTGTTCCGGCCGAGTATCACCAGACGACCTGGTGCGCGGAGAAGGCCGTCGAGTTCATTGAGGAGAATCGGTTTGTAGCGGGAAAGGGGGGGCGGCCCTGGTTGTTCAGTTTCAACTGCTTCGATCCACACCATCCGTTCGACCCGCCGGCCGATTATCTGCAACGATACGATCCGGCCGATATGCCGGCGCCGAAGTACCAGCCCGGCGAATTGGACAATAAACCGACCTATCAACGTCTCGATCACGAGTGGGCACACAACACACCCGGCTACTTTCACGTTGCCGGCATGACCGACGACGACCGGCGCCTGGTTACGGCGGCCTATTACGCGATGGTCGAGTTGATCGACGAGCAGGTGGGGCGGATGCTCGACGCATTGCAGCAGACCGGGCAAGCCGACAACACGATCGTGATCTTCATGTCGGACCACGGCGAGATGCTCGGCGACCACGGCATTTACCTGAAAGGCCCGCACTTCTATGAAGCAGCGGTCCGCGTGCCGCTGATTGTCTCTTGGCCGGCGCGTTTTCGCGCGTCGCTGCGGGTCGAGGGCCTGGTCGAGTTGGTCGACATAGCCCCGATGCTGCTCGGGGCCGCCGGGATCGAGGTGCCCCCACGGATGCAAGGCCGCTCGCTGCTGCCGCTTTGCACCGGCGAGGCCGACCCGCGGCATCATCGCGACGCCGTCTACAGCGAGTATTACAACGCCTGGACCCACAAGCGCAGCTATGGAACGATGCTAAGAACCGAAAGCGAGAAGATCGTGGTGTATCACGGCACCGACCAGGGTGAGCTCTATGACCTGCGGCGGGATCCCGACGAGTTCGACAACCTGTGGGACGATGCGACCCGATCGGATATGAAGCTCCGGATGATGAAACGGGCGTTCGACGTCTCCGTACTGACGATGGACCCGATGCCGCCGCGATTGGGCATGTTCTAGGTTGCTAATAGTCGTTGTTCGCTCCGCGAACAAACGCCCTTCCCATCTCCCGAAACAGTCTGATCCGCTCACCCGACCGTTTGACAAGCAGACCGTCAGGCGCTAGGATAGGAACGTGGAGTCAGAACCATTTTCAATCCAGGAGGTCGCAGAATGTTTGACCGGCTAACACGTGCGTTTCTGAAAACCGCAACCCTGGCAACGCTGGTGATACTGCCGGCCGCCGGCTGTTTGTCGGCCGCGGCCGATGCCGCGACCCGGCCGAATTTGCTGTTCGTCATCGCCGACGACTGCACCTTCCGCGATATTGGCTGCTATGGCGGCCAGGCCCATACGCCCAACATCGACAAGCTCGCAACGCAAGGCATGCGTTTCACGCAATGCTTCCAGGCGGCGCCGATGTGCTCGCCGACGCGGCACAACATCTATACGGGTCTGTACCCGGTCAAGAGCGGCGCGTATCCGAATCACACCTTCGCCAAGGCGGGAACCAAGAGCGCGGTCCAGTACTTGAAACCGCTTGGCTATCGCGTGGCGATCAGCGGCAAGCGTCACATTGGCCCGCGGGAGGTCTTTCCGTTTGACAACCTTCCCGATTCAAATAACCCCAACTTCGAGGCGATCGACGCGTTCATGGCCCAGTGCAAACAGGGGGCGACCCCGTTCTGTTTGTTCGCTTGTTCCAACGAGCCGCACTCGCCCTGGAACAAGGGCGATCCGTCGCGCTACGACGCCGCGTCGCTGAAACTGCCGCCCTACTTCGTCGACACCGCCGTAACGCGCGAGAACATGGTGCGATATCTCGCCGAGATCACGTACTACGACTGGCAAGTCGGCCAGTGCCTGGCCCTGCTGGAGAAGCACGGCATCGGCGACGACACGCTGGTGATGGTGGTCAGCGAGCAGGGGTCGAGCTTTCCGTTCGGGAAATGGACCTGCTACGACACCGGGTTGCAGTCGGCGCTGATCGTCCGCTGGCCCGGCAAGATCGCGGCCGGCCGCACCAGCGACGCGTTGGTCGAATACGTCGACGTGTTGCCGACTTTCATCGAGGCCGCCGGCGGAACTCCCGACCCGGTGCTCGACGGCCGCAGCCTGCTACGGCTTCTGCTGGGCAAGACCGAAGAGCACAAGCAATACGTCTTCGGCGAGATGACCACGCGCGGGATTATCAACGGATCGGAACACTTCGGCATCCGCAGCATTCGCTCGAGCCGGTTCAAATACATCTGGAACTTCACTCCGGAAGTTCCCTTTCGGAACGCATGTGTCAAGTCCGCCGTGTTTCAGTCGTGGCGCGAGAAGGGGGCCGACGATCCCGATGCCGCCGACAAGGTTCGCCGCTATGAACATCGCCCCGCCGAAGAACTGTATGACGTTACCGTGGACCCTTACGAATGGAACAACCTGGCCGATAGTGCCGAACACGCCGCGACAAAAGCGCAACTGCGGGCACGGCTTGAAGACTGGATGGAAGCAATGGGTGACCGGGGCCAGCAGACCGAGTTGGAGGCCTTCGAACACCAGGGCAGAGCCCGCCGGAGCGATAAAACGGGCGGCGGACAGAAGAAACGCGGCCGCAAGGGGACTTAGAGAAGACATGGAGCCCTTCTCTCCCCAACCGCTGAAGATCGGCCCGCTGGCGATCGATCCGCCGGTGTTGCAGGCCCCGATGGCGGGCTACACCAACTATGCGTATCGATATCTCGTGCGGCGATTGGGCGGGGCGGGGCTCTTGGCCACCGAGATGGTCAGTGCGCGTGGGTTCCTGGAAATGGACGCCCGCCGCCAAGAGTTACCCGATCGGCTGTGGGGTGTCGGCGACGAGCCTCGCCCGCTGGCCGTGCAGATTTGGGACAACGACCCGGCCAAGCTGGCGGCGGTGGCGCGCCGGCTCGCCGAAGAGTTTCGCGTTAGCCTGGTCGACATCAACTTCGGCTGCCCGGTGCGCAACATCTCCGAGCGTGCCCGAAGTGGTTCGTACCTGTTGCGAGACCCGGATCTGGTCGGCGATATCGTCGCCCGAGTAGCCGCGGCCTGTACGCCGGTACCGGTAACGGCGAAAATCCGTCTGGGCCTTACCGCCGATTCAATCAACGCGATCGACGTTGCCGAGGCGGTAGAAGCGGCGGGCGCCGCGGCGTTGACCGTACACGGACGCACGGCCGAGCAGATGTTCCGCGGCTCGGCCGATTGGAGCGAGATCGCCAGGATCAAGCCGCGCTTGAAACGCATCCCGCTGATCGGCAACGGAGACCTGCGCACACCGCGGGACGTTGTCGCGGCGTTGCGCCGCTGGGGTGTCGACGGCGTGATGATAGGCCGGGCGGCGCTGAGCCGTCCCTGGCTGTTCGGCCAGTGCCGGGCCGCGCTGGCCGGCGAGCCGATCCCGCCGGACCCCACTCCCGCCCAGCAGCGGCAATTGCTCTTGGACCACTATCGCCTGGTGGTCGAACGTTTCGGGCAAGAGAAGGGGGCGGTGCTGATGCGGCGCTACGCATGCCACTACGCCCAAGGCCGCCGCGGCGCAAGGGCCTTCCGCGGCCGTGTTTCTCGCGTGACCACGCCGGAGGAGTTCTTCGAGGTGGTGGAGGGCTTATTTCCTCGTGATGACTGAACGCAATCGAAGGGGTAGCGGGGAGGCCTTGGCCTGCGTTTCTCACCAGAGAATCCACCCTATCGCGGTCTCGCTTCGCTCGGCCGCAACCAAAACTCGGTTTTCCGCAGAATCCGTGGACAGATTGGGGGCGTGTTGGTGATTTGAAGGCGGGTTTTCTTGCCAACAACGCCGCCATCTGATATGATTAAAACTTCTTGCCACCAAACAATTTGTGTTTGAGAGTCTGGTCGGGAATTCCCGAACATGACGACCTGGGGTCAAAGCTCGATTAGTGATTAGAGGACAGAAGATCTGGGTGACGATTATGTCGAAGCAACGCGTTCATCGCGAATTGGACCGTTCCGGTGAAGAAATCGTTCGTGAAAAGAAGATGCGAAAGCGGTTTCAACAGGAGCGTCCCACGCTGGAACAGTTGATGGCCGACGGCGACTACACCGAACCGCTCACCCAAGAAGAGTATTGGGAAAGACTGCCGGAGTGAATCTTAGTGCTCTTCAACATCCGGCGTCGGCAAGCGACAAGGCGGTCAGCCGCGCGGGGGGCATATCTACAAGGAGTTTCGAGACGAATTCAAAGGCGGCAAGGTGACCATCGCGGCCGTCAGCTTCCTGAAATACAACCGCCCGCCCGCGCGCGGACACTTGACGCTGTGGATCGAGGAACATAAGATCCCGCCGGTGGAAGCAGCAGCGGCCAGTGATCGGTAACCGGTGATCAGTCCGATCCATCGGATCGTTTATCCTTCGAATAGCAGACAGGAGATACCGAAGTAATGAGCAATAGACCACCAAGAACATCGGCGGTTTTCGGCCTTTCGGCGGCGATGTTGTTTTTCCCTTTCGTGGCGAACGCCGTCGCGCAGACTCCCGCTGAGAAACCAGAACCGGCAATCGAGCTGGGCACGCCCTTTGCCGACAACGCAATTCTGCAGCGGCAAATTCCGGTGCCCGTCTGGGGCTGGAACCGGCCGGGCACGAAGGTGTCCGTGACCTTCGCGGGACAGATGAAGACCGCCACGGCTGGCCAAGACGGCAAGTGGATGCTCAAGCTTGATGCGCTCGAGGCAAACGCCAACCCGCAGGAATTGGTCATTAGCGACGGCGCAGGCAAGACTGTCACTCTCAAGAACGTCCTTGTCGGCGAGGTCTGGTTTGCTTCAGGCCAATCCAACATGGAATGGGTGGCCGGCAAGTCCATGTGCGGGAATCTGGCCAACAAGATAGCTCGTTCAAGAGAAGAGAGCCCGATTCGCGAATACCAGGTGGATATCGGTTCCGCCCTATTCCCGCAAAGCCGGACCACCGCGGAGGGTGGATGGAAGAGTTCGAAAAATGCCGGCGGATTCTCCGCCTTGGCTCTCTCTTTTGCCTGGGAATTATACGAGGAACTGCAGGTCCCCATCGGCATCATGCGCAGCAGTCACGGCGCGACCCCGATCGAGACGTGGACCGCCTACGAAGGCTTCGCCGCGCATCCGAAGCTTCAACATATCGCCGCCAAGATTCGCCAGAGCGATCCCAGCACCCCAGACGGCCAGGAAGCCTACGCGAAATTCTATGAAGACCTGAAAAAGTGGCAGGTCGAAGGCGAAAAGCGGATCGAACGAATGCGGGTCGTAAAGGCAATGAACTGTTCGCTTAGCTGGCTGCGGCAGGACGGAACGTATATCAAGCGGCCGGGCACGGTCCTGTCCCGACCCAGTCTGCCGGGGATTGCCTCGGAGTGGAAAGGTGCGTCGCGCATGTATAACATGAAAATCGCGCCCCTGATCCCGTATGCCATTCGCGGCGCCATCTGGTGCCAGGGTACCCATAACGCCGGAGACGGCAGGATCTATGCCGCGAAGATGGAGGCATTGGTCAGCGGCTGGCGCAAGAACTGGGATCGGCCGAATCTCCCCTTTTACTTCACCCAGATGCAATGCTACGGCGAACCCGATCCGAATTCGGTCGGCTTTGCCGATATCCGAGAGGCCCAGACCCTGTTCTTCACGAACGCGAAGGACGTCGGCATGGCGCTTCAGTACGATCTCAATCCCGCCAACCCGGGCGGGATTCACAACTTCAACAAGCTCCATCCCGGTCAACGCCTCGCCCGCTGGGCCTTGGCGCATGAGTACGGCAAAGAAATCGCCTACACCGGTCCAATCTACAAGTCGCACGGCATCAAGGGCAATATCGTGCGCGTTCAATTTGAACAGCGCGGTCCCGGCGGCGGTTTGATGGTTGGCAGCAAGGGCATGGCCGCAGATTATCGGCAGGATCCGCCCGAATACTTCGAACCGGCCAGAGCGACCCCCGGCGAGAAGCTCAAGCATTTTCGCCTGGCAGGAAAGGACCGTGTCTGGCACGCCGCCGAAGCGGTGATTGACGGTGACGAAGTCGTTGTGACCTCCAAGGCCGCCCCAAACCCGGTTGGCGTGCAGTACGCCTACAGCGCCAGCCCCATCGGCGCTAGTCTTTACAACGAGGCCGGATTGCCGGCCATTCCGTTTGCCTATTTCGACGGAAGGCAGATGTTCAACGAAGACCTGCCCGAAGCGATCGCGGAAGCAAATGCCCGGGAAAAGGCGAAAACCAATCCCCCGCCGCCAAAGCCCTATCTGCAGATCATGACCCCTCTTCGTAACGGCGCCGTGATCCAGCGAAATAGGCCCGTGCCCGTGTGGGGATTCGCCGTGTCCGGCACGGAGGTTACCATCACGCTCGGCGATCAGACGAAAAAGACCACGGTCAACGAGTTCGATCAATGGCGGGTTCAGCTTGATCCCATGCCCGCCTCGGCAGAGGGACGCATCCTCACGGTTACCTGCAGCGACGGAGCGGCATCTACGATTCGTGACATTGTCGTTGGCGATGTCTGGATACTGACAGGATCCACCGCGGTCAGCAGCGAACTTGCATTCTCGGGCAGAACTCCCAACGCAGCGCCTCCCCCGGCCATACCGCTGATGCGCGAATTCAAGATAAGGACCAAGGCGCGTCGCTTTCCGGTCCCCCGGAAGCGGTGCATGGAAATCGGCGGCGGCAAGTACCGCTCATCCTGGCGGCCGGCACTCTTTACCGAGACAGAGCGTGATACATCTGCAGCCGGCTACTACTTCGCATCTCAAGTGCAGCAAAAGAACGTGCCCATAGGCATCATCACACTGGGCGCAAACAATCCGCCGCTGACCTGGGTCTCGTATAAGGGTATGCAGACCGCGGTCGGCTTCGAAAAGGAGCGGGACGAACTGAACTTGCTCTACCCCGATACCGACGTATGCAAAACAGCGGTGACCCAATACATTGACACGCTCAAACAGTACTGCGGTGAGATTACTGCGCTGCGCAAGGCGGGCAGGGACATCCCGCGTGCGTTGGGCGAAAAGGCACCGGACTTCCCCCAGCCCTACTACAATCAATGGGCCAGCGAAACCGAGACAGCGACCCATACGTACAACTTCTGCATAAGTCCGAACACACCACTTGCGGTAAGCGGCGTAGTGTGGATACCGGGCAAGGCCAACCTCGGCAAGGACGTTTCAAGATACTCCGCCGCGCTGAAGGCCTACGCGATCAGTCTTCCGCAAACCTTTGGTCAGGATAAGGTCGCCTTCGTTTACGCCCACCCCACCGCTGACCTGATCGAGGGGATCACCGAACCTCAGATTGAAGACTCCATTAACGTCGAGTTCAGTGAATGGCCGCAGAGCTTGCAGGTTATTGCCGCTCGGCTCGGCGCATTGGCAGCGAAGAAGGAAAACGAAATAGAGCAACGAAAATGAAAACGCTGTTAACAACGCAGCTAGTTGTCGACTTGATGGTTGTCGCAGTCTGTGCGGAGAAGACTCGATCGCGAAACGCGCCAACGGCAGATTCCATGGTCGCCGTGCCGAAGACCGAGTTGCAGATTCAATTTGAACTCCTGCAGCAGGATATCCAGGAACGTAACCGGACGCGTCGGTTTGGTGATGAGACAGATGAGCCCAATTCTCTGATTCTCGAATCTGACCGCGATCCGGGAATCTCGTCTCAAGGTCCAGTTCCCCTTCGGGCGAGAACGAAACCTCCCGTCGTCCCGGACAGATCGATACGCGTTGCTCATGGCGAGCCTGCCGAGGGAACCCTTGCCGTGATGCGTGTTTATGACACGCTCAAGCCCCGTGACAAAGACACAAAAACCACGGACCTCAACGACCCCGAGCACACCGCCTTCATTCCGTCTTACGACCAGAAAACTCCCCAGTTGCACACGCAGAAGAAGAACTATGAAGCGATCAAGGTGATGAGAAGTCAGACGGCCACGGCCCGAACGACGCGCCTCGAAGCCGCCGCCAATCACAAGTTACCCCAAATAGTATTAAGGTCCTCATGAAACAGACTATCTGCCACGCTCTGCGGCTCACTTCCCTGGTACTCGCCGTATTTCTGGTCGCGCCCGGCCCGCTCGCCGGGGCTCCGAAAAAGATGGCGATGCCCGACTTTACCAAAGGCGACGCGATCCCCGCCGGGGCGGATCACGATTGGAACTTGGGGGCCACGGGGGCCCGCGGCTGGATGTTCAGTGACAAGCTCGTAACCACGGACGCGCGGCAGATCGCGATCACCGCGGTGGAGAAGGATTCCCCCGCCGACGGGATCCTCGCGGTCGGCGACGTGATCCTCGGCGCCGGCGGCAAGCCGTTCTCCCACGACCCGCGCACCGAGTTGGGCAAGGCGCTCACCACGGCCGAATCGGAGGCGGGTGGCGGGAACTTGTCGCTGATCCGCTGGCGGGCCGGCAAGACCGGGAACGTCGTCGTGAAACTGCCCGTCCTAGGCACCTACAGCGCCACCGCGCCCTACGACTGTCCGAAGTCGCGGCGCATTCTCGAGCAGGGGTGCAAGGCGCTAGCTCTGCGGGTCGCGGACCCTTCCTACCGGCAGAACCCGATCACGCGTTCCCTGAATGCCCTCGCCCTGTTGGCCAGCGGCAACCCCGAGTATCTCCCGCTGGTTCGCAAGGAGGCCGAATGGGCCGCCGACTTCTCCGCCGACAGCTTCCAAACCTGGCACTACGGCTATGTCATCATGCTGCTCTCCGAGTACGTGATGGCAACCGGCGACGACTCGGTCATGCCGGGTCTGCGGCGTTTGGCGCTGGAGGCGGCAAACGGGCAGAGCGTGGTCGGTTCGTGGGGTCACCGCTTCGCGGGATCCGACGGCCGCCTCGTCGGATACGGGATGATGAACTCCCCGGGGCTGCCGCTGACCATCTCGCTCGTGCTGGCCCGCGCCGCGGGTGTGAAGGATCCGGCGGTGGCCCGCGCCATCGAACGCAGCGCCCGTCTCCTGCGATTCTACATCGGCAAGGGGGCGGTCCCCTACGGCGACCACCACCCGTGGACCCAAACCCACGAGGACAACGGCAAGTGCGGGATGGCATCGGTCATGTTCAACCTGCTCGGCGAGCCGGAAGGAGCGGAATTTTTCTCGCGGATGAGTACCGCTTCCCACGGCGCCGAGCGCGACACCGGCCACACCGGCAACTTCTTCAACATCCTATGGTCGCTGCCGGGCGTGGCTCAGTCCGGTCCGCACGCCACCGGGGCATGGATGCAGGAGTTCGGCGCCTGGTATTTCGACCTCGCGCGGCGCTGGGACGGCACCTTCCTTCACCAGGGACCGCCTCAAATGAGGAATGACAAGTACGGGAACTGGGACTGCACCGGCGACTATCTCCTGTCCTACGCGATGCCACTCAGGAAGATCCATCTAACCGGCAAGAACCCGGGCGTTGTCCCGCAAGTCGATGCCGCCGCCGCCCAAGTTCTGATCCTCGACGGGCGCGGTTGGAGCAACAAGGATCGCAACAGCGCCTATGACAAGCTGAGCGTGGAGCAACTCGTTGCCCGTCTGAGCAGTTGGTCACCGGTCGTCCGTAAGCGGGCCGCAATGGCACTCGCCCGCCGCGAGGGGGCCCCGGTTGGGGTACTGGTCAAGATGCTCGACGCCCCCCGCCTCGAAACCCGCTACGGTGCCTGCCAGGCCTTGGCGATGCTCAAAGACAAGGCCGCCGCCGTGCGGGCCTTGAAAAAATCCCTGCACCACGAGGACATGTGGCTGCGCATCAAGGCGGCCGAGGCGTTGGCCAACATCGGCGAACCCGCCATGTCCACCGTCCCCGAGCTTCTCAAGATGCTCGTGAAAGAGCCTTCCAAGTCTGACCCGCGCGGCATGGAACAACGCTACCTGAGCTTCGCGGTCTTCGGCAAAATGCTGAAGAACTCGCTCGAGGGAGTTGACCGCGACCTGCTTCGCGACGCGGTGCGGGCCGGCCTGCGCAATCAGGACGGCCGCTCGCGCGGGACCGTCGGAGGGATTTACCAGCAGCTCACCTACGAGGAGATCAAGCCGCTCCTGCCCGCCATCCACGAGGCAATCGTGGTCCCCGCTCCAAGCGGCATCATGTTCGCCAGCGGGGTCCGCCTTCAAGGCATCGCGATCCTCGCCAAGCACCGGATTCGGGAAGGCATGCCGCTTTGCATCCAAATCATGGAGATCGACAAGTGGGGCAAGAAAAACCGGATCACACAATGTCTGAAAATCCTCGGAACCTACGGCGCGGCGGCCAAGCCGGTCTTGCCTCAACTCCGACAACTCGAGCAGGACCTCCTCGCCCACAAAGAGGCCCGGATGCTCGAGCCCGTAATCGAGCAAGCCCAGGCGCTCATCAAGGAGATCGAGAACACCACCGGGACGGTTGAGCTGCGCCGCATGAATTGACCTGCCGGCTTCACCGTTTAGAACCGACAACATTGGTCTTTCATCACTAAACGAAGCACTAAACAAAGGGAAAACATGAAGACACAAATAATCGCAACATGCTTAGTTCTGGGAATGATCCGTACGGCTTATCCAGCCACGCCTGAGATCAACAAGGGCAAGCTGCCCGACGAGGTTCGCGCCAAACAGGTGCAAGATATGAAGTGGGGCATGTTCATCTGTTGGTCGTTCAGCACGTTCGCGGGCCAGGAATGGACGCCGACGCGTGGCAAAGACGCGTCCTACTTCAAAGCGACCGGCTGCGATACGGACCAGTGGTGCCAAACGGCCAAGGACGCCGGCATGGGGTACATCCTGTTCCTCGCCAAGCACCACGACGGTTTCTGCCTGTGGGACACGAAGACCACGGAGAAGAAGGTGACCAACAGCCCGATCGGCATCGACGTCCTTGCCCAGCTTCGCAAGTCTTGCGATAAGTACGGGATCAAGCTGGCGCTCTACTTTTCTGAAGGGGATTGGAACTGGCCCGGTGCAGGCGATGGCGGGAGAAATGGCGGTACAAACCCCGAAGCAAAGAAGGCGCAGCTCGAAGAGTTGCTGACACAATACGGCCCCATTGAATTCTGGTGGATCGACCACGCGATCGGCACCGGCGGGCTGTCGCACGACGAAACGGTCGAATGGATACACAAGTTCCAACCGAACACGTTCGTTGGATTCAATCATGGACAGCCCGCAGGTCGCCTCTGCCTGCGTGAGAGAGGACGACCCGGCAGGCTTGGCGACAAGGACGCGTCCAAATACAACAAAGATGCCGAGACATCATTCAAAGGCTACTATGTTGCCGAGTTCACGTATCCCATCCTCCCGCCGCACAAGGGCGGGGCGCAGTGGTTCTATTCCCTGCCCAAGCACGATAACCTGTGCCATCCGGCTACCAAGGTATACAAGGACTACCAGGGAGCGATGGAACACGGCAATATCTTCTCGATCAACATCGGCCCGAACTACGCGGGGAAGATCCGTGACGTAGACGTCAAGACCCTCAGGCAAGTGGGAGAGTTGATA
>Ga0180429_10001527_pt1 | contig 19637 bp, 20 predicted proteins | sample SS_ome_FD_132428 | JGI IMG/M metagenome (GOLD analysis project Ga0180429, IMG submission 132428) | Hypersaline lake sediment archaeal communities from the Salton Sea, California, USA - SS_1_S_1 metaG | ecosystem: Environmental > Aquatic > Non-marine Saline and Alkaline > Hypersaline > Sediment ...
ACGAGTCTGTCCAGCCGCGCGCGAACGCCGACTCGCTCACGCCGAAGGACATAGTCGACATCGTCCGCGACGCCGGCATCGTCGGGCTGGGCGGGGCCGCCTTCCCGACGCACGTCAAGCTCTCGCCGCCGGACTCCAAGCCCATAGACACGGTCATACTGAACGGGGCCGAGTGCGAGCCGTGGCTCACGGCCGACCACAGGCTGATGCTGGAGCGTCCGGGGGAGGTCCTGGAGGGCCTCAGGCTCATCATGAGGGCGCTGGGGTGCGAAAGGGGCTTCGTCGGCATAGAGTCCAACAAGCCCGACGCCGTGGCGGCGATGAAGGCGGCGGTGCCGCAGGGCGCCGGCATCCGCGTTGTCATGCTCCAGGTGAAGTACCCCCAGGGGGCCGAGAAGCAGCTGATAGACGCTCTGGCGCGCCGACAGGTCCCGGCGGGCGGGCTGCCCATGGACGTGGGCGTTGTCGTGCAGAACGTCGGGACCGCCCTCGCCGTGTACGAGGCCGTCGTAAAGGGCGTGCCGCTCATCCGTCGCGTGGTGACGATCACCGGCACTCCGGTCGAGAGCCCGACGAACTTCATGCCGAGGATCGGCACTCCGGTCAAGAGCCTGGTTGAACAGGCCGGCGGCTTCAAGGACGACGTTTCGAAGGTCGTATCGGGTGGTCCGATGATGGGCATGACGCAGTTCACGACCGACGTTCCCGTCATCAAGGGGACGTCGGGGATGCTCTTCCTCGGTCCGTCGGACATCGACACGCGACCCCCGGACCCGTGCATTCGCTGCGGGCACTGCGTGCACGCGTGTCCGATGAAGCTCCTGCCGACGACCATCGAGAAGTACGTGATGGTCGAGGACATAGAGCGTGCCGTCGAGATCGGACTCAACGACTGCATCGAGTGCGGTTCGTGCGCATACGTCTGCCCGTCGCACCGCCGGCTCGTGCACCAGTTCAAGTTCGGGAAGTACCTCGCGTGGGAGCTCAAGAAGAAGGCCGACGCAGCTGAGAAGGAGAAGTCGAACTGATGTCGGAGCACCACTTCATAGTCTCCTCGTCGCCGCACGTGCGCCAGAACACCTCCATCCAGAGGGTGATGTTCGGCGTGGTCATCGCGCTCGTGCCGGCCGTCGTGGGCTCCGTGTACTTCTACGGCCTCCGCGCCCTCCTCTTGATTCTGCTCTCGTGTCTGGCCGCGCTCATCACCGAGGGCCTCATCCAGAGGGCAAGGGGCGTGCCAGTGACGATCGGCGACGGAAGCGCGCTCGTCACCGGCATCCTGCTCGCCTTCAACGTCCCGCCCGGGGTCCCCTGGTGGATGCCCGTGGTGGGGTCGGTCTTCGCCATCGCGATCGGCAAGCAGGTCTTCGGCGGAGTGGGCTACAACCCCCTGAACCCGGCGCTCCTCGGACGAGCCTTCCTGCTTGCGTCCTGGCCCGTCCAGATGACAACGGCCTGGATCCCGAGCCGTGGAGGGACGTTGTCCGGCATCTCGCTCGAGGGCGTCGACGTCGTCACTCAGGCCACGCCGCTCGCAGTGATGCGGAAGGTCACCGAGATCATCGCGGACCCCAACTCGACGACGCACCAGATAGTCCAGGCGCGGGAGGTCCTGGCCGAACTGAGTTCGTCCGAGTCCATCGCGAATCTGTTCACGGGCCAGGTAGGCGGCTGCATCGGCGAGACGTCCGCGGTGCTGCTTCTCATCGGTGCCTCGTACCTCATGTTCAAGCACTACATCGAGTGGCGGATCCCGGGCACCTACATGGCGACCGTCGCGGTCCTCACGTGGGTCTTCGGGGGGCCTTCCGGCCTCTTCACCGGGAACGCGCTCTTCCACATACTGGCGGGCGGGCTCATTCTCGGCGCCTTCTACATGGCGACCGACATGGTGACGTCACCCGTGTCGCCGAAGGGGATGATCATCTTCGGGGTGGGCTGCGGTGTGCTTACGAGCATCATCAGGCTCGTCGGCGGGTATCCGGAGGGAGTGAGCTACTCAATCCTCCTGATGAACGTCGCGACGCCGCTCATCGACCGCCACACGCGCCCGAAGAAGTTCGGGGAGGTAGGTAAGAGTGGGTAGCTACGTCCGTCTGGTCGTGACATTGACGGCGATCGCCGCGGCGGCGAGCTTCGGGCTCTCTGCCGTGTACAACGCGACCCACGCGAAGACCGAGGAGTACAAGCGGCTAGAGACCGAGAACGCGCGGATGGAGGTCCTGCCCACGGAGGGCGGTGAGCTCTTCGAGGAGACGGTGACCGACTCTCTAGTCGACGGGCGGCAGTTCACGTACTACACGGCCTACACGAACGACGCGCGCGACGCCGTGTGCGGCTACACCTTCACGGCCTACGGGAAGGGCTACTCGAGCACCATAGAGACGATCGTCGGCGTGGTGCCTGACGGGTCCATCTCCGGCGTCAAGATCGTCGGCCAGAAGGAGACTCCGGGACTGGGCGCCAAGGTGCAGGAGGTCGCCTCGAAGAACACGCTGTGGGCGGTCATCGCCGGCAGAGGCGTGGACGAGAGCGGCGCGACGCCGTGGTTCCAGGACCAGTACAAGTTCCTGAGGTCGGCCGACCTGCACGTCGTCAAGACACCCGGCGAGGACGGCATCCTCGCGATCACGGGAGCCACGATCAGCTCCGACGCCGTCACCGAGTCTGTCAGGGACGGGCTCGACATGCTGACCTCGATTGTCGAGATCGGTGAGCCGAGCGAGGATGGCCGGTGGGTGCCGCCGGGCAGTGCGCTCGAGGCCGGGGCGCCGAGTGGCGAGGCCTCGAACGCCTCCGCGCCGGAGAGCGCGACGCCGGAGAGCAAGGAAGCCGAGGCGGGGGGAGGCGACGAATGAGCGCCCTCAGGGAACTGACGAAGGGCTTCTACAAGGAGAACCCGGTCTTCAGACTGGCGCTGGGGCTCTGCCCGGCGCTGGCCGTGTCGACGTCCGTGCAGAACGCCCTTGGCATGGGAGCGGCGGCCACGTTCGTTCTCCTAGGCTCGAACGTTGTCATCTCACTCCTGGGCAGGATCATACCGGCGAAGGTCCGCATCCCCTGCTTCATCGTGGTCATCGCGAGCTTCGTGACCATCGTGGAGCTCGTGATGGGCGCCTTCCTGCCCGAGCTCTCGAAGTCGCTGGGCATCTTCATCCCGCTCATCGTCGTCAACTGCATAATCCTGGGACGCGCAGAGGCGTTCGCCTCGAAGAACGGGCTCTGGCTCTCGATACTGGACGGCATCGGGATGGGCATCGGGTTCACGTTCGCCATTGTGCTCATCGGCGCCATCAGGGAGGTCCTCGGCGACGGCAAGCTCATGGGCTACATGGTCTTCGGCCCCGGGTTCCAGCCTGTTCTGATCATGATCCTCGCCCCTGGAGCGTTCATCACCATCGGGCTCCTCATGGGGTGGTTCAACCTGTTGGACGAGCGGATGAAACGTAGGGCGGAGCAGAAGGCGGCCCGGGCCGCCGGCAACGCGAGGGGAGGTCGCTGATGGACGTCGGCCAGCTTCTCGCGATCATCATAGGCGCGATCTTCGTCTCGAACTTCGTCCTTGCGCGATTTCTGGGGTTGTGTCCGTTCGTGGGCGTCTCGAAGGACTCGGACTCCGCCCTCGGAATGGGCATGGCGGTCATCTTCGTCATGACGATGGCGTCGCTCGTCACGTGGTTCATCTACAACTACGTGCTGGTGCCGCTCGAGATCACCTACCTGCGCACGATCGCGTTCATTCTCGTCATCGCTACACTCGTTCAGTTCGTCGAGATGGTGATCGAGAAAACGAGCCCCACGCTTCACAAGTCGCTCGGGATCTACCTGCCGCTCATCACGACGAACTGCGCGGTGCTGGGTGTCGCGGTCGTCAACGTCGACGAGTTCATGGGGGTGGGGCTCGCCCGCAACGCGAGCTTCATCTACACGATCGTGCACGGTTTCTCGGCGGGGCTCGGCTTCACGCTGGCCCTGATCCTGATGGCGGCGATCCGTGAGCGCCTCGACCTCGTGGACGTCCCGAAGTCGATGCGCGGCATCCCGATCACGTTCATCGTGGCCGGTCTCATGGCGATAGCCTTCCTCGGATTCTCGGGGCTCAAGATAGGGTAGAGGGGCTTGGGATGGAGTCGGTAGTCGCGAAGTCGATCATAGCCCTCTCCGCGATGGCGGCGCTCTTCGGAGCGATCCTTGCCGTCGCGTCGAAGGTCTTCGCGGTTCACCGCGACCCGAGGGTCGAGAAGATCCTCGATGCCCTGCCCGGCGCGAACTGCGGAGCGTGCGGTTTCCCGGGCTGCTCCGGATACGCGGAGGCCGCGGTCAAGGCCGGTGTGGCCCCGACGGCATGCCCTCCGGGAGGCGCCGAGGTCGCGAAGAAGGTGGCGGAGATACTCGGCGGCGAGGCCGGCGAGGTCGTGCCCAAGGTCGCAGTCGTGCACTGCGCCGGCGGCCTGTCGAACGCGGAGCAGCGCCTGGACTACGAGGGCATCCACGACTGCCGCGCCGCGGTCCTCGTGGGCGGCAACCCCAAGTCTTGCGTCTTCGGATGCCTGTCGCTGGGGACGTGCAAGGCCGTCTGCCCGTTCGACGCCGTCGAACTCGACGACGAGGGTGTCGTTCACATCGACACCGTGAAGTGCACGGGCTGCGGGAACTGTGTGGAGGCGTGTCCCGTCAACATCATCGAGCTGGTCTCGACCGACATGAAGGTTCACGTCCGGTGTTCGAACCACGACAAGGGCAAGGCGGCCAAGGCGGTCTGCAAGGTAGCGTGCATCGCCTGCCAGCTCTGTGTCAAGAAGTGTCCCAGCGAGGCCATCCACATGGAGGACGACCTCGCGGTCATAGACTACGACAAGTGCACGAACTGCGGCATATGCGCCGCGGTCTGCCCGACCGGCGCGATCATCGATGACATCACTGCTCGGCCCAAGGCCGTAATCGGCGGCAAGTGCGAGGGCGTGGGCAAGTGCAAGGAGGTCTGCCCGGTCAAGGCCATCAGCGGAGAGCCGGGCGAGACGCACGAGATCGATCGCCAGAAGTGCATCGGCTGCGGCCTTTGCCTAGACGCGTGTCCGACCAGGGCGGTCAGCATGGTCGGCGCTCTCGGACACCAGAGGGACAGATAGTGACGAGTCCCGACGTTCCCAACAGCAAGCTTCTGCTCTTCCTGAGGGCGGCCCGCGCGCCGTTCCTGACGGTCTCCGTTGTGCCCGTTCTCATCGGCTCCACGCTGCCGTTCTGGCTCAGGCCGGACGGGTGGCAGTTCAGCGTGCTCAAGCTCGTCGAGTCGGTCGTGGCGATAGTCTTCCTGCATGCGGGCGCGAACCTGGGCAACGGCTACTACGACCACAAGTCGGGCGCCGATCCTGCGAACCCGAACCCCGGGGTTCTCTCGGGCGGCTCAGGGCTCATTTCAAGCGGCGCCCTGCCCGAGTCGTTCTTCCTGAGAAGCTCCATCGTCTGTCTGGTGATCGGCGCGGCGATAGGACTGCACCTTTCCTTCACAACGCCGGGCGCCTTCCTGCTTATCGTCGGCATCGTGGGCGTCCTCCTCGCGCACTTCTACACGGCGCCGCCCGTCAAGCTCGCGTACCGCGGGCTCGGAGAGGTCGCCGTCGCGCTGGCGTTCGGCCTGCTGCCGGTGGTCGGTGCCTACTACGTCCAGGCTCACGTCGTCTCGTGGCGCGCCGTGGTCGCGTCGCTGCCCATCACCTTCGCCGTGGTGCTCGTGCTCTGGGTCAACCAGGTGGTCGACTACGAGCCCGACCGCGACACGGGGAAGAGGAACCTCGTCGTCAAGATGGGTCCGAAGGCCGGGGGGCGCGGAGGTGTTCTCGCGCTCGCTCTGCTCATGTTCGGCTCGCTCTTCGCGGCCGTCTTCACGGCCTCGCTCATACCGCTCACTCTGGTGACCGTGCTGGCCTTCGGCCTCATTCGCACGATAGTGGTCGACTGCTGGACCAGCTACGACGACCCTCCGAAGCTGGCCGAGGCCTCCTCGTCGGCCATCCGACTTCACCTGACTCTGGGCATCATCATCGCCGGATCCGCACTCGCTGCGATCGGGAGCTGATCCTATGAAGTCCGACAGGAAGCGTCTCGCGTTCGAGATCGCGGCGCTCTTGGTCGTCGTGCTTCTCATCGTTGTGTACATGACGCGACGGGGGCAGGAGACGGACAGCGTCGTCGAACACCGCTTCGCGATGGGCACCGTCGTCTCCGTCACCGTGACCGCACCCGACGCCGCCACGAGGAACGCGGCCGTCGCGGCCGCCTTCGCCGAGGTCGAGCGCGTAGAGGCGCTGACGACTCGCTACTCCAATGACAGCGAGATCTCGCGGCTGAACTCGATCGCAGGCGGCTACAACGGCGAGCCGGTAGACCCAGATGTAGCCAGACTGCTGGCTCTTTCGCTCGAGGTGGCCGCAGAGTCGGAGGGCGCCTTCGACATCACGGTCGCGCCGCTCGTTGAGCTGTGGCCGCTGGACGAGGAGGGTTTCGTCCCTCCGGACGAGGCCGACCTCGCCGCGGCTCTCGGGTCGGTGGACTGGCGGGCCGTGCAGGTGGACGCAGGGACGAACACGGCTAGCGCTCGACCCGGAACGCGGCTCGACCTGGCCGGAGTGGCGAAGGGATACGCGGTAGACCTCGCGGTTGCTGCGCTCGAGCGGACCGGAGCCGTCACCGGGATGGTGGACGCCGGCGGCGACATCGGGTTCGCGGGCAAGCCCCCGCACGAGGATGGGTGGTACGCGGGCATCAAGCACCCGCGCGAGGACGGCCTCCTCGGAGTGCTTCGGCTCGACGGAGGAAGCGTGGCGACGTCGGGCGACTACCAGCGCTTCGCGACGGTCGACGGGGTGCGTTACCATCACATCCTGGACCCCGCGACCGGGTGGCCCGCTCGCGGCCTGGTGAGTGTGACGGTCGCCGCGGAGTCGGCGGCGACCGCCGACGCGCTCGCGACGGCGGTCTTCGTGATGGGCGCGGAGCGCGGGATGGCGCTCGTCGAGCGCACGGCCGGCGCAGAAGCCCTGATCGCGACTGCCGACGGCGATGAGGTCGGAGAGGTTCTGCTCTCCTCGGGGCTCGAGGAGAGATTCACGGACACGCGGGGGTGGTCCACGCACGAGCTCGGTAAGAGCGAGGTGGGGTCGCCGCCGGGGGGCACGCGATGAACCAGCTTGCGGAGTGGCTGTCGACAACGACGGGCATCGGTGGTCCGTACAGCATCAAGATCGTCTACAGCGTCGCGGTCGTGCTCTTTCTCTGGGCCGTCCGCACGCTCCTGCTCCGCGTCGTCTGGCGCAGGACAGACGACGTCAAGAGCCGCTACTTCTGGCGCAAGACCACGTCCTACATCGGCGTGATCGCCGGCATCCTAATAGTCGGCCGCATCTGGCTCACGGGATTCAGCGACTTCATGACCTTTGCCGGACTCGTGTCGGCCGGTGTTGCGATCGCGCTCAAGGACACCCTGGCCAACATCGCCGGCTGGGTCTTCATCATCTGGCGCCGTCCGTTCGTGCCAGGTGACCGCGTGCAGATCGGGGACATCAGGGGGGACGTGATCGACGTCAGGGTCTTCCAGTTCTCGCTGCTCGAGGTCGGTAACTGGGTGGAAGCGGACCAGAGCACGGGTCGTGTCCTGCACATTCCCAACAGCCTGGTCATGACGACGCCGATGGCGAACTACGGTACCGGGTTCGAGTACATCTGGCACGAGATGCCGGTGCTCGTCACGTTCGAGAGCGACTGGAAGAAGGCAAAGGAGATCCTGACCGAGACAGCCAACGAGATCGTCCCGAACCTGAGCGACGCCGTGGCCAAGGCCGTCCGAGAGACCAGCAAGAGATTCATGATCTTCTACCAGACCTTTACGCCGACGGTCTACACGTCGGTGGGCGAGAGCGGCGTCCTGCTGACCATCAGGTACATGTGCCGTCCCAGGGAGCGCCGTGGCACCTCGCACGAGATGTGGGAGCGCATACTCGACAGGTTCGCGGCTGAGCCGGACATAGAGTTCGCCTACCCGACGGAGCGGCGCTACATGCGCTCTGTGGAGATGGAGTCAGCCACCGCGGGGTCGCCCGGTACGGCCGGCGAGGACGGACCGGGGGAGCGATGACCGAGGCGAAGTACTGGAAGAAGCGTGACGACGGACGCATCGCCTGCGAGCTCTGCCCGCAGGCGTGCGTCATTCCGGAGGGCGGTCACGGCGTTTGCCTCGGACGCGTCAACAGACGCGGCGCGCTCTTCGCCGAGAACTTCGGTCAGTGTGTCTCGGTAGCGATGGACCCCATCGAGAAGAAGCCGCTCTACCACGTCTGCCCGGGGCGCCAGGTGCTCTCGATCGCCTGCAATGGCTGCAACCTCCGCTGCGACTTCTGCCAGAACTGGACGATCTCGCAGACGCGCGTACGGACGACGCCGCTGCCGCCCGACGAACTGGTCCGTCTTGCCCGCGAGTCCGGCTCGTTCGGCGTCGCCTACACGTACACGGAGCCGCTCGTCTGGTACGAGTACCTGCTTGAGGCCGGCGCGCTCGTGCGTGGAGCTGGGCTCAAGAACATCCTGGTGACGAACGGTGTGATCAACGAGGCGCCGCTCCGTGAGCTTCTTCCGCTCGTCGACGCCATGAACATCGACCTCAAGTCGATGCGGCCCTCGTTCTACCGCGACTACTGCCACTGTGAAGGGGCGGAGGCCGCGAGGCGTACCATCCGTCTGGCGGCGGAGCAGTGTCTGGTCGAGGTTACGAACCTTATCATCCCCGGACTGAACGACTCGGACGATGATCTCAGGGAGCTCGTCGATTTCGTCGCGGACGTGGGGCGAACCATCCCGCTCCACTTCTCGCGCTACTTCCCGACCTACAAGATGAACATCGAGCCGACGCCTGTCGAGACGCTCGAGCGAGCGCGGGACATCGCGCGCGAGAAGCTTGACTACGTCTACCTGGGCAACGTCAGAGCTGACGACTCGAACACGTACTGCCCGAACGACGGGCACCTGCTCGTCCGGCGCTCCGGGTACTCGACGGAGGTCGTCGGAATCGAGGACGGACGTTGCGCGTGCTGCGGCCGGGTGGCCGATCTCCTGTGGTGCAGCGGGTGAGGGCGCCCCGAGAGACAGGAGGGCGCAGGGCGCTCGTGACGTTCGCCGACCGTCTGGTGCTCTACGTGCTGGTCGGCGTCGCGCTCGTGCTGCTGCTGACCGGCTCGGTGCGGACGCCGGGCAGCAGCGTTCGCATCGAGGGAGCCGACGGCTTCGAGCTCGTCCTGCCGCTCGACAGGCCGGCCGTGGAGACGGTGCCCGGTCCGCTTGGGCCGACGCTCGTCGAGATCAGCGACGGGACCGTCCGCGTGCTTGAGTCCTCGTGCCCGCGAGGGCACTGCGTCCGGATGGGCTCGATACGGACGCCGGGTCAGACCGTCGTCTGCGTGCCGAACCGCGTTGTCGTCACCATCGAGGGAGACGCGCCGCCGTCCGTCGATGCGACCACGAGGTAGCGCATGGAAACCGCGCGGGAGAGGAAGGGAAAGGCAAGCGCGGCCGGACGCGTCGCGCGGCTGGGCATGCTCCTGGGCGTGGCGCTCGTGCTGTACGCCGTCGAGAGCCTGATACCGGGGCCGCTTCCCTTTATGAGGATCGGGCTCGCGAACATCGCTACCGTCATCGCCCTCATCACTCTCGGCCTCGTCGACGCCGTCGCCGTCACTGTGCTCAGGGTGATCGTGGCGTCGCTGGTAGTGGGGACGTTCATGGGGCCGGGGTTCGGGCTCGCGATGGCCGGAGGCGTCGCTGCGGCGCTCGGGATGGGAATCGCCGCCCGAGTCGCTCTGCCGCCGTTCTCGGTAGTGGGGCTGAGCATCATCGGTGCGGCGCTCCACAATCTCGCCCAACTGGGCGTGTTGGCCGCGTTCTACACGGGTCCCGGACCCGCTGCCCGGCTGCTTGCTCCAGCGCTCCTCATGGCGGCAGCCACGGGCCTGGGAACGGGCCTGGTGGCCCGGTTCGCACTTGAGAAACTGGGCGCAATCGGGCCATAATGGCCGTTCCGGCCCGCATGACGAACCGCAGCTGGCATCCGGAGGACCCAAGTGACTGAGGTCGGCCGAGTGGTCTCGGTGAACAGAGGCGCCGCGGTGGTCGCAATGAAGGCCTCGGGGGCGTGCGAGAAGTGCGGCATGTGCATGTCCTCCGGGGACGGCAAGGAGGTCGTGCTCCTCGCTAAGAACGACGTCGGGGCGAGCCCGGGTGACATCGTCGAGATCGAGATAAGCGCTGGACGAGTGCTCGTGGCCGCGTTCGCGCTCTACCTGTTGCCGGTGCTCATGACCATCCTCGGGTTCGTAGTGGGGAACGCGATCGCGGGAGGCTCGGAGGAGTCGTTCCTACCGATCGGGCTTGCGGTCGCGTTTCTCGTCGTGTCGTTCGTAGCCGTGTGGCTGGTCGACCTCAGGATCAGGAAGACGGAGCGGCGCGAGGCCACGGTCAGGAAGGTGCTGGAGGAGGGGGAGCCGGACGTGCCCCGTAGAATCGAAGTGGTGAAGCTCGGAGGAGAGTGATTGGCCATTACATCTGAGGAGCGCGCGGCGCGGACCGCAGAGCTTGCGCTTACGAAGAAGGCCGAGAACGTCATATCGATGGACCTGAGGGGGCTGACGTCGACGTGTGACTTCTTCGTCATTGCGACGGGGACGAGCGACGTCCAGGTCAGGGCGATAGCAGACGCGGTACGGGACGGCATGGCCGAGGCCGGCGAGAAGGCCTGGCACGTCGAGGGATACGAGAACAAGCGTTGGATACTTCTGGACTTCGTCGACGTCGTGGTCCACGTGTTCGACGAGGAGACGCGCGACTACTACCAGCTCGAGCGGCTCTGGGGAGATGCGAAGCAGCGGGCCTTCGAGGACGAGCCGCCTGCCTGACCAGCCATCGCACCACGGGACGAATCGACGGTAGGCCACGGGAGACCGGGACATGATAGACCCCATACTCAAGCGACGCAGCATCAGGAAGTACACGGGCGAGCCGGTTTCGGAAGAGCACGTCAAGGCGATGCTGGAGGCGGCGATGGCGGCGCCTTCGGGCATGAACAGGAAGCCCTGGCATTTCGTGGTCGTCACCGATAGGGATAAGCTCGACCGCCTAGGCGACACGACGAAGTCGTGGGGGATGCTCAAGGAGGCTCCGCTCTCGGTCGTCGTCTGCGGCGACCCCGGCATTTCCGAGAAGTACTGGGACCAGGACTCGATCGCGGCGCTTGAGAACATGCTCATCGCGATCTCGATGCTGGGTCTGGGCGCCGTGTGGCTCGGGTGTCATCCGAACCCCGAGCGCGTGGACCCCGCCCGTGAGATACTGGGCATCCCGTCTGACATCATCCCCCTGGCGGTCGTGTCGATCGGCCACCCGGGCGAAGAGAAAGAAGCGCGCACGCAGTTCGACCCGGAGCGCGTGCACAGGGAGGGTTGGTAGGTGAGACGGTCACCGATTCCGGCAACGTTGACAGTCTGCGCGCTGGTCACGCTTGCGGCCGTCGCGCTGGGCCTCGGGTGTTCGAGCAGCAGTCCCAGCGGTCCCGACGACAACGGCGGCGACGACCAGCCTGGTGAGTTCGTGTACGTGGACCCGAGCTACGTCGGTGAGGAACTGGGCACTCAGGACAAGCCCTTCAACACGATCGAGGAGGGCATCGACGCCGCGGGGAAGGGCGACATCGTTGTTCTGGCGGCGGGGACCTACGCCGGGCGGACCGACATCGACGTCCCGCGGGTCATGACCATCAGGGGGGCCGGGGCTGGCTCGAGCATCGTCGACGCCAGGTTCAGCGTGAGCGCTGATCCCGACACTCAGGCCGTGAGGATCAAGAGCCTCTCGTGCGAGGAGGTGATGTTCTGGGGGAACCGCGCCGAGCTGGTGGTTGACCCGGGCGACACCGTCTTCGCCCCCATCGTGGTCGACAGCTGCGCGGTCGACACCGTCGATGTCGGGTATCCGGCGACCCACTCGTACACCATCCGGAACAGCGTCATCACCTACGGCGTCGGGTTCAACCACGGCTACGTCTTCGACAGCGCCCTCAACGAGGTCCGCAACTGCATGGTGGGCCGCGGGGTCAGGTTCGCTCACGGTGGAGGAGATGTCACCAACATCGTCGAGAACTGCTCGATAGCCGGGGCGGTGACTCTCCTGCAGGGCGCCGGCTCGACGAACACGATCTCCTCGAACACGGTCAACGGAATACTCGATTCATCGGGCGCGTGCGCGACCGTGATCTCGAACAACGTGCTTCCCACCGGCGACCTTGTCGACAAGAGCGGCGGGTGGGGCAGTGAGGACCAGTTCATAGAGTGGAACGAGATCGAGAACGGCGTGGTGATCCTCACCTCGGGCAACGCAACCTGTCGCTACAACACGATCAACGCGCCCGCCGAGACCATCGCGCTCAAGGCCTACTGCGGGGCGCCGGCGAACGTCGTCGGCAACACCATCACGCTGCCGTACGAGGAACTCGATCCAGAGACCTACCACGGGATCGGCATCTTGGCCTCGTGTGGAGCAGGCGTTGTAACGGACAACACCATCACTGGCGGGGCGCTCGGGATCCTCGACCGATGCGCCGCGACCGAGATCTCTGGGAACGTGATATCGGGCGCGCACATGGGCATGTTCCTTGGTCACCCCAACGGCAAGGACATCAGGGGCAACACGGTCACAGGATGTGTGGCGGACGGCGTGGTGGTCGAGAGATACTACGTGGGTGGACTCGCATACGGAGTCTTCGAGGACAACACGTTCGCCGACAACGGCGGCGCCGGCCTGCGACTGCTCTACCCGGCCGACGTCGGCGGAGGCGCTCAGAACTCGATGGGCGGCAACGTACTCACCGGCAACGGGGACTACGATCTTGTCGTGGAGGTTCCGGCAGACACGGCCGCGGTCATCTACGCGCGGCACAACACGTGGGACCACGCGACCGAGGGTGAGATAGACTCGGACGATGTCTACGATGCCAACGACGACGGCTCACTCGCCGATGTCGACTTCATGCCGCTGGGCAGTGGGGGCGGGGCATGGTGAGCGTGACTCTCACAAGGCGCTCGCATGTGCGACGCTTCGTTCTTCTGGCGGCCGTTGCGGCACTGGCGTTGCTTGTGGGGCTGGGACTCGGCTGCGCGACGAGCAGCGGTCCCAGCGGTCCAGGGGACGACGATGGGCCGGGATGCGTGATCTTCGTCGACGCAGCATACTCCGGAGACGAGACCGGCACGAAGGAACAGCCGTTCAACACGATAGACGAGGGCGTAGCAGCGGCGGACTCAGGTTGCGTGGTGCGGCTCGCTGCCGGGACCTATGCGTCAGCGCGCGGCAGCGTGGTTGTGCCGCACCTGATGGGCTTCATCGGAGCGGGCAAGGGCGAGTCACGCGTCGACGCTACCTTCGAACTCGCGATGTTCACGTCAACCGATCCCGTGAGGGTCTGCAGCCTCAGTTGCGAGAACGTCGTGTTCGGCATCAAGCCGGACTCGACCGCGTATGCGTTCGCGCCCGTGACCATCAGCGACTGCCACCTCGATGCGATCGCGGAAACCACCAGAGCCGTAGGGCCAAACGCGCCTTTCCGCCTCATCGACTGCGAAGTCGACGGCAGCATAGACATAATGAACAGGTCGTGCGAGTCCGCGCGTACCGTGAGAGGGTGCAATGTAGGAGGGGACGTTCTCCTTCACCAGATCGCCGGCGACACGAGCGCGGTACTGAACTCGACGGTGGGTGGAGACGTTTCGCTCTGGACGGTGGTGGGCGAGCGACAGACCGTTTCGGGCAACACGGTTGCTGGAAGCGTGAAGCTCTACGGTGTCTCAATCGACGAGCAGGCCATCGAGTCGAACACTGTGTCCGGCGACAGCCTGTACACGTGGTCGATGTCGTGTGACAGGACCACCGTTACCGGCAACGCGGTCCCGAACGCCGCCATATCGTGCACCGGCACGTCATCCTCCGACCTGTCGGTCGATGACAACGTACTTTCTGGCGCGGGCATTGTGGTGATCGCCAAAGCGACGTACGGGAGCATCAGCGGCAACTCCGTAACGCTGCCCAGGTACGGAGACGACGGCATAAGGCTCCGTGCGCGGGTCTCGGACCTGGACATCACAGACAACACAGTGGCGATGCCGTACGGCCCACCAACCGGGGTACCCGCCGAACAGGACACCCTGGCTCCTGCAGCCATTCGCGCGATCTCTGTCTCCGGTCCGTTCGTGCGTGACAACAGCACCACGGGCGGCACCTATGGCGTGTACTGCCTATCGGTCTCAGCGGAGGTCACCGGCAACGCGGTGTCCGGGGCGCACACCGGCATATACGTTCGGGCCACGGCATGTGACATAGACGACAACGCTGTGACCGACTGCGTGGGCGACGGTCTTCATCTGGGCGCCAAGGCGGACACCATGGAGGTCGCCGCCTACTTCGTGTCCGCCAACACCCTGTCCGACAACGGGGGCGCCGGCATTCGGGCCAACGCCACGGCCGTACTCGGTGTCGTTTCCGGGCGCACTGGCAACACCCTTACGGGCAACGGCGACTACGACCTCGTAGTAGAGACGCAGGCGTCTGAAGCAGAGACGCTTCTCGCCGAAGGGAACCTGTGGGATCACGCGACGGTCGAGGACGTCGACCTGTTCGACGTCTGGGACGGAAAGGACGACCCCTCTCTCGCGGTCGTCCTCCTGGAACCGCTCGGCAGTGGAGGCGGCGCCTGGTAGCGTCCCGGCTCGACCCGGAAGCCTGAAGCAGACAGGAGGAACGCATGGCCGATCTCTCGACGAAGTACATGGGACTCGACTTGAAGAACCCCGTAATCGCCGGCAGCTCCGGCCTGACGGCGACGGTCGAGAAGGTCAAGGAGTGCGCGGACGCGGGGGCGGGCGCGGTGGTGCTGAAGTCCATCTTCGAGGAACAGATCACGGCGGAGGTGGCGAGCATACGGGAGGCGAGCGGGACGTCCTACTGGCATCCCGAGGCGGAGGAGTACATCCGCGAGTACGGACGGCACCACGCGGCCGAGGCCTACGTCGACCTCATCAAGGCCGCCAGGGAAGCCGTCGACATCCCGGTCATCGCAAGCGTGCACTGCGTCTCCGCTGGCGGTTGGACCGAGTTCGCCCACAAGGTCGAGCTGGCGGGCGCGGACGCCCTTGAGCTCAACGTCTACGTCCTGCCGTCGGACCCGAAGCGCGACGGAACCGCGAACGAGCAGGTCTACTTCGACGTCATCGAGGCCGTGAAGAACGCGTCGAAGCTGCCCCTCGCGCTCAAGATAGGTCACTCGTTCTCGAGCCTCTCGAGGACGGCGGTCCAGCTCTCCAAGACCACGCTCGACGCGCTCGTGCTCTTCAATCGCTTCTACCGATTCGACTTCGACATCGAGAAGATGAGAATGGTGCCGGCACCCTACGTCAGCAGCCCGGAGGAAATGGCCGTGCCGCTGCGCTGGGTGTCCATTCTCGCCGGACAGGTCGAGTGCGACCTCTGCGCGACGACGGGCGTCCACGACGGCGCGGGCGTCGTCAAGCAGTTGCTGGCGGGCGCGGAGGCCGTGCAGGTCTGCTCGACGCTCTACAAGAACGGGATCGGCCACGTGGGCACGATCCTCAACGACGTGTCCGGGTGGATGGATGACCACGGGTTCGCGTCGGTCGCGGACTTCAAAGGAAAGATGAGTCAGGACGCGAGCGAGGACCCCGCGGCCTACGAGAGAGTTCAGTTCATGAAGGGGACCGGGGGCGTAGCTTAGCCGGTTCCCATCCTCGCGCCCCGGGCGGCTCCGGGTGTGCCGGTAGCCCGACTGTGGGCATTGAACGTGTTGGCGATCCCTGACGGGTCGCCGGCATGGGAAAGGACAGGACAGTGAAGAAGCTCTTGGCGGCTGTGGCTCTGTTCGCCATCGCCTTCGTCTGTGTGTCGTGCGGCGGGGGAGAGGGCGGGGCGCGGAAGACATCGCTCGAGACCGACCTTGAGCGCGCGAGCTACGCGTACGGCATGGACGTCGCGACCTCCATGCTCCGGTCGGGCATGGACATCGATGTCGACCTGTTCGTGCAGGGATTCCGCGACACGCTCGAAGGGCGCGGAGTGCTGCTAACCGAGGACGAGAAGGTACGCATCATACAGGAGTTCGGACAGCAGATGAGAGAGAGACAGAGGGCGATAGCAGAGGCGACAGCGTCTGAGAACCTCGCGGCGGGGACCGCTTTCCTCGAGGCCAACAAGGACAAGGAAGGCGTCATGGTCACCGAGTCCGGCCTGCAGTACACGATGCTCGAGGAAGGCACCGGAGCGCGTCCCACGGCGGATTCCCGAGTCAAGGTGCACTACACGGGTACGCTCATCGACGGCACCAAGTTCGACAGCAGCTACGACCGCGGAGAGCCCATCGAGTTCCCGCTTCAGGGAGTCATCCCCGCGTGGACCGAGGGTGTCCAGCTCATGAAGGTCGGTGGCAAGATGAAGCTGTTCTGCCCGCCCGACCTCGCCTACGGGGACAGGGGAGCGCCGCCAGTCATAGGCCCGAACTCCGTCCTGATCTTCGACATCGAACTCGTCGACATCATCGAGTAGCGGAGAGTAACTTGTTTGAGAACGACCTCAGAAAGGGACTGGCCGAGGCCATAGGCAAGCTGGGCCTCGATACCGGGCGCATCGACGTGACGCCGCCGCGTGACCCCGCACACGGTGACGCGGCGACGAACGTCGCGCTCGCGCTTGCGAAGCGCGAGGGACGCAACCCGCGCGAGCTGGCGGGTGAGATCGTCGGTGCGCTCGAGCTGGCCCCCGACTTCGTCTCCGACGTGGAGATAGCGGGACCGGGCTTCATCAACTTCCGGTTCGCCCCGGCTTGGTACGAGTCGGCGCTGCGCGATGTGGTGCGCGGCGGCGAGGACTACGGCCGGACCGAGGTCGCCAGGGGACAGAAGATCCAGATCGAGTTCGTCAGCGCGAACCCGACAGGACCGGTGAACATCGTGAGCGCCCGTGCGGCGGCGGTCGGCAACGCGATGGCGAACATGCTCGAGTTCGCGGGGGCTACGGTCCAGCGCGAGTACTACGTCAACGACGCCGGGCAGCAGGTCGAGAAGCTCGCGCTCTCGGTCGAGGCCCGGTTCCGAGAGCTTAAGGGCGAGCCGCTCGAGATACCCGAGGGCGGCTACCACGGCGAGTACCTCGTCGACGTCGCGAAGGCGATCGCCGAGGCGAACCCCGGTCTCAAGGACCTGCCTTCCGACGAACGCGTTACCTTCTTCAAGACCGCGGCCATCGCACAGATGGTCTCGGGTCAGAGGGCCGATCTCGATGCGTTCGGCGTCGTCTTCGACCGCTGGTTCCACGAGACGGAGCTGGCGGGGGAGGGCGAGGTCGACGCCGCCCTCGAGAAGCTGAAGGCATCGGGCGAGACCTACGAGAAAGAAGGCGCTGTCTGGCTCAGGACGCAGCCTCACGGCACCAACGACGACAAGGTCATCGTCAAGAGCGACGGCGTTCCGACGTACCTGCTTCCGGACCTCGCGTACCACGTCAACAAGTACGGGCGCGGGTTCGACCCCGTCATCGATCTCTGGGGCCCCGACCACCACGCCCACATCGCCGAGACCCACGCGGGACTCGAGATCCTCGGGTTCCCGAAGGAGCGGCTGGAGATCCAGATAGTCCAGCAGGTCAACCTGCTGGAGGGTGGCGAGGTCGTCAAGATGTCGAAGCGCGCGGGGAAGCTCGTGACGCTCAGGGATCTTGCGGACGACGTCGGCGTCGACGTGGCGAAGTTCTTCTTCCTGATGAGGAAGCAGGCGAGCCACCTGGACTTCGACCTGGACCTCGCGCGCCAGCAGACCGACGAGAATCCCGTCTTCTACGTCCAGTACGCGCACGCGCGCGTGGCGAGTCTAGCGCGCTTCGCGGAGGAGAGGGGGCAGGCGCTGCCCGGCCCCGATGAGGTCGACCTCTCGGACGTGCGGGAGGGCGACGCGTGCCAGCTCATTCTCCTGCTTGCCGAGTTCCCCCAGTTCCTCGCGTCGGCCGCGGTCGCGAGGGAACCGCACCGGTTGACCACGTACCTCAGGGACGTGTCGGCCAGGTTCCACTCGTACTACCACGATAACCGGATAGTCACCGACGACCCGAATACGACCGCGGCGCGGCTCTTCCTGTCGCAGGCGACCCGGATCGTCCTGAGGAACGGCCTCACTCTGCTCGGCATCAGCACCCCTGACCGGATGTAGACCCCTCTTCCACCACGTCCGCCGATTCCCCTTGACACCGTCGCCTCAGATGGTGGTTTATGCTAGACTTGTGTTACCACGAGTCGGCGAGAGAGCGTACACACCTGAGACACGACAACCGGAGGCTATCGCCATTCTGATCAAGGGAAGGGACCAGGTCTATCCGGTCGAGGAGATCGAGCGGGCGGTGGCCGGTCTCAAAGACGTGCGCTCTGCGCGCTTGGTAGCGGACGACTCGGGCAGGGTGCTCGAGGTCCACGTCGTCGCCGACTCGTCGCGCAACGCAAAGATGGTCGCAAGGGACGTCGAGTCCATTCTCGTCGCCAAGATAGGCCTGACCATCGACCACAGGAAGATCAGCGTCGCGCAGGTGGACGGGGGAGACGAGGCTGAGCCGAAGCCCGCTCCGGCTCCCGCGAGCTTCCAGCCTGCTGAGCCTGCGGCCGGCGTCTACCTCGCGCCGCAGGACAGGCGCATCGAGTTCGTCGGCGTGAGCCTGGCGCAGTCTAACCTGGTGGCGCGGGCGAGGGTGGAGCTCAAGCGGGACGGCGTCAGCACCGTCGCGGAGGCGAACGGCGCCGATTCTACCGACTCCGTCCTCAGGCTGGTGGCGGAGGCCACCATAGAAGCGGTGATGCGCTACTTCGAGAACGGGGGGCTCATCACCGTCACCGCGGTAGAGCAGCTGTCCGTCGGCGGGAAACCCATAGTCGTCGTGTGCACCGCGCACGTTTCCGGGCGCCACGAGAGGGTCCTTGTGGGCGCGTGTCCGACCGACGGGGACGTTCCCAGAGCGGTGGCGCTGGCGACACTGGACGCCGTCAACAGGTTCCTCAGGCGGCTCGAGCCAAAGGAACCTACTGAGTACGAGATCGGGCCGGCATCGGAGACCGAAACAACCAGTCAGTAGATAAGGAGCGGAGCGAGAGACACCTCACAGCGAAGCGCGTCCCCTTTTGCCCCTGGGCTTCCATATGAGCTCCGAGAGTCAGCGGACATGCTCAGCCAGGGGTAGCTACTACGCGAGGAGGTGACATTTTGTTCCTTATCACCAAATTCATCGAGATGCTTCTGTGTGGTAAGACTGGTTGGGTGTAGTTGATCTAGGGTGCCGGCCCACCCTTTCCCTTGGAGAGACTTGGTTTGGGCGGTGGATCACCGGCAGGGCCCTTCCGCGGCACAACCCTGCTATTCAAGCTTTACTACTCGGTGGTAGTGGGGGCCGGTCTAGTACTGGCCTTGAAGACGTTCCCCAGTGCTCAGGTGACGCACTGGGGGCCGGTGCTTTGGTGGTTGGGGTTCTCCATTGCGTCGGATCTTAGCCCGATCTACCTTCCCCGTACC
>Ga0180429_10001531_pt1 | contig 19614 bp, 13 predicted proteins | sample SS_ome_FD_132428 | JGI IMG/M metagenome (GOLD analysis project Ga0180429, IMG submission 132428) | Hypersaline lake sediment archaeal communities from the Salton Sea, California, USA - SS_1_S_1 metaG | ecosystem: Environmental > Aquatic > Non-marine Saline and Alkaline > Hypersaline > Sediment ...
TGCCAAGTGCGACCGGAAGATCATTCTGAGCCTCTCGCCCGAGGATCACATCAAGGTGGAGCACAGCGACGCGTATAAGAAGGCGAACATGGTGCGTATAACCAGCGACATCTGGGATAACCGAGGAAGCCTGGAGACGACCTTCAGGCGATGGGAAGCGATGCAGGACTATACGGGCCCGGAGGTGGGAAGCTTCTTGGATATGGACATGATCTGTTTCGGGCAGCTCTACGTCACCAGAAACGGCGGATGGCAGTGCAAGTTCACCGAGGACCAGAAGCGGACGTTCATGGTGCAACGCGCCCTGGCCGCCTCGCCGTTGATGCTGGGCGGTCAACTGTACCCGATGGACGAATTCTCGCTGAGCCTGTTCAAACACCCCGATATGCTCAAGTGCAATCGGAACGCCGTCATTGGCAAACTCGTGCATCGCGACGGCAAGGTCGACGTGTGGAAGACGCCCGAGCGCGGCAACGACCGCAACGGCTGGATCGGCATCTTCAATCGGGACGGCAGCCGGTCGCTCGAGGTAGAGAAAGACCTGAAGGACCTGGGACTAGATTCCGAAATGAAATACGTCCTGAAGGACATCTGGACCCAAAAAGCATCGGATGCTTCCGGCAGCCGAGTCTTCGAAATCCCTGCCGACGGCGTTGTGTTCTTGAGGTACGAGCAGATCAAAGGACAATCGCCTCGATAACGACCTTTGTTCCATGGAACGATCCGGAGCTATCTCGATGGCGGCGATATGCCCGTTCTCGAGGGGACGGGCGACGAACTCGTGGCGGGTGAATCGGCCGGCATTGTCGGGCCGGTATTCGGGAAGCATTGTCCTCGCGGACGCCCATGAAGCGCAGACCGTGTTCGGAAGCGCGGTGAGTCACTTGGCGCCTTGTCTTGGAGCGACCGTATCATAATGTATCCGTGTGTATCAAAACCGATGCGGATCGTGTATAATGGAGACCACTTCGCGCGGGCAGCCCCGCGGTCGTATCGGCAGTCGAGGTCCCTGGCTCAAAGGAGAAGAAAATGCTTTCGAGATTGTTGCGCACATTGAGTTCGCTCGTCGTTTTGGCCGGCGTCGCTTCGGCACAGGACGTTGCTCCGCCCGCCAATGCTCCCGCTACCGCCCGGTGGGATGCTGCAACGGGCCAATTGACCGTCCAATACCACGGCATCAACGTCCTGAGCGCCAAAGTCACGGCCAAGGATGCCGGCGGAAAGAGCGTTGCCGTCGAGTTCGACTCGAAAGCAGACACGGCTGACGAAAAGGTCGAGCAGACGTTCACCTTCACGCCCGCCGAGGCGCAAGAGGACGTCACGTTGGTTTTGCAGGGCACGGTCACCGGCAGTGAGGAGGCGTTCCCCGCCGAAACCGATTCCGAAGCACAGGAGCACTTCCCGTACGTCCGCAATAGTGTGGGCTTGAGCCGCAACCTGCGCAACAACGCGATCTACGACCGGCGCTGGGACTGGGTTCTCGTCGGACCCGCCGCCGGCAACACGCGCATCGTACCGACGGTCGACCAGGAGCAGGAGCACGTCTTCGCCTTGGAAAGCCGCGGCGCGAACATCGAACTGGTCTTCCGCCCGCGGTTCTATCAGAAGCACAAGGGCTTCAACTACTACGAACCCTGGACGTACAAGGTGTGGAAGGGCTCGGTTACGGGGTATTGCACGTGGTGGTCGTACCGTGGAGGCTTTACGCAGGAGACGCTCGACGCGATGCTGGCGGTGTTTGTCGAGAAGCACCTTCCCGATTTCGGCTATCACTACATGCAGTTCGACAACTGCTATCAGCAGGGCAACGGCAGTTGCCCGCAGAACTGGTTGAATTGGAACGAACACAAATACCCGGGCGGCTGGAAATACGCCGTCGACACCATCCGCGAAGCCGGGATGAAACCCGGCATCTGGGTACACCGCATCCACCGCCCCAGCGACCCGCACGTCGCCGACATCGGCAAGGAACACCCGGACTGGTTCGTGCCCAAACCTGACGGTTCGCTCTTCACCCACCACGGATTCTATGTGCTCAACACCACCAATCAGGAGGCGGTCGACAACATGGTCCGCAGACTCTATAGCGAACTGAAGAAACAGGGCTGGGACTACGTGAAGATCGATGGGACCGGAGACCTGCTTCGTGCATACCAGAACAAGGAATGCGACGATTTCTTCAAGAACCACCCCACCACGCCGGAGCAGTCGCTGCGCAAGTGGGACATTGTGGCTCGCGAAGAATTGGGGCCGGATGTCTACATACTCGCTTGCCACAGCGTCGGGAACGCCCGGTGCGTGATCTCCTTGGTGGACGGCGGCCGGCTGAGCAACGACGGCTTCCAGCCGCGCACTCTGGCACAATACAACGACTTGGAAGGCGTGGTCTGGCGGGGCGATCCCGACCACTGCGATATTATGGGGACGTGGCTGATGGATGAGGATGCCATGATGCCGGTTTTCGCCGCGGAGGCGCCCGTGCCGGCTCGAACCATCATCCGCCCCGCCCTGTGCGCCATGGCAGGCGGCGCGCTCATGGTCAGCGACAAGGTGGAGGTCTACCAGGACGACCGGAACCTGGAAGGCATGAAACGCAGTGCGCCCGTGCTGTTTACCGTTCCCGGGCAGCTCTACGGCTGCGGCCGTCGTACGGTCCCTTGGTGGCTGCAGGAGATCGACCGGCCCTTCGACCGCTGGTCGGTGCTGGCGCGGTTCCAGTGGGGCGAGAAAGAGAAGGACAAGCACGTGTACCATTTCAAGGGCGTGCCGCAACAGGAGGTCAAGTTCGCGGACCTGGGCCTGCACGAAGACCGCGAATACCTGGTCTTCGAGTTCTGGTCGCAAAAGTCCCTCGGGAAGTCCAAAGGCTCATTCACCGCGCCGGTGATGGATGACAACATGGGCATGCAGGCCTTTGCAATTCGCGAGGCCCGCGAACATCCCTGGGTCCTCTCGACCACGCGGCACATCTCCCAGGGCGGCGTCAGCCTGTTGGACGAGCGTTGGGACACCGACGCCAAAGTCCTTTCCGGTAAGAGTGCCGTGGTCGTTGGCGATCCGTACGTGCTGACGATCCATCTCCCCGAGGGCTATCGGCTGAAAGCCGCCGAGGTCAGCGGAGAGAAGGCGGAGTTCGAAAACCGGAAACAGACCGCCTCCGTTGCGATCGTTCCGCCGGCAACAAAGGCCGTGGAGTGGAAAATGACATTTGCGAAGTGAAAAGATGCTCTCCAGGTCATTGTTCACGCTGAGTCCGGTTGTTGCCCTGGTCGGTGCACGCTTCCGTCCCGGTGAAGGACGGAAGCGTTTACGCGACGGCGGGCTGAGGGCGTCTGCGGGGGTGCTGCCGTGTCAGATTTCGCAGGTGTCCACCTCATCGGAACGGTCGAATCTGACACCCGTTTGACACCCGCGCCCCCCGTTATTTGGCTTTTTTCGGCTCTGCCCGTCGGAAATCAAAACGCCGCAAACCCCTGTTTTTGTAGTAGTTTCCGGGGTTTAGCGAGATTTCTGAAAAGGGCCTGTACATATTCGAGAAATGTGGGAAACTGTCGTGTTCGTGAAGTCAGCAGTCACCCTACAGCCTCAACGGGCTGCTGAGCCTCCAAGATGATCGTCTTCCCGGCGGTCGTCCATTGCACCACAGGTTATGCCCCCCATTAGTATCATGAGCCCTTCACAAGACACGTCGTTTTCGCCAAGCCTCCAGGCACTCAACGGCTCCGCCGAGGCGCTGTGGCACAAATCGGCACCGGCGGCCGTACGCCGGGCCTTCTCCCGGGGCGAGACGGCCGAAGGCTGGGCCGCGTGGAATGGGCATCTGGACGGCCGAAAACGCCCTGTCGCGGTATCTCGCCTGTTGCCGGGCAAGGCCGGGGGGCTCGATTGGGCGGTGCCCGAGGGTATCGCCAAGCCGCCGACGCCCGAGTGGCTCGATTCGGACGGACCGGACTGCGAAAAGGGACTGCTCCGCTGGTTGGGCGAATCGGCCGGTGGCGAGGCGGCGGAGCGTTACGCCCTGGAGGCGTTGGCCTGTTGCCGAGCTTTGCCGAAGTTGGCCGCGGTGCTTTCGCCCGACGTCTGGTGGGCCGCGCTGGACCATCTGATCACCACGGCGGCCGAAGCCGGCGGCAGCGAGCCGGATGATCGGCCGCTGGAAGAGAATCCGCTCTTGCACCAACTGCTGGCCGGTGAGTTGGCATTGACGTTGGCCTACATCTTTCCCGAAATCGATCACTGCCGAAAGCTGAAATCATCGGCTCGTCGGGCCCTCTCGGCCGGGCTGATCGATCTGCTCGACGGCGAAGGGCTGCCGCACGCAAAGCACTTCTCCCTGTTGCGGCCCTTGTTGGCCTGTTGGACCCGATGCCGGGCAATCGGCCGCCGACTTAAGGGCCGCTGTTGGAACAAGTCGGCCGCGGCGCAGTACGAATGGCTCGTTCGCCAGGCACTGCGTCTGACCCGAGCGGACGGGACGCACGTCTTCGGCAGCGATTCTTCCGCGGCCTGGGACGCCGATCTGTTTGAAACGGCCCTGCGGCTCGGCGGCGATGAGGACGACCAGGAGCTTGCCGTATTGGTGCTGCCACGGGCGGCAGGGACCGGCTCGAAGAAGGGCGGCGAGGCGGCCCTGCCCGAGCCGGCAAACCACTCCGAATGGGCCTGCGCGAGCGTGCTGCGTCGCCGCTGGGCGCGATCCACCGAGCAGTTGACCGTCCTCTTCGATCAGCCGTCGTTGCGGGTGGAACTGGGGTGCGGCGAAGACGTGGTTCTATCCGGCGCTTGGCAGTTTGACGTCCGTCGCGATGGCCACCGGCTTTCGCCCGATTCCGACTGGGAGGAAGTCTGCTGGATCTCCGACAAGGACGGCGATTACCTGGAGTTGCAAATCGATCTGGCCGAAGGCGCGACGCTGGAACGGTCGATGTTTCTCGCCCGGAAGGACCGCTTCCTACTGCTGACCGACGCCGTACTTTGCGTCGAGCCGAGTTCGATCGAATACGGCTGCTGCCTGCCGCTTCGGCCGAGTGTCTCCTTTCAGCCGGCCGACGAATCTCCGGAGGGGCTCCTGCTGGGTGGCAAGCGCCGCGCGAACGTCCTGCCGCTCGCCTTGCCCGAGTGGCGAGCCGACGAACGCATCGGCGATTTGTCCCAAACGGGGGAGAGTCTGCAATTGAGGCAATCGGGTGAGGGGGGCCGGCTGTTTGCCCCGCTGTTTATCGATCTCGACGGGCGACGTCGAGGCAAGAAGCTCACTTGGCGGCAGTTGACCGTCGCCGAGTCGCTGGAGATCCAGCCCCCGGAGGTCGCCGTCGGCTATCGAGTCGCGATCGGACGTCAGCAATGGCTGATCTACCGCTCGCTTGCCAAGCCGGCGAACCGCACACTGTTGGGGCACAACCTCTCTAGCGAGATGTTGATTGCACGGTTCGAGGAATCGGGCGAAGTCGAGCCGTTGCTGGAAATTGAATAGTCGGACTCCCGCGGAAGCCCCCTGAACAACCACCCGCCCAAACCGATCGGACCAGGGCCGATCGGACCGGGGCCGATCAGACCAGGGCCGCGTCCTTCGAGGAGATCTTCGCAACGGTCGGTTCCACCAACCGCCTGTAGTCCTCGAACGCCAGTCGGATCAACTCCGTGTGGGAGCCCGCGTTAAACGCGATTTTCTCATCTTCAGTCAAGCTTTCCGAAACGAAAACGTCCATGTCGTAGAGGTTCCCGAATGGGGGCATGGCACCGACTTCACATTCGGGAAACAGATCGCGGAATTCCTGTTCGGTAGCCAGTTCCACGTGTTCCGCGCCGGCGGCGTTTCTGAGCAGGTCGAGCACGAGCTTGTAGGAGGCGGGCAGCACCGCCATGACCATTTCCCCGTCGACCTTGGCCATCACCGTCTTCGCAAGTTCCTTGCCCGGAATATGGGCAGATGCCGCAATCTCTTGCGACGTGAACGCCTGCGAGTGAATGATAGACACGTACTTGACGAAGTGGTCGTCGAGAAACTCCTTGAGTCTTTTGACAGGCATGATCGGATCCTCTTGAAAAAGGGGCACGCTGCCGGGATTGAACCGCGAAGAAGCCGCCCGGCGACTTGCCGAGCCCCGGCCGTTATTATTATACGCACCGGGCAACCCCAGCTTGGGGGTACGTTGCATCGGTTGTGCCAATTCTGACGCCGTGTTTCTTTTTTGCATCGGCGGATGTGGAAAAAAATCCCCACGTTGCCAAAACACATGCTATCTTTCCAATAGTTGATCATTGCGCAACCCACTCAGGAAGGGACCAATCAGACTGACGGCTTAGCGTCGGGGATTTCGCCATGTGGCGTTCAAGGAAGAGGAACCGGATCTGGATAGCCGTGCTGGCGATCTGTGCGGCGCCGGGCTCCGGATGCGCATATCTGCAGGTACCGCGGATCGATCCAACCGGTCAGCGGGTCTTCGCCGAGGGGCCATTCTCGCCGGCGCCGATCTATCACGAGCGGGCCGGCGGACAAACACCCTGCGACGACGTCTCGGTAACGCTCTCGCCACACGTCACCGTGGCACCGGTGGGCAGCGAGGTGGTGTTGCTGTCCGGCGTGTGCGGATCGGACGGCTACCTGCGAACCAACCGCCGGCTGGAGTGGTCGCTGGCACCCGGCGGCGCCGGTCATTTCGTCGACGTCGGCCGCGGCGGTTTGGTCGACCTGTTGCTGGGTGATTTCAACCGGCCCCGAAAGGTCGACAACACCTTCGCGATCGGCAGCACCTCGCGAAAATATCTACGGCTGACCCGCGGAACCCCGACCGATGTCGACGATGTCTGCGTGCGGAGCGGCGAGGGATGGATCACCGTCACATCAGCGGCCGAAGGGACCAGCCACGTATCGGTCTTCGCTCCCACGGTATACGGCTGGAACTCGCGCACGCGGTCGGCAACCGTCCATTGGGTCAACGCCAGTTGGCAGTTCCCGCCCCCGGCGATCAACCCGGCCGGCAGCACTCACCGGATGACGACCTCGGTGATGCGCCAGAGCGACCAGGCGCCGTGTGTCGGCTGGCTGGTGCGATACCGGATCACCGACGGGCCGCCGGCCGGTTTTGCCCCCGACGGAGTCCAGTCGGTGGAAGCAGTTACCGACTCGGCCGGGCAGGCCACGGTGGAGGTTTTCCAGAAGACGCCCGTTCCGGGAACCAACCAGATCGCCATCGAGATCATTCGCCCTGCCGCGGTGGGTGGCCCCGGCTCAAAGCGATTGGTCATCGGCAGCGGGACCACCACGAAGACCTGGACCGCGGCCGCACTGGCCGTCCGCAAGACCGGGCCGGCGGTGGCCGCCGCCGGCACCACGCTCGGCTACTTGATCGCGGTTTCCAACCCCGGCGACCTGCCGGCCGAAGACGTAATAGTGACCGACGAGTTGCCCGACGTGCTTAGCTACGTCGACGCCAATCCTGCGCCCGAAGTCGCCGGCCGACGGCTTCAATGGCGTATCGGAAGCCTGGCGGCGGGCGATAGCCGAACGATCGAACTCAATTGCCGGGCCGCCGGTCAAGGCAGTGTGGCCAATTGCGTTGACGCCACGGCCGGCGGAGGATTGAAGGCCAGCGACTGCGCCACAACGACCCTGATCGCGCCGACGGTCAACGTCCAGATTGCCGGTCCGCAGCAGGCAACCGTCGGCAAGGAAGTCGCCTTCGACGTGGTTATCACCAATCGCAGCCAGGTGCCCACGGGGAAGCTGTTGATCCGCTATCGCTTCGACCCGGGACTGGACCCCGGAATTGAAGACGCCCTGGCGAGAGGGGCCATCGAGCGCGAACTGGGGAACCTGGCACCGGGTGAGTCGCAACGTATCAGGGTGACGTTCGTCGTGACGCGGCCCGGGCAGCTATCGCACGCGGTCGAGATCAGCGGCGCCGACGGCGTTCATGCCCAGGCCCAGGCGAGCCTGACGGCAGTCGCCGCGCCTCAGACCTCGACTGTTCCCGATACGGCCACGGCGGCGGAAGGAAACGGGGCCGAGCCCGTGGTTCAGCCCGGCCCGCAACTCACGGCGCGCCCGGCGCTGACCGTCAAGAAGACGGGCCCCGCGCGGATGAACAAGGACCAGACGGCACAATTCACGATCGACGTTACGAACTCGGGCAACGTGGCGTTGACGAACTTGAGCGTGGTCGACCGCTACGACGCGGCACTTTCGCCAAAAATGGCGACCGACGGAAGCCGTTTCGAGAACAACTACCTGGTGTGGACGATCGACCGCCTTGCGGCCGGCCAGACGACCCAACTCGAGGTCCATTGCCGCTGCCTGAGCGAGTCCACCCGAACGTGCAACCGCGTCACGGTTACCAGCGCGGAGGGGGCCCGGTCCGAAGACGAAGCCTGTTTGGCGATCCTCGCGGCGTCGGGCAAGTTGAACATGGCGGTGGCCGACCTGCTCGATCCGGTCCGGCTCGGCAAGGAACTCACGTACGAGGTCCTCGTGTCGAACGACGGTGCCGCCGGGGACAACCAGGTAGTCGTGGTGGCGACGGTTCCGATGGGAATGATGCCCGTGGCGATCGGCACCAGCGGGCCGCGTCAGATCCGTTACACGATCGAAGGCCAGACGGTGCGTTTCGAGGCGGTCCCCGAGATCGCGCCCGGCGAAAAGCTCTCCTATCGCATTCGCGTCAGCACGCGTCAGCCCGGCAAATTGAACTTCCGCGCCGAACTGACAAGCCGTGGCCAGCCGGAGCCCTTGGCGGTCGAAGAGCCGACAGAGGTGTTTCCGTAGATGGCACGTTTCGTTGCCTGCCTCACGACGATCCTCGGCGTTGGGTGCTCTCGTTTTCTTCGTCGGGCAGCACGGTTTCCTCGTCGGGCAGCATGGTGTCGGGCATCGTGGTCGTTCCGGAAAAGTAGATTTCGCCCTCGGCCAGGCGCAGCGTTTCGATCTGTATGAGCTTGTCGTCTTCGTCAAACGCGGCGGGAAGCGTGATCATCGCCACCGGATCGCCGCCGGCTTGCTTCCAGTGCAGCCGGATATCCGATCGCTGAGCGGTCTGAGAAACCGCCTCGAGCACGTTACCCAACGGCATCGGCACGATACCCGCCCTGACGCCGCGAATCCGCAACGCCAATACGTTGGGATTCGGTACGTACGGCTCTACCGTGAGCGTGACCACGCTGTCGAATTCTCCTCGCCGAACGCGGCCGAAGAGCATGACCCGGTCGGGCTTTATGGCCACGCGAGGATCGCTCAGCCACTTGGGCAGCGCCGCGGGATGGTTCCGCGCCAGATCCACCGCCAAAAAACCGTTGATCTGCTCGGCGGTGAAGAGGGCCTCCCAATCTCCTTCCCGCTCGACGTCGCTGACCAATGCGGTGGTCTTCTGCAGCATCTGATCGCTGGCCTCTTCAAGGACGGCCGGCTTGATTTCGATCGCCTCGCGATAGGCGTCGGGCTCGCGCTGCGAACATCGATAGAGCACCAGCGCCACCACCGCCATCACAAGCAGCAGGCTGCAACAAACGATCCCGGTAATGCGCAGTTTTCTTCGCACGGACGTTCTAATCTGTCTATAGTCGTTGTTCGCGGAGCGAACAACGACTATTCAAAACGCAGCAAGGCGTATTTCTTCTTGCCGCAGCGCAATACGATCGTCGACCGCCCGACCAGGTCGGCCGTGGAGAGGCGTCGGTCGATGCCTTCCACACGGCGGTTGTTCACATAAGCGCCGCCCTGCTGGATAGTTCGTCGGGCTTCGCCGTTGCTCTTCGACAGCGCGGCGGCGACCAGGGCCTCGATGATCGGCAGGCCGTCGGCGTCGAGACGCTCCCGCGCGAGTTGGCTGCTTGGCACGTCGGCGAAGATGCTCGACAGTTGTGCGTCGGTCAATTGGCCGATTTCGGCCCCGAAGAAGATCTCGGTTGCCCGCTCGGCCGTGCTCAGCCCCTCACGGCCGTGGACCAGCGACGTTACTTCGGCGGCCAGCCGGCGCTGAGCGCTGCGGCGGCTGGGGTCGATGGCGTGCTGCTTAAGCACGGAGTCGATCTCCTCCTGGCCCAGTTCGGTAAGAAACCGCAGGGACGTACCCACGTCGGCGTCATCGAGGTTGATCCAGTACTGGTAGAAGACGTAGGGGCTTGTCTTCTCCGCCGCGAGCCAGAGCGAACCGGATGCGGTCTTGCCCATCTTGGAGCCGTCGCCTTTGGTCAGCAGCGGGCAAGTTATGCCGTAGAGTTGCACGGCGCGCAGTCGGCGGGCAAGATCGATACCGGCCGTAATGTTTCCCCACTGGTCGCTGCCGCCGACCTGTAACCGACAGTCGTAGTGTTCGTTGAGATACACGAAGTCGTAGGCCTGCAACAGCATGTAGCTGAACTCGGTATAGCTCAACCCGGCCTCAGTTTGCTCCAGTCGGCTGCGGACGGAATCCTTGGCGAGCATTACGTTGACGGGAAAGTGTTTTCCGACGTCACGGAGGAATTCGAGATAGCCGAACTTACCCATCCAGTCGTAGTTGTTCACCAGGAGGGCGGAGTTCTCGCCGCGGTCGAAATCGAGAAAACGGCGCAATTGTGCCTCGACGACGTCGATGTTCCGCTCGAGCATCTCGACGGAAAGCAAGTTGCGTTCTTCGCTCTTCCCGCTGGGGTCGCCGATCATGCCGGTGGCCCCGCCTACCAGCGCGATGGGCCGATGACCCGCCTGCTGAAAACGCCGCAGGATCATCGCGGCCACCAGGTTGCCCACCTGCAGGCTGTCGGCCGTCGGATCAAAACCGGCATACACCGTACGCGGCTTCTCCGACAGCCACGACGCCAGGTTCTCGTCGTCGGTTGTTTGATTGATCAGTTTGCGCCAGGTGAGTTCGGCTACGATATCGGGCATGGTAGTGGATAGTGGTTAGTGGTTAGTGGTTAGTGGTTAGCGGTTAGTGCGGGAGAAATTGGGGTCTTGCATCGCAACTTCCGCGCACGACGCGAGGACAGGTAGGATGGGCCCCCGGCCCGTCCAGCGTGACCAAGAATCATCGCCGTTCGGTTATTCTGGACGGGCCCGGGGCCCATCCTACGGAGTTCTTGGTTGTGGCCAACGGCCGCATTATGACTTGTTTTGCGTACGTCTTTGGGACCGTCAGAGGAAGGCTCGGGTTGACGTGCCGTGGGACGCCGCCGCAGAAGACTTCGCCACTAACCACTATCCACTATCCACTAACCACTATCCACTAACCACCAACCACTACTCACCGCCACTTATCGCCATCGGCAAACGGATGCAGCGGGCCGGGGATTTTCGGCTTCGGGAGTGCCTTCATGGCTTGTTCGGCCAGGCGCTGGTCTTCTTTGGTGGCGATCTTCACGTTGATCGCAGAGCCGGGAACCACGGTTACGGCGTGGCCGATCCGCTCAACCAGTTGGGCGTCGTCGGTAGCCGAAAAACCGCCTCGTTTCTCGTATGCTTCCAGCAGCAGTTCGCGGCGGAACACCTGCGGGGTCTGGGCTTCCCAGAGGTGCCGGCGGTCGACCGTCTCTTCGATCACTTGCTCGGCACCGACCCGCTTGAGCGTGCCGGCGACCGGAATGGCGAATATGGCGGCCGAGGTCTTTTCGGCGGCTTGGAATATCTTGTCGATCCAGGCGTCGGTCAGGCACGGCCGGGCGGCGTCGTGGATACAGACGAAATCGGCCGCCGGTTTGACCTGTTGAAGTGCGGCGGCAACCGAATCGGTTCGCTCCGCCCCGCCCTCGACCACCTCGATACCCAAGATGGCTACGTTCGAGCCGAACTTGAAATAGAAGTCTTCACGATCGTCCGGCGAGATGACCAGCATCGTCTGCACGACGTCGTCGCGGTTGAGGAACCGTTCGGCCGAATGAAGCCACACGGCCCGGCCGGCCAACGGCGCAAACGGCTTCTTGTAATGTTTATCCTTGAACCGGCTGCTTCGTCCGGCAGCAGGTAGAATGACGGCGAACTTGGCCACAATCGCGCAACTCCGTTTAGAACTCGCCCATCAGTTCCTTGCCATCAATGGTACCCAGCGCGTGGTAGGTGTAAAGATCGACTTCGTTGGAAATGAAGCTGACGCTACCGTCGCACATGCCGAAGTGTGCCCCCACGCCGTGCTTGCTCATGAAGCAGTAGGTATCCTCCCTGACACCACGGTTGCTTGCCCTGGTTGTTCCGGGGACTTCGTAGTTCAACGGGATGGCACAGCTTGCCGTTACGCCGTCCCACCAGAACCATGCCGACCAGTTGCACCATGCGGGCACGGCCTCGCCCACTGCGAAGGTGTTAGCCGTGCCGTCACGGATGTCGCGGACGGCAGTCAGAATCGGTTTGCCGTCGCAGGGCACGGGAACGTAGCCTGCGGGTGGAGGAACCGGCGGGGCGTTGTATCCCCGGCAGATCACGCCGTCACCCCAGTCATCGCCGTTGAGAACGTTCGGGTTCCGCCCTCCGTACTTCGGCGCGCCGGTGTTGTGAGGGTTACCGTTGGGGTGACATGGATCCTGCTTGCAATTGGCGTACAACCCCTGGCTGTTGCCAATGTGGTTGCTACCGGCAACCGCCTTGTAGTTGGTCACGCCGACAAGCTGACCACTCATGATCCCTTGCGTGTCCATCACCCCTTCGTGAAAATCGGATGGGCATCGGAACGAGGAAATGGCATACTTCAGGGCAACCAAATTCGGTTGGTTACCGGTGATCGGATCCTGGAAGTTTATCGCCTCGCCGAACACGATCATGTCGAAGAGCGGTTCCTGCTCGATATGCGGCAAGATCATCGAGAGCCAACTGTTGCCTTCGCAGCTACCATCGGTTGCGAGGTTCCCACCCCAGTTAATCGGAAACATCTTGTGCAACGAGTGATAGCTGTGCATCGCCAGGGCGATTTGCTTGGCGTTGTTTCGGCATTTAATCCGCCGGGCCGCCTCTCGGGCAGCTTGGACCGCCGGCAGCAACAGGGCGATCAAGATGCCGATGATGGCGATCACGACCAACAACTCGACCAGTGTAAAACCCCGACCTGTTCGGTGATTCACCGTCATGCCTATCTCCTTCCGAAAACAGTATCTTCTCGCGCTCAGGAGGGCCGGGAACCAGACCCCAGATTCCTCAAGCGCGCTCACCCTCATCTACTAGCATAACGCAAGTGTCTCTTCTTGGAAAGCTCTATGCAAGACCAACCCCTCTATGTGCGGGGGGGTCGTAGAAGCGGGTATCGTCTCGTGCCATCTCGATCAGCAACGGCGTAGGCTCCGCCCTGGGGCCGAGTCGCTCCAGCGACCGCAGCATCTCGATGATTTCTGCTGCCCCCAACGTATCGGCCCACCAGAGCAACCCACCCCTTTGGGCGGGAAACCCAAGCCCGAAAAGCACGCCCAGGTCGATGTCTCGCGGGTGGCGGACCCTCTGCTCGGCGAGGATTCGTGTGGCTTCCAGAACCATGGGCAGAAACAGCCTGGTGGTGATCTCCCCGGGCGAAGGTTTCTCGGGCGAAGGTTTCTCGGGCGTAGGTTTCTCGGGCATCTGCTTCTGGGGCGAGTAGGCCCACTGTGCGATCAGTCGCGTGGCCGCCGCGTTGAGAGTCCTCTCTGCCTGGATATCATCCGTTTTGCGGTCGTAGGTGAAAAACCCCGCTCCCGATTTCACTCCCAGTAGCCCGGCTTTTACCATTGCCACCAGCAGCGGCGAAGCGACGGTCCTCTCGGGAAAGGCCGCCGCCAGCACCAGGCCGCCTTTCAGCGTGGTGTCCAGCCCGATCTCATCGAGCAACCCCAGCGGTCCCTTTGCCATTCCGAAGCCGGTCGCAGCCGCCTCGACGTCCTTGATATCGACCCCTTCGAGCAGCAACTCCAGCGCCTCGCCGAGGTAAGGCAACAACAGCCGGTTAATCAGGAATCCCGGCCCGTCGGCCACGACGATCGGCATCTTCCCGACCGCCTTGGCATGGGCAACCATCGTGGTGATCGTCAGGTCGCTGGTCGCCGGACCGCGAATTATCTCGACCAACGGACGCTGTTGAACCGGGTGGCAGAAATGGAATCCGCAGAATCTCTCCGGATCGGCCAGCCCGTCGGCCAAACGTTCGATCGGAATCGTCGACGTATTCGACGCCAGGATCGTCTGCCCAGACAGCCGCGGTTGTAGCCGCCCGTACAACTGCCGTTTCAAGTAAACGTCTTCGACGATCGATTCCAGTACGAGGTCACATCCGGCCAAGTCCGTCTCGTCGGCGACGGGGCTAACCAAACGATCGACCAGCCCGCGCGTCTTGGCCTCGGACGTTTCACCGGAGAGTTCCGAGACGATCTTGTCCCCGGCACCGGCCAGCATCGTTTCATCGGTGTCGGAGATGCGCACGGGCAGATCGTGCTTCAAATGAACCGCGGCAATGGCGGTGCCCATCATTCCCGCACCGACGATCCCTATCGAACCGATCCGCCGTGGAGCGACCGGCGGGCCGTCGAGCCCGGTGTCTTGCCGGTTCTTCTCCACCAACAAGCGAACGTGTTCCAGCGACGCTTGCCGAAGTATCTCATCGTGATGGGCGTCGGTATCGCGGCGCAAGTTCTTGCTTCCTTTGGAGTGCGGTGAGTTGTCACCGCACTCCAATAAACGATTTCTTCACAGCGTGTCCGCGAACAAAACGCTGGTTCGCGGAGCGAACCACAACTATCTTGAACCCTCCGTCGGCTGCAATTCCGCCGCGCCGGGTCGCAACGTGGATTGCCGCTCGTACCACTGCTTCCAGCGTCGCATTTTCTCGGAAGTGGACGGGGAGGAGAAACTGCCGTCGCCCGAGACGTCTCGGCCGACGACCTTCGGCAGGCTGGCCAACGCGGCCCGGCTGACGGTCAACCGGTCGTCGAGCATGTCGATCAGCGTGGCGACGAACGCCGGATCGCCCAACTCTCCCATTGTTATGGCCACCTGGCGACGGAGTTTCGGGTCGCGGCCGTGGGCCAGGCGTTCGAGTGCCACGCGACCGCCGGCATCGCCCAACTGCACCAGGGCCAACGCAGTTTCTACGCGAATCTGCTCGTTCGTGCTCCGCTGCAATCGGCGCAACGGTTCGAGGTCGTCGATTCGGCCGGCGGCTCCCAGCGCGCGTACCGCCGCGCAGATCACCGAATGGTTCGAGTCTTGCAGCGACGCCGTGAGCACCTTGGCATGTCGCGGATCGGCGTGAGCGGCGAGGTGTTCACATGCCCGGCGGCGGACCTCCGGCGACGGATGACCGATGGCCGCGTAGGCCAGCCGATTCGCCGGTTCGGCGGCCTCGCCGGCGATGGCGATCAGCACGCTCCGCCAGACCAATTGATCCGCCTCGGCGGTAACCAACTGCCCGAGCCGCGTCAGTGCCAGCCGCCCCAGTGGCTTCACCGCAGCCAGATCGGCCAGTTCCTGGGCCGCACGCCGCCGCGCGGAAACGTCTGAGGAATTCAGGCGGTCGAGCACAACGAACACCGGTTGAAATCTCGGGAGCACTTCGCGGTAGATGGCCTCCGACGGCACGCGATGACGCTCGCAGACGAGCCGCTCCAGAGCCACGAGCACAGAGGGCCCTGAATTGATCAGCCCTTGGACGTCATCCTGCTGCACGAGCCGATCGACCCGAGCAAGCTCCTGCGTCGTGGTCCTTTCCAGCGGATGTTCGTGGGAAACCTGGGCCATCGCGGCCTGATCTATCAGGCTGAACCGCCGGCGGAAGCGGCCGCGAAGCTGATCGAGCACCTCGGTCCGCCGCCCCGGGGCACTGTTGGCGGAGAATTCGGCGGCCGGAGGCCATTTTGCGGCAAGCTGTTCGGCGGCCGTCTTTCGCGCCAGGTAACTGCTCTTCTCCATTGCCGACAAGAGGAGCGGACCGGACCGATCGAGCGGCCACTCGGCCAATGCCGCTATCACTTCACTCTGGACGGGTGAACTGGCGTCGTCGAGCAGTTGGCTCGCGATGGCGGCCCCGTCGCGGTCGGGGAACTGTCTCAGCGCCCGGGCAACTTCCAGCCGGACGCGCCACGATTTGTCGTCGGCCGCCACAAGCACCGCTTGCTTGGCCCCCAATTCAGCCAGCGCGGAAACGGCCTCGGCACGGACCTGTTCGGACCGATCTTGCCGAAATTGTTCCAGAGTGGCCCGTGCTTCCGCCGTGCCCAACTCGCCGAACAGCCCAATCGCCGCCGTACGGACCAGATTGTCGTGGTCTCGCAGTGCGGCATTCAGATACTGGTGGGCGTGAGCGTGACGGCACCTGGTCGCGGCCTCCAGGGCGGCGATACGCACGTGCCGATTTCCATCGTGCCGCAACTCGGTCGCCTCCGGCGGCAAGGACCCCAAGCGGCCGGTCGACCATGCGCGCAGCGCCTCGAGACGAACTTCAGCCACCGGGCTCTTCAGTGCCTCGACAAACCGCTGGTGCGCGGTCGGATCGTCGGGCGCTGCCGTGAGTTCGTGCAGTCCGCGCTCGGTCAACCCCTTCTCGGTTATCCCCCTCTCGGTTATCCCCCTCTCGGTTATCCCCCTCTCGGTTATCCATTGACAACCGGCGACGGCTACGACCGCCGACAGACACAGCGCGGCCGCGGCGCGATCAGTAAATCGCTTGGGAAGAATCGACACGTCGGGCAAATCCTTTTGCCAAACCGGATTACGGATTCTTGGAGGGTGCCCCCCGCAGTTTTGCAGCTTCTGCGTTGACCTTCTGCATCATTTCATCGGGGGTCAGTTTTCGGTCTTCAATGACCGTCAGGATCGTGGTGAGAGGTTGTTGTATGGCGGCGGCTGTCGCCGCGCCGGGCGCCTTGGCGATCCCAGTCACTGCGATTTTGACGGCGTTAATCCGGCTCTTCAGCCGGCGTCGTTCGACAATCTGGGCCTCCGCGGCGCAGGCGTCGAGGGTCAATTCGCGCAATGCGTTGAGGATCGGCGCGACTCTCATCCCAGCGGCACCCCGGAAGTTGAGCTTGCCGAGTGCCTCGGCGGCGGAACATCTTGTGGAAAAGGGAAGCGCTTTGTTGGCGATCGTCGCTCCCAGGGCGTTAACTACGGCGCTGTTGCCGCCCATCGGTGTGAGCATGCCCAGGATCTCCGCGGCCTGCCCTCTCATCCAGGCGTCGCCTTCGGCCACCTTGCCCGAGGGACGAGGCGACGTCAACAACTTGACCATCGCCGCCGCTACCTGGCTAAGTGCAGTTTGCTCGTCGACCGCTCCGAGTCGGCCGTGCCGGGCGATCCCGACCAGCGCAACCACCTTGACCGCATCGAGTTGATTGGTGTTGAGGACCGTCGGCAGCAAGTGATCCATCAGCGCTGCCGGCAAAGGAACCGGAGGTTCAGACGAGGTGGACGACTCCTTTTCGTTGAGTTCGCCGATCATCAACATGGCGTTCACCCGGGTGGCGGGATGGAAGTTCCCGCCGGCGAATCCGCTCATGTATTTCAGGGTTAACTCGTTGAGGTGATCGTGTACCTCGGGCGGTCGACCACCGGTGCCGCACATCCGCAGGTTGTTGCGAAGCTCCTTGCGGAAGTTCGGCAGGTCGGAGCGGTTCTTAACTATCGACCATCGCGCCAGGGCGTACTTCTTGTAGAACTCGTCGAACACCTCCTTCTCCTGGTCGTCAGCGAATCGGCCGGCCAGTAGGATTCTGTTGACCTGGAATTTGCTCTTGCTGCGCAGACTCTCGTCCACGGGGAGTTCACGGTACGGGGCCGCCGCAGCTCCAGGCTCACCCCTCTCCTGGGCCAGGCATTGACTGCCGAAAAACACCGTTGACCACGAGACAATGCACATCAACAGCAGGGATTGCACCGGGTTGCGAACACAATGGTGTAGTATCAAATTATGCATAAGCCACGTGGATCCCTTCGCCGACCGGCCTTGAGAAAACAGACACAATACATAGACTACCAACGATGATGGGGGCCTGTCAAGCTGTATCGATAACACCCCACGGGTGGAAGGGTGCAGTTACCACTCCGGATCCAGCGGCCCCTTGACCATCCGCCCGTCTTGGCCGCGGACGGAGGGCAGTAACTCGGCCAACGGGCACTGCTCGCATTTCGGCTTCGACTTGCGGCAATAATGCTTGCCTAGATTAACAATCAAGGCATGAAATTCGTTGTACAGGGCCACATCATCCGGCAGATTGCTGTGGAAGTAGTCTTGAAGCTCATGGTAATCGGCATCGAAACCGATCCACCCGTGTCGGGCGAAAATCCGATGCGTGTAGGCGTCGACCACGAAACTGGGCAACTCGGCGGCATAAAGCAGGATCGAGTCGGCCGTCTCCGGCCCGATGCCGTGTACGGCCAGCAACTCTTCCCGCAAGGTGGATAACCCGGCCGCGAACATCGCTTCCGGCGATCCGTCGTACTTCTCGACCAATAGATGCAGCAGGCTTCGCAGCCGCCGTGCCTTGACGCGGAAGTACCCGGCCGGCCGGATGAGTTCCTCCAACTCCTCCGTCGGCACGTCGGCCAGTGCGCGGGGCTCGAGCAGATCGGCCTGACGGAGGTTGCCGATCGCCCTTTCGACGTTCTGCCAGTTGGTGTTCTGGGTCAACACCGCGCCGACCATCACCTCGAAGGGCGAATCACCCGGCCACCAGTATTGGGGACCGAAGGCATCAAATAGGCGTTGAAAAACTTCTGTCGGCGTAGTGCTCATACGGTTGTTCCAGACAGCCATTTTGCAGGAGTTGGTTCCGTGCCGCAAGGTGCATTGCCCGAGCTATTATTGCGGAAGTTCAAGCGGCGCATCTCGGCGGGTCGAAGATGAGTGAGGTGTCTGTGCCCAAGAGCGGACGTGCTCCTGCCTGCAATACCATGGCCCCCGGACATGACCAGCGAAGCCCCCCATCACGTTCCCGTTGCCCGATTTGCCCAGCAGTATTGGGCCCAGTCGCGTCGGCCGTTGTCCAGTCTGGTGTTCATTACGCCTTTGCTGATCGCCTACGAGTTGGGTGTATTGGTGTTTGGCGTCCAAAACGGGGCCGATGCCTGGATGCGGAGGCTGTTGGATTTGGTGGGGTTCGGGCAGCATTTTCTTGTGCCGATCCTGACAATATGCTGCTTGCTGGCATGGCATTACCTCACCCGAGAGCCGTGGCGGGTTTCCCGTGGGCTGCTGTGGGGAATGGCCGTCGAGTGCGTGCTGCTGGCGTTGTGCCTGCGAATGCTGTTCCAGTTGCAAAGTGTTTTCTTGCAGACGGTCGGTCGGTCGGTCGATCTGGGAATCTCCGGGATCATCGGCAGTGCGATCGGTTATCTTGGGGCGGGCATTTACGAAGAACTCCTTTTTCGACTGATTTTGCTGTCGTTGATCTCCTGGGGACTGAAACGCACCGGGGTCAAGCCGACACCGAGCGTGGTTTTCGCGGTGCTGTTGAGCAGTTTCGTGTTTTCTTCGGCCCATTACATCGGTACCCACGGCGATACGCTCGAGTGGTTCAGCTTTTCGTTCCGTTTTTTTGCCGGCGTATTCTTCGCCATCTTGTTCATCTATCGCGGCTTCGGCATCGCCGCGGGAACACATGCGGGGTACGATATCCTGGTGGGCGTGTTGTGACGGCTAGTTGTTTCCTCGTGTGAAAACGCGCTGGGAGATGCTAGCATTTGGCGGCGCGGAACAA
>Ga0180429_10001533_pt1 | contig 19599 bp, 20 predicted proteins | sample SS_ome_FD_132428 | JGI IMG/M metagenome (GOLD analysis project Ga0180429, IMG submission 132428) | Hypersaline lake sediment archaeal communities from the Salton Sea, California, USA - SS_1_S_1 metaG | ecosystem: Environmental > Aquatic > Non-marine Saline and Alkaline > Hypersaline > Sediment ...
ATCTTGCGTGAACAACGAAACCTGGGATGGAGCACGGCCCATGTCACCAGCATCAAGCACAATCTGGCGAAACCGGATGAGCCGGGCTGGGCGCCGGCGGTGGAAGAAATCGATGGCCTCACTCTCTATCGAATAGCTCCGCGGAACAGGCTTTTGGACAAGCTGCCGGTACTTGACTGTTGACCCTACTCAAACCGCTTGAAGCCATGGCGCAGAAATGTATCTTTGTTGCCTCGGACGTCGGCGGCCACAAGGAGCTGATTCGTGACGGTGAAACCGGGCTGTTGCACCGGGCTGACGATGTGGCGGATCTGGCAGCCAAGCTGCAGCAGACGTTCGCGCATCGCGAGCGTTGGCCACAGTTGCGGGAAAATGGTCGAAACTTTGTCGAGACTGAGCGCAACTGGGCACGCAGTATTGCCAACTACAAACCGCTCTACGAACGACTGGTTGGCAAATAACATTGTCGGATGCTGGTAGCCTCCGTTCGCCTCTGGCATAATCCGGCGCTTCTATGGTGGCCCTGTTGGTCTCCCGCGACGATAGGTTGTGAACCTGGTCAGGCCCGGAAGGGAGCAGCCACAGCAGCTGATTCGTGCGCCGGGAATCGCTGGCAGGGTCGCCGCCCCAATTCCCGGATACTGATCCGATGCCGCCTGGGTTAAACTGCGGCTTTACGCAATCTGGTATCCCTTTACATGTCCTATCAGGTACTGGCGCGTCGCTGGCGCCCTAAGACATTTTCCGAACTGGTTGGCCAGGAGCACGTCGTGCGCGCCCTGGGCAACGCCTTGGAAAACGATCGGCTGCACCATGCCTACCTGTTCACCGGCACGCGTGGCGTTGGCAAGACCACCATCGCACGAATCCTGGCCAAGTCGCTCAACTGTGAAAATGGCGTAACCGCTCATCCCTGCGGCGAATGCAGCGTATGTCGCGAGGTGGACGAAGGCCGCTTCGTGGATCTGATCGAGGTGGATGCCGCCTCCAAGACCGGCGTCGACGATACCCGCGAGCTTCTGGAGAATGTGCCCTATGCGCCGGTTCGCGGCCGTTACAAGGTCTACCTGATCGACGAGGTGCACATGTTCTCCAGCCACAGCTTCAACGCCCTGTTGAAGACGCTGGAAGAGCCGCCTCCTCACGTGAAATTCCTGCTGGCGACGACCGATCCGCAGAAGGTACCGGTCACCGTACTCTCTCGTTGCCTGCAGTTCAGCCTGAACCGCCTGCCGATTGAACAGATCCAGGCTCAGTTCGAGCATATCCTCGGTGCGGAGGGTATAGAGTTTGTGCCTGAGGCCCTTTACCTGCTGGCGCGATCCGCCGATGGGAGTATGCGCGATGGTCTGAGTCTGCTCGACCAGGCGATAGCCTTTGGTGGTGGCGTGGTCAGGCTTGAGGAGGTTCGCGACATGTTGGGCGTGGTCGCCTCCGACCAGTTGCCCGACCTGTTGCTGAATACCCATCGCGGCAGGGCTGAACAAGTGTTGCAGACCGTGCAGGCCGTTGCCCAGCGTTCACCGGATTTCTCGGCGCTGCTCAAAGACCTGCTGACCCTGTTGCACCGGGTCAGCCTGCTGCAGGCGACGCCGAATGTCTGGCAGGGCAGTTGGGGGGACAGGGCCAAGTTGGACGAACTGGTCACTGAATTCTCAGCGGAAGATTCTCAGCTGTATTATCAGATAGCCCTGGTCGGGCAGCGTGATCTGCCGTTGGCGCCGGATGCACAGAGTGGTTTCGAGATGGTCCTGTTGCGCATGATGGCGTTTCGTCCGGACGTGGGCAGCGAGGTCACCGAAGCTCCAACGGCCAAGCCTGTAGGTAAGACTCCGCAGTCAGCGTCGCAAGATAATGCTGCGGCCGCAGCCTCCGTTCAGGCCTCTACTCGACAGGCAATGCCGCCATCTTTCGAGGCTGAGCAGCCTGCGGCTGCAACTTCTTCGGGGGCTCGTGCCGATTTTTCGGACTGGCACAGCGTTTTACCACGCCTGGGGCTCACCGGCATGGCAGCGCAACTGGGTAACCACAGTGTGATCCGTGAATGGAATGGCAAAGTGCTTACCTTGGCGGTTGACGACAACTGCGCCTCCATGATCGGCTCCAAGGCAGAGGAGCGTATGCACGAGGCGTTGAACAATTTTGCCGGGGGCGATATCAAGCTCAACCTAGTCAGGGGGGCTTCGAGCGAGACACCGGCGGAACGCGCGGCAAAGGCGAAGGCAGAGAGGCAGGAAAAGGCCGAGACGGACATTGCCGGTGACCCGCTGGTACAGGCGATGCAGGAAACGTTCGACGCAGAACTGGTCGAAGATTCGATTCGTCCGGTCGAACACTGATTTTCAAGCGGTTTACAGATAGAGAGAAGACGACATGAAGGGTGGACTCGGAAACCTAATGAAGCAGGCGCAAAAAATGCAGGCCGACCTGCAGAAGGCACAGGAAGAACTGGCCAAGGCGGAGATTCAGGGGCAATCCGGTGGCGGTATGGTGAGCGTGACCATGAATGGGCGACACGAGGTCCGGCGTGTCGAAATCGACGACTCCTTGATGGGTGACGACAAGGAAATGCTGGAAGACCTGGTCGCAGCCGCGATCAATGACGCTGTGCACAAGCTCGAGGAGCATACCAAAGAGCAGATGTCGGCGGCGACCTCCGGCATCAACCTGCCGCCGGGTATGAAGCTGCCTTTCTGAAGTGACCGACACACCTCTTCTGCAGCAACTGGTGGAGGCGTTTCGTTGTCTTCCGGGCGTTGGCCCCAAGTCGGCGCAGCGCATGGCATTCCATATCTTAGAGCGTGACCGGGAGGGCGGGCGACGCCTTTCCGGTGTGTTGGCCGAAGCGGTCGAGCGCATCGGCCACTGCTCGCGATGTCGCACGCTTACCGAGTTGGAAACCTGTCGCTTGTGCAGCAACCCAAAAAGGGAGCCGCAGAGGCTGTGCGTGGTGGAAAACCCGACGGACGTGATGGCGTTGGAGCAGGCGACCGATTTTCGTGGGCTGTATTTTGTGCTGGGCGGCAGACTCTCTCCGCTCGACGGTATTGGCCCGTCGGAGCTGGGGCTGGACAAGCTGGCCGAACGCTTGGCCGAGGGTGAGGTGAAAGAGCTTATCCTGGCGACCACCACGACGGTAGAAGGTGAGGCCACAGCCCACTATGTGGGGCAAATGGCCGCGGGAAGAGGTATTGCTGTCAGCCGTATCGCCCATGGTGTGCCGTTGGGCGGCGAACTGGAATACGTGGACAGTGGCACGTTGGCGCATGCTTTCGCAGGGCGCCAGCTTTTGGACTAGGGGAGAGGGCAATGAGCGACTGCATTTTCTGCAAAATCGCTGCCGGTGAGATTCCGGCTGAACTGATTTACGAGGATGAACTGGTGGTGGGGTTTCGCGATCTCAACCCGCAGGCCCCGACCCATGTGCTGCTGATTCCCCGCAAGCACATCGCCACCATCAATGACCTGCAGCCGGAAGACGAACCCATCATTGGTCGCCTCTACTCGGCTGCCGCCAAGGTGGCAAAACAAGAGGGATTCGCGGAACAGGGCTATCGGACCCTGATCAACTGCAATGATGATGGCGGGCAGACCGTGTTCCATATACACCTGCACCTATTGGGTGGACGCCGCATGTCCTGGCCTCCAGGCTGATGTCCCAGAAATAAAATCATGAATTGTACGGTTAGATTCGCATGCTGGCGGATTGACACGGTTTTTCAATGACTTATCGTTCGCTTAGCAGAAAGCGCGTTATCGTCGTAACTTTGACGGTTTGAGTTCTGCGTCAGGCTTCTATACTTACGCGCGACTGAAGGACTTCCGTTAGCGTGAACCCCTTACCTGTACCAGTAAATCGGCCATTTGACCCAGGGAGAGCATCGGGGCTCGTCTCTGAGGTGACGCGTGCGCGCAAGACGCAGGATGCGACCTCGGAGAACGTGCCGGCGGCCCAGACCCCTACGAAACCGGCTCTTGATCTTGCTGAGCGCGAGGTGCTGATGGGGCGTTACAACGAAAATCCAGGGTATGCCAATCCGCAGCTTTTCCGCGGTCAGAATGCGCAGCGTGCGGTTTCCGCATACAACGAAGTGGCCTTTCGAAATGAACGTGATGAGCTGAAAAACATGCTCGGGATAAGCGAATATGCCTGACGGCCGAGAACGCCGTCATCATTTTCTTCCAGCGACGCTGTTAACATAATAAGAAAGAAGTGCTCAGACGCTTCACTATCCCAGAGTCACCCAAGCCGTAACCGATTAAGGAAGTACCGTGGAACCTGTATCCCAGTCTCCGTCTGAAAATGTTGATGCCCTCCCGGACAAGTTCTCAGACCTGAATGATCCGTCCCTGTATCTGAACCGCGAATTGACCTGGCTGGCATTTAACAGCCGTGTGCTCAACGAGGCGGCCGACGAACGCAACCCGTTGCTGGAGCGTCTCAAGTTTCTCGCCATCGTCAGTTCCAATCTTGACGAGTTCTTCATGAAGCGTATCGGGGGCCTGAAGCAGCAGTTGGGCGCCGGGGTTACCACACTGACAGTGGATGGGCGCACGCCTCGCGAGCAGATCACCCAGTGCTACGAGGTAGTGCGTGATCAGGAGGCCCGTCAGCGGGATATTCTGCATGAGCTGCTGAAAGAATTGCGTGAACACGGAATCGCCATTCTCAGTTACGAGGAGCTTACGGAGGCACAGTCGAATTACCTGCGCAGCTATTTTCACGACAACATCTTCCCGTTGGTCACGCCTCAATCCATAGACTCTGCACATCCTTTCCCTTTCATCTCTAACCTGTCACTCAACCTGCTGGTGCAGGTGAAGTTTCCCGGTGACGATGGCAAGACCTCGCTGACCCGCATCAAGTTACCGATTGGCGATGATGTGCCGCGCTTTATCCGCTTGCCAGACAGCATGCACTTCATTGCGATCGAAGACGTTTTGCAGCATAACCTGCACATGCTTCTGCCCGAGATGGACGTCGTGGACATGAACCTATTCCGAGTAACGCGTAATGCCAATACGGAACGGAACGAGGAACATGCGGACGATCTCTTGTCCATGATTGAGTCGGAATTGCGTGACCGCCGGTTTGCTCCGATTGTGCGGCTGCAGGTGCAGGGTAGTATCCATGAAAATACCCGCGGTATGTTGGCTGCGGAACTGGGCCTGGACGAGCATGAGGATGTTTTCAGCACAGGGGGAGACATGCTCGCCATGCGTGACATGTTTCAATTGGTCAGCCTGGATATCCCGGAGTTACATGATGAGCCGTTCCAATCAGTCGACCACCCCAGCTTACGTGAAGCCAGCAACATCTTTTACGCGATTCGTGAGCGCGGTCCGTTCCTTCTTCACCACCCGTATGACTCGTTCGGGACGTCGGTAGAGCGTTTCCTCAAGGAGGCTGCGTATGACCCCAAGGTGCGGGCCATAAAAATGACCCTGTATCGCACATCCAGCGATACCAAGGTGGTGGATTATCTAGTCAGCGCTGCGCGCAATGGCAAGCAGGTTGCCGTTGTGGTTGAACTGAAAGCGCGTTTTGACGAGGCTGCCAACATCCGTTGGGCGACTCGCATGGAAGAGGCGGGTATTCACGTGACCTACGGCGTGGTTGGTCTTAAAACCCACTCCAAGATCGTGCTGGTCGTACGCAAGGATTACAACGGCCTGCGTCGCTACCTGCACATCGGTACCGGTAACTATCATGCCGGAACAGCCAAGCTGTATTCCGATCTGGGTATGTTGACCAACGATCATGACATGGGTGTCGATGCGACAGAATTGTTCAACTACCTGACCACTGGTTACACCCCTGAGCGTTACTACCGGGCCCTTTTGCCGGCTCCCAAGGTGTTGAAGGCGGCGTTGCTGGCGCGTATCCAGCGGGAGCGAGAATTGCACAGCACGGAAAAGCCGGGTCTGATTCAATTCAAAATGAATGCCCTGGAAGACGCTGATATCACCCGTGCTCTGTACAAAGCCGGGCGCGACGGTGTAAAGGTGGACCTGATCGTGCGTGACACCTGTCGTCTGCGGCCTGGCATCGAGGGCTTGTCTGACAATGTCACCGTGATCAGCGTTGTCGGCCGCTTCCTCGAGCATACACGTATTTACTACTTCCAGAATGGCGGGGAAGAGGAATATTTCATTGGCTCGGCGGACACGATGAAACGAAACCTGGAGTCGCGCGTAGAGGTGGTTGCACCGGTGGAAAGTGAAACCCTACGCAAGGACCTGCGTAACCTTCTGGACGTACAATTGTCAGATCGAAGAAATGCGTGGGAGATGCAGTCAGACGGAACATACGTTCAGCGCCAGCCAGCTAACCCAGAAGAGGAAAAGGGGTGTCAGGAACGTCTGATCGAGTTTGCGCAGCAGCGATTCAAGCAGGCGAAACGTTACCAGCAGGGGCGCACCCGTCGACATATTGCGGGACGCAATCTACGCTGAGCGTTCGTTTTCCAAAACGGTTAGCTGCTTGGTGGATTCCCATCTGCGGTAGGCAAACAATGAATTGCCGGGAATTTTCTCTACACGTGACTTGACCTCCATGGCGCGCGCGGCGATCTCGCTGGGCGAACTGTGTTTTAGAGGTTCGACTACAGGCCTATGTAAAGTGACAAAAGCGTGCAGGTGCTTAGATCGCCGGGTCTGTTTTCGGCACTAATGAAGCCTTCTTTGCGGTCTTTCCTGGAAAACAAAAGGTTAGAGTTGGGCGTCTGCGGCTTCTGTGGGAGTTCCTTCAAAGGAGCAGGTGCTCAAGCATTCTCTCGTAGATCGCAGATAAGGTATCGAGATCCTCAACGCTGACGCACTCGTTCACTTTATGAATCGTTGCGTTCAGCGGTCCGAGTTCCAAAACTTGCGCGCCGGTCGGCGCGATAAAGCGCCCATCGGAGGTGCCGCCGGCAGTTGACAATTCCGTCTTATAGCCTGCGATTTCGGGTATGGCTTTCTGTGCTGCTTCGACCAGTTCGCCCTTAGCGGTTAGGAAGGGAAGACCGGACAAGGTCCAGTGCAGTTCGTAGTTGAGGCCATGCTTGTCGAGGATCTCTCTGACGCGCTCCTCAATACGATGGTGATTGGTCTCGGTTGAGTAGCGCAGGTTGAAAATCACTTCCAGGGTACCGGGGATGACGTTCGTCGCGCCGGTGCCTGCACTGATATTCGAAATCTGGAAGGTGGTGGGCGGGAAAAACTGGTTACCGTTGTCCCATTGTTCTGCGGCCAGTTCAGCCAGCGCCGGAGCTGCCATGTGCACCGGGTTTTCCGCCAAGTGCGGATAGGCAACATGGCCCTGCACCCCTTGAACGATCAGCCTGCAGCCATGCGAACCGCGCCGGCCATTTTTGACCACGTCGCCGATTTTTTCCGATGAGGACGGTTCTCCAACGAGACACCAGTCGATTTTCTCGTCGCGTGCTTCCAGTGTCTCAACAACTTTCACCGTGCCATCGACCGCCGGGCCTTCTTCGTCACTGGTGATCAGATATGCGAGAGAGCCCTTGTGGTCCGGATGCCTGGCAACAAAGCGCTCGGTGGCAGTGATCATGGCTGCGAGCGATCCCTTCATGTCGGCAGCCCCACGTCCGTAGAGCAACCCATTGCGAATTTCTGGCTTGAAAGGGTTCGACTTCCATTCTTCCATAGGCCCGGGGGGGACCACATCCGTGTGGCCCGCAAAGCAGAATAAGGGTCCATCGCTGCCTCGACGGGACCAGAAGTTATCTACCTCGCCAAAACGCAGCGGCTCGTTATCGAAACCGATGGCAGCCAAGCGCTCCATCATCAGCTGTTGGCAGCCGGCATCCTGCGGTGTCACAGATTGACGGCTGATCAGGTCGATGGCGAGCTCTAGGGTGTCGGACATGTCACAGTGGCCTGTTTCAGGAAAACATCTCTTGGTATTGCTCGGGCTTGAAGCCGACATGCAGCGACTTGCCGGTATCCAGCACCGGACGCTTGATGATGCTCGGTGTTTCCAGCATCAGGCCAATGGCGCTGGCTTCGTCAATGTTGTCTTTTACGTCCTGCGGGACCTTGCGCCACATCATACCGCGTCGGTTCAGCAACACTTCCCAACCGACCTGGTTTATCCAGGTACGTAGCGTGCTTTCATCGATGCCAGCTTTTTTGTAGTCGTGAAATTCATAGTCGATACCGTGGTCGGCCAGCCAGGCTCGGGCCTTTTTCATGGTGTCACAATTGGGTATTCCGTAAAGGGTGATCAATGCTGTTCTCCTGTCGGCGGCCTGGAGCCGACGACGTCGCAGGTGCTGGGATCAGATATCGCGCAGCAGTTCATTGATGCCGACCTTGCCACGGGTCTTCTCGTCAACCTTTTTCACGATCACGGCGCAGTACAGGCTGTACTTGCCATCTTTGGAAGGCAGGTTGCCGGAAACCACAACGGAGCCGGCCGGAACGCGGCCGTATAGGATCTCATCGTTCTCGCGGTCGTAGATTCGGGTCGACTGTCCTATGTAAACGCCCATAGAGATAACCGAGCCTTCCTCCACAATCACGCCTTCAACCACCTCGGAACGGGCACCAATGAAGCAGTTGTCTTCGATGATGGTTGGGGCGGCCTGCAGCGGCTCGAGCACGCCACCGATGCCGACGCCGCCAGAGAGGTGGACGTTCTTGCCGATCTGTGCGCAGGAACCGACGGTAGCCCAGGTGTCGACCATGGTGCCACTGTCGACATAGGCGCCGATGTTCACATACGAAGGCATCAGTACCGTGCTTGGGGCGATGTAGGAGCCGCGACGTGCGGTGGCCGGCGGTACCACGCGGACGCCCGCTTCACGGAAATCGCGCGAGTTGAAGTCCGCATACTTGGACTGCACCTTGTCGTAATAGTTGGTGAAGCCACCTTTCATGAATTCGTTGTCGTTGAGGCGGAACGACAGCAGTACCGCCTTCTTGATCCATTCGTTGACCACCCAGTCGCCGTCGCGTTTTTCGGCAACGCGGATCTCGCCGCGGTCGAGTTGGTCGATAGCTTCGTTGACAGCATCGCGAACCAGGGTATCGGCATTGCGCGGGGTTATGTCGGCGCGACGCTCGAAGGCGTCAACAATGATGGACTGGATATCACTCATGGGTGGCTCCTGCTTGATTATGCAAAGTCATTAAAGGGTCTCGGCGAAAGCGCGGATGCGTTTTGCCGCCTCGATACATTCTTCCGGGGTGGCGACCAGTGCCATGCGCACGTGGCCATGCCCGGGGTTGAGACCGTCTATCTCGCGCGACAGGTAGCTGCCGGGCAGCACGGTCACATGTTGTTGGTCGAAAAGGCCGCGCGCAAAGTCCTCGTCACTGACAGGTGTCTTGGCCCAAAGGTAGAAGCCGGCGTCGGGCCGCTGCACATCCATCACCGGCGTGAGGATATCGAGGACGGCATCGAATTTCTCCCGGTACAGATCACGGTTGGCCCTGACGTGGTCTTCATCCCGCCAGGCGGTGATGCTGGCCATCTGGTGCTGCACCGGCATGGCACAGCCATGGTAGGTGCGGTAGCTCAGGAATTTCGCCAACACGCCGGCATCACCGGCGACAAAGCCGGATCGCAGCCCCGGGGCATTGGATCGCTTGGAGAGGCTGTGGAACACAACGCAGTGCGTATAGTCAGTATTACCCATGGCTGCGGCTGCTTGTAGCAGGCCGACCGGCGGCTGAGCTTCATCGAAATACAGTTCTGAGTAGCACTCGTCGGAGGCGATGATGAAATCATGCTGTTGTGCCAGTTCGATCAATCTCTGCAAGCGGTCAAGCGGCATCACTGAGCCGCTGGGGTTGCCGGGGGTGCAGATGTAGATCAGCTGGCAGCGCCGCCAGGTAGCCTCGTCGATGACATCGAGGTCCGGGAGATAGCCATTGTCAGGGGTGCAGGGCATGAAATGCAGGTCTGCGCCGGCCAATAGGGCTGCACCTTCGTAGATCTGGTAGAAGGGGTTGGGCGAGAGTACCAGTGGGTTCGATGCGCGGTTGATGACCGCTTGCGCAAAGGCGAACAGCGCCTCACGGGTGCCGTTTACCGGCAGGACATTTTGCTCCGGGTCCAGGCTGCCAGCCGGCAGCTCGAAGCGTCTGCCCAACCATTCACAGATGGTTTGGCGCAGTTCCGCAGCGCCCTTGGTGAGAGGGTATTTCCCCAGGCCAGACAAGTGGTCGGCTACGCTGTCGGCAATGAGCGCCGGTGTGGCATGCTTGGGCTCACCAATCGACAGCGCAATATGTGGCAGGTCCGGTGGGCGGGTATTGGCCAACAGTGCCCGAAGCTTCTCGAACGGGTAGGGTTGCAGTTTTGCCAGGTCTGGATTCATCTACGGCAGTCAGGCTGAATATGTAAGGTTTGATCGGCTTCGCCGCACAAAGCGCGTCATTATAACTGAAGAAGGAAACCCGTTTTGAAGCCCGTACTGGCCTTGTTGTTCGCAGCCGCTTTCTGGGGCTTTGTCTGGTTTCCGGTGCGCGGCCTGGACGAGGCGGGATTAACCGGTGTGTGGCAGGTGGGTGCCAGCTATGCCGCAGCTTTGCTGGTGTTGGTGCTGGTGCGTGGTCTGTGCTTGCAGGGCAGTTTTCGCCAGCCATTGGACGTTTTCTGGCTTGTGATCGCTTCGGGATGGGCCAATGTGGCGTTTCTTCTGGCGGTCCTACAGGACGAAGTGGTGCGTGTCCTGATCTTTTTCTACCTCTCGCCATTGTGGACGGTCATCCTCGGGCGCTGGCTGCTGAACGAGCCCATCAGGGGCGTGACCGGCTGGATGTTGTTGCTCGGTCTCGGGGGGGCGGTCACCATGATGTGGCATGAGGACATGCTGTATGTGCCGATAGGCGACGGAGATCTGCTGGCGCTCAGCGCTGGGTTTGCATTTGCCCTGACCAATGTCATGACCCGGCGTCTCGAACATCTGGGGACTTCGGCCAAGACGCAATTGGCCTGGATTGGTGTTTTGTTCATATGTGCCCTGTTCATCCTGATCGGACAGGTGCCAATGCCGGCAGTTGCCCCTTCGACATGGGCCGGTGCTGCAACACTTGGGATTGCAGGGTTCATGTTTTCGACGCTGGCGGTAGTTTATGCAGTCAGTCGCCTGCCGGTGCAGCGTTCTTCGGTGATCATGCTGTTCGAAATCGTGGTGGGTGCGCTCAGTGCCTGGCTACTTGCCGGAGAGCTGGTTGATCAGAGGGAATGGCTGGGCGGAACCATGATTGTGTTGGCAGGCCTCATAGCCGTGTTTTTCGGCCAAGCGGAAAAGGAGCGACAACATGCCTGAAATCGTGCTTCACCATGTCAGCCTGCTGGTGGCTGACGTTGCGAGATCTCTGGACTTTTATACCCGGGTGCTGGGGTTGGAAATGGACAGTGCACGTCCGGCGATGTCGTTCGATGGCGCCTGGTTGAAAGTGGGGGCACAGCAGATTCATTTGCTGCAGCTTGCCAATCCCGACCCGGTCGAGGGGCGGCCGCAACATGGTGGGCGGGATCGGCATACGGCTTTCCAGGTTGATCAACTTGAGCCATATACCGAACGGCTGCGTGCGAGTGGCATTGACTTCACCATGAGTAAGAGTGGGCGCCGGGCACTTTTTTGCCGTGATCCCGACGGAAACGCCTGCGAACTGGTAGAGGTCTGCTAATCCTCACCGGTCTTTGGGTGGGGGGACCAGTCTCTACGCACTTGCTCCAGCTCTGATCGCCAGGCCTTTGCATCGCCGTAGTCCAGGAAGCGGCTGGCACGCTTGTGCGTATCCAGCGTGCGTCGTGCGTGCTTGATCGGGCACCAGTACTGCTCTGTGCGTGCGGTGATCTCCTGACAGTACGCCATCAGGCCGTTGGCATAGCCGCAATATATGCAGTTCAGTTTCTCAACCGGGTTGAGATAGGCAAGATGCTGGCGGTCGATCACGAGGTGATCGCGTCGTTTGACCAGCGGGATTCGATAGATACGAAAACAGATATGCTGGTAGATTGAGATGGCCAGGTCGAGTATGGCCAGCGGTACAGCCATACCGTAGATCAATGGTGCTGAAAGGATATAAAGCAACGGGGCCTTCAGGATATATCCCCAAACGCCGGTGCGGTACTGTTTCTGCCAATGCCTCACATTCTGCTCGAAGACGACTTTGCCGCGCTCGAGGTGGTACTGGAACTGCTGGCGCTTGTCGGCGAGCAGGCGGTCGATCTCCTGTTCGAGTTCCCTTTCTGTCTGGCGCAGACGCTCGAGCAGTTCTTCGAGGGTAGAGGAGGAGGGCATGACGTGCTCCTTGGGTGACGTCTGGCAGCATACCCGCATAGTGGCCTGTTGCGGTTGAAGTTCGGTGTGTTTTTGGCAAGATTGCCTTTCACGAGTGAATCAGTGGAAAAGACATGAGTAGTGAGAAGCCCACCAGCGATGCCTCCGTAGAGGCTGATCTTCTACGCGTCGAAGTGCGCAGCAGTTATGCTGCGGTGGCGCAGGCCAGCGATGCAGGCGATTGCTGCGGGGTGGAGTCCGGCTGTTGCGGGGTGTCCGACGATACGGCGATCAACCAGCTGATCTCCACCCGCCTGGGCTACACGCAGGAGGATCTCAAGGCCGTGCCTGAGGGTGCAGACATGGGCCTGGGTTGCGGCAATCCCAAGGCCATTGCTGCCCTGCAGGCGGGCGAAACGGTGGTCGACCTGGGATCCGGTGGCGGTTTCGATTGTTTCCTGGCGGCGGCCGAGGTTGGCGAACAGGGGCATGTGATTGGCATCGATATGACGCCGGACATGATCAGCAAGGCGCGAGACAATGCCGTGCGTGGTCAATACTCGCAGGTGGAGTTTCGACTTGGCGAGATTGAGCACCTGCCAGTTGCAGACAATACCGCCAACGTGATCATTTCCAACTGCGTGATCAATCTTTCGCCGGATAAGCCACAGGTGTTCCGCGAGGCCTACCGGGTTCTGGCGCCGGGCGGACGCCTGGCGATCTCCGATGTGGTGGCAACCACCGAATTGCCGGTGGAGATGCGCGAGGACGCGTTCATGATCTCCGCCTGTATCGGCAATGCGGCGTTGGCCGATGACCTGGAGCGATGGATGGTCGAGGCAGGCTTTGAGGATATCCGGATCGAGCCCAAAGACGAGTCGCGCGAGTTCATTCGTGACTGGGCGCCCGGCCGCAGTGTCGAGGACTATGTGCTGTCGGCGAATATCGAGGCGGTCAAACCCGCTTGAGCAGGTGCCTTGTCAGTCGTCCAGTGCCTGCTGCAGGACAGAGCGCAGTCGCGTCAGCGACTCTTCATCGGTTAGCGGCTGATTGTTGCAGTCGGTCAGGGTGAACGTATCCCTGGCAACGGCGCCTTCGGTCACGATCGCGGCACGGTGCAAGCGCACTTTTTCTTCGGCCAAGACGGTGCCGATAATCGCGAGCAGGCCAGGGCGGTCGTGCGTCAGAACGCTCAACAATGTTGCCGTGTGGTTTTTGTCCTGCGCGATGTTGATATCCGACTCCTGCATGAAGCTCTTCAGCGCGCGAGGCATGCGACGTGCGATCCGGGTGTTGGCGGATTGGGGGGCGTTAAGGATTTGGCGGAGAGCTTCCAGCACTTCCTCGCGTCGCCGAATATCGATCGCTTCTCCGTCCTCTTCCAGTACGAAATAGCTGTTGACGGAGGCGCCCTGGTTGCTCGTATCCACGCGTGCACCAAGGATGTTGACACCCATCTGATCGAGCTTGGCAGCGGTTTCTGCGAACAGGCCATCCCGATCGGGACCAACGGTAAAAATTTCGCTGCAACCGCGCTCTGGGTCTTCGCGCATGAAGACCTGTATTCGCTCATGGTAGTCGCTGTTCTCCAGCAACAGGCGCGTGTGCCAGGCGATAGTATCCGCGGGCGTCTGCAGGAAGTAATCCGTGCTCAGCTGCATCCAGCACAGGCGCAGCTGCTCTTCGGTGTAGGGGGTGTCAGCCAGGAAGCTGCGGGCTTTTTCTTGTGCAGCCTGGATCAGCTGGTCTTCGTCCTGAGGTCGGTCGAGGCCGCGTTGCAGCGCTTCGCGCGTACGCTGATGCAGGCGGTCCAGCAGAGCGCCTTTCCATGAATTCCAGCGCTTTGGGTTGGTGCCGCGCATGTCGGCCCCCGTCAACAGGTAGAGATAGTCGAGGCGTTCGACTGTGCCGACGGCTTTGGCGAATTCCTGGATGACTTCCGGGTCGTCGATGTCTTTCCGCTGGGCCGTGGCGGACATGACCAGGTGTTGTTCAACGAGCCAGGCAACAAGCTTGCTGTCGTACTCGGATAGATCATGTTGGCGGCAGAACTCGTAGGCATCTGCTGAACCCAGGGTGCAGTGATCGCCACCACGGCCTTTCGCGATGTCGTGGAACAAGCCGCCGAGGTAGAGCAATTCAGGCTTTGGCAGGAAGGCGAAACGCTCATTGCATCGAGGGCATTCGTCGCGGTGCTTCTCCAGCGCAAACCGGCGAAGATTGCGAACCACCATCAGGATGTGCTCGTCCACCGTGTAAACGTGGAAAAGGTCAAACTGCATCAGCCCGGTGATCTTGTGGAACGCGGGTATGTAGCGCGCCAGGACTCCGTAACGATGCATACGGCGCAACTCATGGGTAATGCCGCGCGGCTGACGTAGGATCTCCATGAACAGGCTGCGGGCGGCGATACTTTTGCGCAAACGGTTATCTATCAGATGACGGTGAGCCCGAATCGAGCGGATGGTGCTGGCACGTACACCTTTGAGTTCCTGGTGTTGCTGCAGAAGCAGAAAGATCTCCAGCATCGCCAATGGGTAACGCGCAAAAATCGCCGGGTTAATCGCCTCGATATAGGCGCCCCGGGCCTGGAAGCGGCGGTTAATCGGCTTAGGCTCACCCAGTTCATTGTTCAGCAGGATCACCTCGTTGAAGAGTTGCAGCAGCATCTCATTCAGGCGCTGCAAGGTCACCGCGGTGCGGTAATACTGCTGCATGAATTGTTCAACGGCGAGGTTGGTGTTCTCGTCTGTGTAACCGAACTGTTTTGCCAGGGCGCGTTGGTGCTCAAAAAGCAATCGGTCTTCATGCCGGCCCGTAAGCAGGTGCAGGGCAAAGCGAATCTGCCACAGGAACCTCTCCCCCTGGATGAGGGTTTCATATTCGTGCTCGGTCAGAAAGCCATGCTCCTTGATCTCTGACAACCGGGTAACACCAAAGTGGCGTTTGGCAACCCAGCCGATCATCTGAATGTCTCGCAGCCCACCTGGATTGGTTTTTATGTTGGGTTCCAGGTCGTGGCTGCTGTCGTCGACCTTGGCGTGGCGTGATTCCTGTTCTTCCAGTTTGGCGGAGAAGAAGGCATCGCTGGGCCAGATTTTGTCCGCCGAAGTGCCTGTCAGCATTTCTTCGAACAGCTCCTGGTCACCAGCCAGTGCTCGCGATTCCAATAGGTTGGTGACCACGGTAACGTTTGCGCGCGCTTCCTCGATGCATTGTTCAACACTGCGGACACTGTGGCCGACTTCCAGCCCGATATCCCAGAGGAACATGACAAATGGCTCAAGCGCATGCGCCAGTGTTGCTGGACTCTCCCGGGTAAGAATCAGTACATCGACGTCGGAGGCAGGGTGGAGCTCGCCACGTCCATAACCGCCAACAGCGACGAGCGCGGCGTGGCTGCCGTCAGGCAGGTGGGCCTTCCAGGCCCGCTGCAACATGCCATCGATAAGGTCAGCGCGAGCATGCACCAGGTCTGCCACGTCGGCACCCTGGTGAAACTTTTCAGCCAGCAAATCAGCGCCTTGCTTGATGGCCTCCTTGTACACGCCAATGAGGGAGCCGGACGCCGATTCGATCTCGGCATCCAATCGTTGGAAAATGTTTTGAAACATGGTGTTGGGGCTAACGCTCTTCGTTGCGCAGGGTCAGAACCTCGTAGCCATCCGGTGTGCACAGCACGGTGTGCTCCCACTGGGCGGACAACTTACGGTCCTTGGTGATAACGGTCCAGCCGTCTCCCAGGAGTTTCACCTGGCGTTTACCGGCGTTGACCATGGGCTCGATGGTGAAGGTCATCCCCGCCTGCAAAGCCAAGCCGGTGCCAGGCTTGCCGTAGTGCAGTACCTGCGGGTCTTCGTGGAAGCCGCGGCCGATGCCGTGGCCGCAGTACTCGTGGACGACGCTGAAATGCTCGCTATGCACGAAACTCTCTATCGCATTACCGATGTCACCGAGCGTGGTGCCGGGGCGAACCATCTCGATACCTTTCCACATAGCCTTTTGAGTGATATCCACGAGACGCCTTGCGAAGGGGCTGGGTTCCCCGACAAAGAACATCTTGCTGGTATCGCCATGGAAGCCATCCTTGATTACGGTCACATCTATATTGACGATGTCACCCTTTTTCAGTGCTTTGTCACCCGGGATTCCGTGGCATACGCAGTGGTTCACCGAGGTGCAGATGGATTTTGGAAAACCGCGGTAGTTGAGCGGGGCGGGGATAGCCTCCTGCTCGTCGACGATGAAATCGTGGCAGATCTTATCCAATTCCCCGGTTGTGATACCCGGTTTGACGTGTTCACCGATCATTTCGAGCACTTCTGCCGCGAGACGACCCGCAACACGCATTTTCTCGATTTCTTCCGACGATTTGATGATGACTGACATGGAGTTCTCTGGTTATTCGGGTTGCTGCGCGGAAATAGGGGAAAAACAAGGGTTTGGCGCATGATCCGCCGTTGAGGCGGGCAGTCGCTTATGGTATAAAACGCGCCGCTTTGCGGCAATGTCGCCGCAGGGTGCGAAATACACACACGTATCGCAACCGTGCAGTCTGGGTGCCCGAGAGTCAACATGATGTCGGGTGGGTTGGCGGGATACGTGGAGGCTTAACCCGAAATTCGGAGAATTTTATGAGCAATGTATCTATGCGCCAGATGCTCGAAGCTGGCGTGCACTTTGGTCACCAGACCCGTTACTGGAACCCGCAGATGAGCCCCTTCATCTTCGGGCACCGTAACAAAATCCACATCATCAACCTGGAAAAAACCCTGCCGATGTTCAACGATGCGATGAATTTCATCGGCAAGTTGGCATCCAATGGCGGCAAGATTCTGTTCGTCGGCACCAAGCGGTCCGCGCGCCAGGTTGTAGCCGAAGAAGCACAACGTTGTGGCATGCCTTACGTCAATCACCGCTGGCTCGGTGGCATGCTGACCAACTTTAAAACCATCAAGCAGTCGATCAAACGTCTCAAAGAACTCGAGGCCATGGAGGCCGATGGTTCGATGAGCGCCCGCTTCAACAAGAAGGAGCAGCTGACTCTGCACCGTGAGATGGAGAAGCTGGAGCGCAGTCTTGGTGGTATCAAGGACATGCAGGGCCTGCCGGATGCGCTGTTCGTGATCGACAGCGGCCACGAGGACATAGCGGTTGCAGAGGCCAAGAAGCTTGGCATACCGGTCATCGCGGTTGTAGACACCAACAACGACCCGAAGAGCGTCGACTACGTGATTCCGGGCAACGATGATGCGATCCGCGCCGTTCAACTGTACGTCCAGGGCGCCGCTGCTGCGATCCTGGAGGGCCGTACCGCGGCTGCCCGGGCCGTAGCGGAAGAGGCTCCGGCCACCGAAGAAGGCTGATCCCAGGAAAGACCGAAAAATACCGCCCCTGCCCGGAAAGTGTCCGGCCAGGGGCGCTCTGCTTAAAGCGAAACAGAATTCATTAAATTGAGGTGACACCCCCATGGCAATCACTGCAGCATTGGTAAAGGAACTGCGCGAGCGCACCGGCGCGGGAATGATGGAGTGCAAGAAGGCGTTGGTAGAGACTGACGGCGATATCGAGGCGGCAATCGAGAACATGCGCAAGTCGGGACAGGCCAAAGCCGCCAAGAAGGCCGGTCGTACCGCGGCTGATGGCGTGATCGTGATCAAGACCTCGGCTGACAGCAAATCCGGCGTAATCGTCGAGGTGAATTGCGAAACTGATTTCGTTGCCAAGGATGACAACTTCCAGTCCTTTGCCGATGCGGTTGCCGAACGCGTACTCAACAGCGACGCTGCTGATGTCGAGGCACTGATGGCGCTTCCGCTGCACGAAGGCGAGGACACCACCATTGAAGAGGCCCGGCAGGCGCTGGTTTCGAAGATCGGCGAGAACATGAACGTACGTCGTTTCCAGCGAATTTCCACTGATGGTCTTCTGGCCTCTTATCAACACGGTGTCCGCATCGGCGTGGTTGTCGATATCGATGGCGATGCCGAAATGGGCCGTGATGTAGCCATGCACGTGGCGGCGACCAACCCGGTTTGTGTCGATGAGGCGGGTGTCCCGGCCGAGATGCTGGCCAAAGAACGTGACATCGTGGAGACTCAGGCAAAAGAAAGCGGGAAGCCGGACAATATCGTCGAAAAGATGGTGGAAGGCCGTATGCGCAAGTACCTGTCGGAGATCACGCTGTTGGGCCAGGCTTTCGTCAAGGACCCGGACACCACGGTCGGCAAGTTGCTCGGCGGTGCCGGTGCCAAGATTAATGGCTTTATCCGCTTCGAGGTAGGCGAGGGTATCGAGAAAAAAGTCGAGAACTTCGCTGACGAAGTGGCGGCCCAGGCTGCCGCCGCGCGGGGCGAGTGATTATCCATTTAGACCCGCACCAATGTGCGGGTCTTTCAGTTGATGCACAGATTCCGGAGACCGAGCACGGCAATGGCTGACGACACAGTTCCCCGACGTATCCTGTTGAAGCTAAGTGGCGAAGCCCTGATGGGCGACGGTGATTTCGGTATTGATCCGGATGTGCTGGGGCGTGTGGCTGCAGATGTGGCGGAGCTTGTCGGCTTGGGCATCCAGGTCGGACTGGTAATCGGCGGCGGCAACATCTTCCGCGGCGCCGGCCTGGCCGGCGGTGGATTTGACCGGGTAACCGGTGACCACATCGGGATGTTGGCCACGGTAATGAATTCGCTGGCCATGCAGGACCAACTCAGAAAGCTGGGCGTGGATGCACGCACCATGTCGGCTTTCCGCATCGATCAGGTCTGCGAGTATTACAGCCGCAATGACGCGGTTCGCCACCTTGAGCAGGGGCGCGTTGTTGTCCTTTCCGCCGGGACCGGCAATCCCTATTTTACCACCGACTCCGCCGCCAGTCTGCGCGCTATTGAGATCGGGGCGGACGTGATGATCAAGGCGACCAAGGTGGACGGCGTATATTCTGCAGACCCGGTCAAGGATCCGGATGCCAAGTTTTATCCGCAACTGAGTTACGATCGCGTATTGTCCGAAGGGTTGGGCGTGATGGACGCCACGGCGGTTGTGCTGTGCAAGGAAAACGGCATGCCCTTGCGGGTAATGAACATCAATGAACCGGGCGCTTTGCGCCGTTTGGTACAGGGTGAGGACGTTGGCACCCTGGTTACTGGAGCTTAAGTCATGATCGACGACATCAAAGCAGACGCCGCCGGCCGCATGGCCAAGAGCGTCGAGGCGCTGGCCGAGAACTTGACCAAGGTGCGTACCGGGCGTGCCCACCCAAGCATGCTTGATCACGTGATGGTCAGCTACTACGGTGCCGATACCCCGCTCAAGCAGGTTGCCAACGTGGGGGTGGAAGATGCACGTACCC
>Ga0180429_10001534_pt1 | contig 19598 bp, 11 predicted proteins | sample SS_ome_FD_132428 | JGI IMG/M metagenome (GOLD analysis project Ga0180429, IMG submission 132428) | Hypersaline lake sediment archaeal communities from the Salton Sea, California, USA - SS_1_S_1 metaG | ecosystem: Environmental > Aquatic > Non-marine Saline and Alkaline > Hypersaline > Sediment ...
CCATCGGGGGAGGGGGTCTCGGTCATCGACTCGTGAACGGCGCCGTCCTCGAAGGTTCTGACCACGGGACAGTAGGAACAGGGTTCTTCCCCGGGGGGATCGTTGTAGATCTCGAAACAGCGGAGCCCCTTTTCGAACTCGGTATCGGGATACCACGATCGCATCTTCTTGTTCGCCTCGAGCAGTTCCATGTCGGGACCGAGGAGCGAGATCCCGATGCCCGCATTGTCGAGAACGCTGCGGTATTTTTCCTCCGAAGTGCGCAGGGCTTCCTCTCTCCTCTTCTGAAAGGTGATATCGCAGAGGATACTCAGGATGGCCGGTTTCTTGTCGAGATCGATTCTCTTGGCGTTGTTGAGGACGTCTCTCAGCTCGCCGCTTTTGGTTCTCAACTTGGTCTCGAACCGATCGGAGCCGACGTTGCAGATTCTCCTCACATGGTCGGCCAGGCCGTCGTCGGTTTTGTTGACGTGAATATCGGATATCTTGAGCTTCCTGAGCTCATCGCCGGTGTAGCCGAGCAGCTCTTCGGTCCGCTTGTTGAATTCGAGGAGCGCACCCGTTTCACTGTCGACAAGAACGATCGCATCGGCAGCCTGCTCGAAGAGGGTCCGGAATTTTTTCTCGTTCTCCTCGAGAAGCGCCGCGAGGGGGAGTCCGATCTTGAGAAACAGAAAAGCGGCGACAAAGATAAAAAAAACACTGATCGCGCCGACAAGGAGACCGGCTCTGATGAAAGGCTTCCGAATCTCGGCCATATCGATCTTGGCTACAATTCCGAGGTCGAGGATCCCCACGGGCTCGTGGGCGGCGAGGACATGTTCGCCTCGATAGTCGACACCGATAACCGTCCCCGAACGACCGGAGAGCGCCAGCCGCATCGGTTCGGCGAGGTGTGATGCGAAGGGTATCGGCCTCGGCCGGTCCGTATCATCGTGCCTGTGGCGCAAGAGGAAGACGATCTGATCTCCATCGCGCCGCGCCAGCGTGAATTCGCCCGTTTTGCCGAAACCGCGGAATTGCTCATGACCTTCCTTGATCTGGTGGAGCGTGCTGGCGAAGGCCAACTTGTACGTGGCACCGGGATGGTCTTCCATTTCGTGGCGCGCGATCGCCTCGATCAGACGCGCCTGGCTCCTCGCCGTCTCGACGAGCCGCGCGCGCTCCTCGTCGAAGGCGACGCCGTAGAGCTCGTAAAGAGTCAGGGCGCTCACGAACGCCACGAGGACGGCCATGATCGAGATCAGCAGAAAAAATCGACGCTTGCCCCTCACCGAGCACCTCCGGAAATTCTCTTCCTACCCTGTCTTGCCGAAATCCGATCCTCTGCCGGGAGGATCGAATCGTCAGTACCCGTGTCCGTTCAGTTATTTTCGACCAAAAAGGGGGAAAACATTAACAATATGGATTGATATTTCCGGGATCCGAAAACGGGGCGGAAGCGACAGGGGTGATTGGGAAATCTGCTCGTTTCCGCGACAATTAATCGCTCACAGCGCGCCAGATGCCGGCCGGCGTCAGAACCGAAGGACCGTGACTTCACCCGGAACCAGCCGGACCGGAAAACGGCGTTCCTCCTCGCCGTTCAACTTGATCGTGCAGGCGCGGTCGCTCGAGCTGATCACCTCGGTCTTGCCGCCCAGCAAGGGGAATGGTGTCTTCTTGAAGACTCGCAAGCCGCCCTGCTCCGAAATCTCGAGCAGTTCTTCCTTCTCGTCGAGGAGGTGGAAGGAGCGTGCCAGGGACGGATCGCTCAACTCGATCCGGAAGTGGCAGAGCCGCTCGACGACGAGTGTGATCTCTCCACCGGAGAAATCGGGCTCGATCTGTTTTTGCAGCGAACACACGCTTGGACCGGACACGTCGAGAAGGAGCGTGTCGAGCCGGCACGCTCCGGGAATCACGAAACGGCCGTCGTCATCACAGCGAGCCGAACCGACTCCGATCCAGGAGTTGTTGTTCGAATTGTGAATCCGCTGCATGCACGCACGGATCTCCGCTCCCGCAACGGGCGCGCCGTGACGGTCGACGATCCTTCCGGCAAGTTTTTCACGGAACGCGTCAGCCGGGATCACGATTTCCACGTCCCGGCTTCCGGCGCGGATCGATCGCGTGGTCATCGCGTAGCCGATCTGGTCATCGAAAATCCTGAACCGGTACGCGCGGTCGTCGAGGCCTCCTATGGCAAAAACGCCATCGCTGTCGGTGATGGAGAAGGCTCGGGTTTCGGCCGGCACGGTCAGCGGTCTTCCGTCGAGGATCGCCGCTTGCTCGTCGACAGCGGCGAGATCTTCCGGCGCTGCCCGGCCAAAGAGATACTCCTCCTCCCAGAGCATCATCGTAGAACCTGCCACGGGCCGCCCGCCGGAGTCGAGCAGCCTGCCGGAGATCGCGAGCGCCGGGCTTTCGAGGCAAAGCTCGATATCGACCTGCGGTTCCAGGATGTCCGGTCGGGCGCCAAAGCCGGCAACCACCTTGGTCCGATACCCGCGTTTGGCTGCGAATAGATTCGCACCTTCGCGGGGAATTTCTTCCCGGTGGATCTCGATGCGGAAGAGCCCCCAGTCGTCGGTCCGCGTTCGATAATCGACGAGCCCGACGAGCGCCTGGGCAACGGTGCATGAATGGTGGTCGAGAACCCTTCCGGTGAGAATGACCCTGTCCGATGCGAGGGGGCGGAGGACAAAGGCCTGATCGCCGGCAAGATCGAGATCGACAGGGACGGTCAGGGTCTCGTAGCCCTCCTTCTCCAACTCGAGAAGGGCGCAATCACCCGGAACGTCGCGAAGGCTGAATCGTCCCTGCGCGCCCGACTTCTTCTGCGTGCCCACAGGAAGGATTTGTCTCGTCCCGTCGAGGATCTCGGGGAAATCGACGAGCCGGATCGGCTTGAGCGTCACGCGGGTGTCGGGCAGCGGAATCCCGTCCCTATCCGTGACGACACCATCGACATTGACGCGGAGCGCCGCAACGAGAAGGCGGCCTTTCTGTTCCACATCTCTGCCCGCTCGGACCAGAATGTAGGGAGCGGCCACCAGTAGTTGACTGTCGGAGTACCAGTTTGAAAAAACGAAATGCCCCTGCGCGTCACTCACGACAGCTTCTTCTTCCATTCCCTCGAAATACAGGCGGCTACCGACGAGGGGCGTGCCGCGAGGATCGAGAATCCGACCCGTGCACTGGGCGGGGCCAGATGACTCTGAAGGGAGGCTCGGACCGGCGTGGAGCGGAATCGGTTGTTTTTCCCCGTCGCCCGGAACTCTTTCCGTGCCGTCGAGCGAAATATCAACGCCCTTGTCAGCCCTCTCGGGCCCGGTCGTTTCTACTTCAAGGATTTGATCTCCGTCGCCCTGTAAAACCAGGATAGACGCGCCCACCAGCAGCGCGGTGCAGGCCGTGGCCAAAATGACTTTTTTCATCACCAGTGCGCCTCCCATCAGGAGAGTCGAGCCTTGACTCACAGCAGCCGGCGCAGCCGCCCCGGCCAGAACATTTGCGCGGACCGATGCGAGCGCCCATCGCGACCACAGAAAGCCGAAGAAGAGGGTGAGGAGAGACTGCGGCAGCGCGCGCTTGAGGAGTTCGAGACCGCGGTGGATCTGCATGCGGACGACTCCCGGGCTGCGCCCCATGTCGCGCGCGATCTCCGTTCCGCGCAGACCGAGCCTGAATCGGGGGATCAGCACTTGCTTGTACCGTTCGGGAAGTGACCTGAGCGCCCGGTCGACCTCTTCCTCGAGCTCGCGCGACGAGACGATCTCGCTCGGATCCCGCACCTCGGGCTGAGCCAGGCGCGCATCATCCGGAATGGGCGAGGAAGAACGCTGCATCTGACGAGCGTGGAGGAAGAGGATTCCGTTGAGCCACGGTCTGAGAGGACGCGTGTCGTCGAAGATAGAGGCTTTCTCCATGGCCGTCAAAAAGGTCGCCTGAAGAAGGTCCTCCGCCAGGACCCGATCCCTGGTCAGATGGCGGGCCAGCTTCAGCAGTCCGGGCGCCAGGCTGTCGAAGACCTTCGCCAGTGCGCCGGCATCCCGTTCATCGCGGAACCGTACGAATTGCTCTCTCAGTTCCTGTTCGTCCATACTACTTCAATATCGTTGGATCGGACGAAAACGCAACGCAAGTTCTTCAATATCAGGTTTGCCGGAGGCCACGAACGATAGGTACGCCCCTGTATGCCTACGTCAAGAAGCCCCTTTTGATGGGTTCAGTTTGAAGAGCGTCAGGTGCGAGTGACGTCTCCGAGCAAAACTCTAGCCCCGCAGTGCGTCTGCGCCCCGGCGCAGTGCGTCTGCGCTAAGCGCGCAGCTCCTCGGCGAAGAGCCGTGCCCGCGCGTAGCGCCCCAGCGTCCACACGGCCCGGTCGGCCGAGCGGAAGGTGACCACGCCCGACTCCTGCAGCATGTTCTCGAAGGGATCGAAGAGCTTGCCCGAATCGATGACCGCCACCACCGGCTTGTCGAGCTTCGTCACGAGTTTCGGAACGCGGCGCGCGATGCTGCTGTCGTCAACGATGGTATCCTCGAGCGTCTTGAGCGCGCCCGTGAGCGGCACGAGACAGAGGACGAGCATGTCGATATTCGCATCGGTGATCACAGCTTCCATGATCGCCTCGTAGGTGGCGTCAGTCGCCATGGGATTGATGTCCATGGGATTTTTCACGTCGACGAGCGTGTCGAGGCGCGACTCCTTGAGGATCTCGGCCAGGCGCTCGCTCGTCTGCGGGGTGAACGACTCGAGGGTGAGGCGGTAGTCGTTGCCGAGGATGTTGTCCGCCATGCCGACCGACTCGTAACCGGCGTTCGACACGGCTCCGATCCGCGTGCCGCCCACCCTTTTGCCGTGCAGGCCGGCGGCGAGCTTGTAAAGTTCCTCGAACTCGGTGAAGGTGCGCGCCACCATGGCGCCCGCCTGGGCGATGCACGATTCGCAGACCGTGTAATCGCCGGCGAGCGACGCCGTGTGGCCCGACGTGGCGCTCTTGCCCTCCGGCGTGCGGCCCGCCTTGTAGAAGATCACGTCCTTGCCGGCCAGAACCGCCTCGCGCACGGCGCCGGCAAAGGCGAGGCCGTCGAGATCCTGGAAGCCCTCGATGTAGACGGCGAGGATGTCGATGGTGGGATCGTCCTTGAAAAAGAGCATGAGATCGCCGGCGGTGAGATCGACCTGGTTGCCGATGCTGAGGGCATAGGCCGGATCCATGAAGGGCAGCTTGCTCATGCGGGTGATCATGTAGGCGCCGCTCTGGCTGATGAAGGCCGTCTTGCGCTCCTTCTCGTCGTGATCCTTGGGCAGCTTCTCCTCGGGGATGAAGAGCGTGTCGTACCGGCCCGGGTGGCTGAGAATGCCGAGCGAGTTGCCGCCGAGGAAGAGCGGCCCGCCCCCGTCGCGAAGGTGGGCGGCGTTGATCTTCTCCTTGATCGCCTGTTGCTTGCCCTCGGAGCCCTTGGTCTCGCCCAGGCCCCCGGGGATGAGGAGCACCGTCTCGGCCAGATCGTTATCGGCGATCTCGGTCACCATTTCGGGCACCTGGTCGGCGCTCACGGCGAGCACGAAGAGGTCGAGCTTCTCGCCCGCCTCGCCGAGGGACGGCACGCACTTGACCCCGTCGATCTCACCCCCGCCGGGGCGCACGATGAAGACCTTGTCCTTGTCGAAACCGCAGGCGAGGATGTTCTGGAGGATGATCCGGCCGATGTTCATGCCCTTTGACGACACGCCCACGAGACCGATCGATTCGGGATGGAGCAGATTGCCGATCTTGTCGATCGGCCGCGCCGGCGGCAGCGCCGCCGGTGTCGAGAACTTGCAGAGCCCGTCGAGAGGCACCATGAGAAAGTCGGTGAAGGCGAAGGGATTGATCTCGAGCTCCTCGATCACGAAGGGAGCGTCGGGATTCATCGGCGAGTAGTGGTTGGCGATGGCGATGAAGGAGCTGAAGCACTCGATGAGCTGTTCGTCGGTGACGATCCGCTTGCCGCCCCGTGTGAGGCCCGCCATCGTGCGGTAGGCGACGGTCGTCTTGAAGAGCTCGAAGAAGGTCTCGCCGTCGATCATCTCCGTGGAGGCGGCCACCGCCGCCTGGCCCTTGCGGAAACGGCTGGCGTACATCTCGGTGTGGGTTCCGCCCACGCCGGCGTTGATCACCATGCCGAACTCGCGCGTGCGGCGGATTCCGACGATCATCTCGTTGCCGAACTCGTGCGAGTCGGGCGGCATGTACTCGCAAAGAAGCACGCCGGTCACGTCGGCCTTGATCGCCTTGCGCAGCGCGTCGCCCTCGAGGGAGTCATAGGCCGCGGGCGCGGCGGCGCGGTTCCGTTCGATCCAGTCGGCATAACGCTCGGGCACCTCGCTCGTCATGCGCCGAAAGCGCGACCGGAGCCGGATCGGCCGGTTCTGGCCGACCATGACGCCTCCCACGTCGGTCTTGTGCAGGATCGTGGGCGAGACGATCTTGAGGACCACCTTGTCGCCGGGCAGTCCGGCGAGATCCTCGTCGCTGGGCGTCTTGCCCATGGGGAGAAACTTGGTCCGCGGCGGTGTCTCCGAGCCCGATAGGCGCAGAAAATCGTAGACCTCGTACTCGAAGAGGGATTCGCGCCCCTCGCCGTCAGCCTTGCGGATAATCTCGGTGAGCGCTTCGAAATCGATATTGAGTTCCATCACAGTCTCGCAATATTCAGAGCGTTGAAGAGGAGCGCAGCCGGTGCCGCCCGGGTAGGACCCACGCGCACGGCCGCACCGAATCGCGCAGTCTACCAATTTTAAAGGATACAGTGCCAGGCTCAATTCGTCGGTCTTAGCGCTTCTCTCAGTGCCAGGCTCGCGGCCTGCTTCCAGGATCCGCGCTTCCACGGTTCCGCTATTGGCTCCAACTTACCGTGGGACCAGGCGGTCTGGTGCGAGCGGGTGTCTGAGTGGCGGAAACGTCCGGCGCACGGCGCTCTGCAAAGCACGGGCGACCAGATTAGAGTAGCGCGTCGAGTTCTGCATCCATGCCTGGTATCTTCGCTCCGCTGCATGCACGGTGGAGTGCGCGATGCCCAAGTCGGCGGCCACCTCCGCGATCGTTCGCCCGGCCGCCGTGCGCAGAAGGCCGACAGCGAGGTCGCGCTCGGCCCGGGCCCGCCCGACCGGAAGGGGATCGCGCTTCAGCACACGCGCCACGAGCCGCGCCGTGCGCACTGCCTCATAGGGCGGAAGAAAGGCGGTGCCGACCTTCATGCCGTCGGCGAGCGCGGCCTTCCACTTCATCCATCCCTGCTGGCGTAGAGATGCGGTTTGGATCATGTCCGTCAGCGGCGGAACCGTCTGCGGCGATCCCCGGCCGAGTCGCTCGATCAGATACGCATTGGTCGTCTGATCGACCGAGCAGGCAACCTCGTCGTAGAACTCGGGCTGGTACGTTGCCGGAGACAGCGCTTCTCCCAGCGCCTCGATCACGCGTCCGCGAGAGAGCCAACTCGGCCCGGTCTCATAGCGGTACGCGCGGGCGCTGCCGTAGGAATGGTCCGACGGAAGGGTGCACATTTTCGCGCGCACCGGGTTGAGGTCGACATAGTGCAGCGCCGCATACCACTGAGCCACGTCCTCGATGCGCTGGCCGTGGAAGCGGCTGACAAAGAGCGGACCGTCGCGTTTGCGCGTACGGTTGAAGTCACGCACGAATTCGTTGGTAACGAGCTTCATTGCCAGCGAGATCTCGCCTATCAGGCTGCGCAAGAGCAGATGGAAGTGCGTGGTCATGAACACGAAGGCGTGGACCTCGATGAGGCCCTTGGCGATCACTTTGGAAAGCGCCTCATAGAAGCGCTCCACGTCCCGGCGCGTCTCGAATACAGCGCGCTTGGCCAGGCCGCGGTTGGTGATGAGCCAATCGGCCAATTGGTAGTCCTCTCGTAGTGGGCGCATAGGAATATATGGCGTTTGAGAGGGGTGGGAGGTTACAGTTTATACGGTGCCAGGCTCAATTCGTCGGCCTAAGCGCTTCACTCTGAGCCTGGCTCAGAGTGAAGCGCTTAGGCCGACGAATTGAGCCTGGCACCGTATCAAGCCTCCTTGATCTCACGCACCAGATCATTGGCCACCTTCTGGGCGTCGCCGAAGAGCATCGACGTGTTGTCGAGGAAGAAGAGCGGATTCTGGATGCCGGCGAAGCCGGGGTTCATGGAGCGCTTGACCACGACCACGAGCTGGGCCTTGTCCACGTCGAGGATCGGCATGCCGTAGATCGGGCTGCTCTGGTCGGTGCGCGCGCCCGGGTTGACCACGTCGTTGGCGCCGAGCACAAAGGCCACGTCGCAGCGCGCGAACTCGGGATTGATGTCTTCCATGTCGTAGAGCTTGTCGTAGGGCACGTTGGCCTCGGCAAGGAGCACGTTCATGTGCCCCGGCATGCGGCCCGCCACGGGGTGGACGGCGTACTTGACATCGACGCCCTTCTCCTCGAGAAGGTCGGCCATCTCGCGGATCGCGTGCTGCGCCTGGGCGACCGCCATGCCGTAGCCGGGCACGACGATGACCGAGCGCGCGTAGGCCATGATCATGGCCAGGTCCTCGGCCGACGTCTGGCGCACCGCGGCGTCCTGCGTTCCGGCCTGGGTCGGATCGAGATCTCCCGTGCCGAAGGCTCCGAAGACGACGTTGCCGAGGGAACGGTTCATGCCCTTGCACATGATCGCCGTCAGGATCAGCCCGGCGGCTCCCACGAGGGCGCCCGAGATGATGAGCACCATGTTGTTGACCACGAAACCGGCGAAGGAGGCGGCCAGTCCCGAGTAGGAGTTGAGAAGGGAGATCACCACGGGCATGTCGGCCCCGCCGATGGGAATGACGAGCAGGACGCCGATCACGAGACCGAGGAGGATGAGAACGGTGAAGAGGAACGCTCCGCCCACGTCGCAGACGAGCAGCACCGAGAGAAGGATGATCACCCCGAAGAGGGCGGCGCTCGTCGTCTTTTGCCACGGGAAGGTGACTGGCGCACCCGACACGATCCCCTGAAGCTTGCCGAAAGCGACGAAGCTTCCCGAAAGGGTCACTGCGCCAACGATCGTGCCGAGCATGATGGCCACGGCCGTGCCCGCCGGAATCGCACTCTCACCGCTGCTCATGCTGTAGAACTCGGCGATCGCCACGATCGCCGACGCGCCGCCGCCGAACCCGTTGAAGATGCCCACCATCTGGGGCATGGCGGTCATCTTCACGAGGCGCGCCGAGAGGGCGCCGATGATCGAACCGATGATGATCCCGATGATGATCATGTCGAAGGAGACGATCTGGCGGTCGAGGAGGGTCACCACGGCGGCAATCAGCATGCCGAGGGCCGAGAGGGCGTTGCCCGATCGGGCCGTGGCCGGATGGCTCATCTTCTTCAGTCCGAAGAGGAAGAGGCCGGCCGCGACCAGGTAGGCGAGATGGACGAGTATTTCTAAGGTACCCTGATCATTCACGGCTCAATCCTTTCACGATTGTTTCTTTTTCTTGAACATCTGGAGCATGCGGTCGGTCACCATGTACCCGCCGACCACGTTGATCGTCGCCAGTGCCACGGCAGTGACTCCCAGGATCTCGTCGAGCGCGCCGCCCGAGCGGCCGGCCACGACGAGGGCGCCGATGAGGGCGACGCCCGAGATGGCGTTGGCGCCCGACATGAGGGGCGTGTGCAGCGTGGGCGGCACCTTGGTGATCAGGGCAAAACCCGCAAAACTGGACAGAACGAAAACGTAAAGTCCGATCAGCAGTGGATCCATCGTTTCATTCCTCGTGTTGAAAAAACTAGCCGGCCCGTTTACTGACCCGACTCGTAAAGTACGTTGCCTTCGTGGGTCAGGAGGCACCCCTTGACGATCTCGTCTTCGAGATCGAAGTTGAGAGCGCCCTCCTTGACGATCGTGTCGAAGAGGGTGGTGATGTTCCGGGCATACATCTGGCTCGCGTGCACGGAAACCGTACTGGGAACGTTGAAGGGCCCCATGATGCGCACGCCGTTATAGATGATATCCTCACCCGGGCTCGTGACCTCGCAGTTGCCGCCCGTTTCGGCGGCGAGGTCGACGATGACCGAACCGAAAGTCATGCCCTTCACCATCTCCTCGGTGACGAGGATCGGCGCGCGGCGGCCGGGAACAGCCGCGGTGGTGATGACCACGTCCGACTGCTTGACATGGTCGGCGATCATCGCCTGCTCGGCTTTCTGGTGCTCTTCGGACATCTCCTTGGCGTAGGCGCCCGAGCCGCTCTCTGCGTCTTCCTCGCCATGGTCGAGTTTGAGCTCGACGAACTTGGCGCCAAGGGATTCGACTTCTTCCTTCACGGCCGGGCGGATGTCGAAGGCCTCAACCACCGCGCCGAGGCGTCGCGCCGTGGCGATCGCCTGGAGACCCGCCACGCCCGCACCGAGGACAAAGGTCTTGGCCGGCGCCACGGTGCCCGCCGCGGTGGTCAGCATGGGGAAGAACTTTCCCAGCGCCCCGGCGGCGAGAAGCACCGCCTTGTACCCGGCGAGCGACGCCTGGGACGAAAGGGCATCCATGCTCTGGGCGCGGCTGATCCGGGGCAGGGTGTTCATACTGAGGCAGGAGATCTTGCGCGCCGCCATCTTCTGGAGCAGCTCGGCCTCTTCCGTCGGCTGAAGGTAGGAAATGACCACCGCCCCCTCGCGAAGGAGGTCGACCTCGTGGGCGTCGATGTCTTCGCGGTGTTGCGGCTTCTGCAGCTTGAAGACCACGTCGGCCTCGGCAAAGAGTTCCGCCGTGGACAGCACCTTGGCGCCAGCCGCCTCGTAGGCCTGGTCATCGAAATAGGCGCCTTCTCCGGCGCCGGCCTCGACGAGGACTTCGAAACCCGCCTTGACAAGTTTTCCGGCCGAGTCGGGAACGAGGGCCACCCGGTTTTCGCCAGGTGTGGATTCTTTGGGTACGGCAATTTTCATGACGACTGCTCTCTGCTATAACACGTTTACAGTTAATGCAATACTACACTGGACCGTGAATCGAATCTGTACTTGGACAGTTTCTTCCCCAGGAGCGGAGTACGCAAAAGGCGTCACCCGCGGCGAGCCGACTATGCTCCTGAATTTCCGAGACAGACGCTCAGAAGAAGTCCGAGCCAAAGCTTGGAAGATATGCAAAATACCGTCCACGACCGATTTCGCAACTCATTTCCTAGGATCTGGTTCCGGTTCCCGCGCGATCGGGGAGAGAACAAGTCGATGTGATAGCCCAAAATGGAGAGATCGCCAGAAGATCATCGGCAAAATCAAGGCACCAAAAAAGCGGAAGGGACTCCGCCGAGCGCCTCCCGGCAGAGTCCCTTCCATTATTGAGAATGGCGCCCGAATCCAGGCAATTCGGCGCAGCCTATGGCGCCTCGAGGAAAAGGGGTGTATCGGTGATGTCGAGTGTCACGCTGCCACCGCTTCCGTAATGGGTTGCGACATTACCGAAGACGTCGGTGGCAACAACTGAGGTCCAGGGGAAGACCCAAGTGAATTCAACCGCCGGAAGGGTCTCACCGTCATAAACATCCCGCTTTTCCCAGAGGACAAATAGAGGCTCTTTGCTCTCCCGCTCGATGCGGTAGAAAAAGACCTCTTCATTACCGGTGTCGATCCGCTCGATCGACTCGTAACCGTCGAGTTTCGCGGCCATCCGTGCATAGATCGCGAAGGCCGGCTCCTTGTAGTCGTTGCGCAGGTCGGTCAAGCGCAGCTTGCCGAAATAGGGGTGCGGCCCGAGGTCGTTGTGCCACGGAGCGTGGAGGCTCCAGTACCAGAGCCGCTCCATTCCGGCTCCGAGGGCGAGCATGGTCCGCTGCACGATATCGCGCGCCAGGATCCGATTGTGCTTCTCTTCCAATTCGTTTGCCGCACCCAGGAAGAACATGCGCGCCGAGGGTTCTACAAAATCCTCTCTCACCGAGTGGATAAACTTCCACCATGCCTCGGGATCATTCTCTTCTGCGAGAGTTTTGGCGAGGCTCCAGTCCTGCATGACGCCGACGATCTCGTCCCAACCGTCGGGAAATCCACAGGGATGGGGGCCGCCGTATTCGGTGGCGAAAATCGGTTTTGTGTAACCAAAATCGTTCATCTTGTTGGCGAACCACTCGACCCGATCGGGAACGGTGTAGAGCTCCTCGTAGAGGCGGAGGTCGACAACATCGAACCAGTCCTTGGCGTACTCGAGGAAGACCTCCCAGAGGGGATCGCTCCCCGGGGCGCCGTCGACCCAGTGGCCGCCATGGCCGATGCCGACGACGAGCGCGTCGGGATCGGCCGCCTTGACGGCGTTGTAGAATTCACGCTGGACTTCGATGTACTCCCTCCACTGAGCGCTGGGCCAGCGCTTCTCGCTGTTCGAGAAAGGTTCGCTGTCGCGCTGCCAGTACTTGACCTTGCCGTCGCAGTGGAGGACCAGATCGTAGATGAACTCGTAGTATTCGTCGTAATCATAGGGCAGGCTGCCCTTGCAGAGTTTCTCCGTCGCCCACGTCGATCCCGAGTAGACCTCGATGATCGGCACGTCACCCTCGTTCATCTGGTCGAGGAAAGCGTCGACGATGGCAAAATTGTATTCATCCTTGGCCGGCTCGATCTGCTGCCAGTAGATGTAGATCTTGCTGCTCTTCACGTTGAGATCGCCGAGGTAGTCCCTGAAATGGTCGCCAATAAAACGCTCGCCGTAGACCATGCCGAGCGGATTGTCGTCGGTCGGCCCCTCTTCGCCGCCGCCCGGCTTATCGCGCTTTTCGGGGGGCTTGGACTTCTTGTTGTTTTTGCCCGGCTTCTTTTTGTTCTTCTTGGAACCTTTCTTTTTGCCCTTGCCCTTTCCCTTGCCCTTTCCCTTGGATTTGCCGCCCTTCTTCGCCTTGGGCTTGCCCCCCTTCGCGGTCGGTTTGACCTTGTCGGCCGGCTGCATCATGCCCGCTCCGGCAAGCTCGGCGCCGGTGAAGGGCGCACTACCCCCCGCCGCGTCGGCCTCCAGCGACGAGCCCGCGCCACTGGCGCTGTCATGCGATGGTCGGGCTTGGGCGACCTCTGGGAGAGCGAAAAAGAGAGCCATGAGAAACGAGGCGAGAACAAATGCGCGTGTTGCTTTTCCGGAATTCATCGAGTTCCCCTCTTCGTCGAAATTCCTCGATTGTGGCGCGCCGATTTCTTCCCGGCCGCCGTTTGTCGTCATTCTTCTCAAAGAGATCTTCCTTTCTTTACTAATCATCAGGTTATATTAATCGGTATTCAACCATAGGCACATTAATGTGAATTGATATGTTTTCCTATCAATATTCTTTTCAACGATTTATGACCAATGTGGGAATTGCGTACACGCCAACCGGGAAGCCGACGTGGGATATGGTTGGCAATCCGATCAGCGCGCCGGCCGGTTGGGGGAGAAATGACGCAAGGCTAGGTTGAAGGTTACTTCTCGAAAGTCAGTTTCTTGCCCAGCAGCTTGTGATAGAGGATGAGACAGACCATGGTAAATACGCCCAAGCCGGCCACGATGTACCAGTACGTGGTGATGTCCTTGTTCTTCACCACGAGCTCGTCCCACACCCAACCGTTGGGAATATCGAAGAACATGGAGGCAAAGAAGATGGGCAGAAAGACAAATCCCATGTAGATCGCCACCTTGTCTCGGGGCGCGATGAGCCCCACGTAACTGATGAGTTTGGGATAGGCCGTGATCTCGCCGATGGAGAAGAGCACCAGACCGAGCACGAAGAGCCAGGGATTGGTGGAGAGGGCGGTGATCAGCGGGAAAGTGGTGGCAAGGCCGATGCCCACGATCATCGTTGGCAGAGGGGGTGCGTTGCGGACGAGATAGCTCACCACGACTTGCAGGACGATGATCACGCCGGCGTTGATGGTCATCACGTGAGCCACGTTGAAGCGGAACTGAAAGTCCTCGTGGAATTTAACACCGATGGAGGTCACGAAGTCGTTGACCGGTGTCATGTCGAGGTAGTTCTCGCTGAGCAGCCAGAGCGCCGAATCCTGGGAGCGGTTGTACATGGCCCAGAATCCGGAGAAAATGACGAGCAGCACAATGAAGCGCCAGTTGGTAAAGACCGTCCCGATGGCCGATGCCGTGTCGGCGAAGCTTTTGATCTTGCCCGGTTTGGACGGCTCGCGATAGAAGAAGAAGTTGTTGAACAGCATGAGACCCACGCAGACAGCGGCGAAGATAAACATGATCTCTTCGTTGTTCTGCTCCACATAGTGGGCGGCCACAAGGGAAGCGAGGAAGGATCCCACATTGATCGACCAGTAGTAGATTCCGAAACCAACGGTGGAATTGGTCTCATCTGTGGAGCGAGCGATCGTGCCCGAAATGATCGGCTTGAAAAGCCCCCCGCCCAGACCGAGAACGATCATGAAGGCGAAGAAGATGGGCACGGCGGTCATGTTCTCGAAACCGGCCGATGCCAGGACCTCCCTGCAATAATCCGATCGTCCCACACCCAGGTAGGCGGCCCCCATGAGGAGGAAAGCCACGCCGAGCACCTTCTTGTAGCCCACCTTTTCGGCGAGAGCGCCGCTCAGGATCGGCACGATGTAGAGGATCATGAAGAGCACAGTGCGCAACGCGCCCCACTGCTCGTGGTTCCCGACATTTTTCACGAAGTAGTCGGCGAGAAACGCCATCATCCCGTAGAAGGCGAAGCGCTCGAAGAACTCCATGACGATCACGACCCAGTAGGTCCGTGGAAACTTGCTACGAGCTTTTTTGGCACGATCGGCTGCGGCTGGTTCAGCCATGGAATCTTTCTCCTCGATCACTCGTGACTCTAGGCTCCACGAGAGCGACTCTACACTCCATCAGGAGCAACGTTTACGCCCCGAAAAGGCGCATATGGTCGGCCTTCGTACAGGTGCCCGAAAACACCTCCATCCCGATCTCGCGGGCGCGGGCCTCAGATTCGGCGTTCTCGGCGCCAGGCTGGAACCAGATCACCGGTGCGCCGATCTTGGCGGCCTGATCGACGAGGGGGCCGGTGCGGGGTCCGGCCACGAAGAGGTCCACAATGGTGACCTTGATATCGGAGGGGATCGACTCGAGATCGGCGTAGACCTTCATCCCCTCGATCTCGGTCTCCTTGGGGTGGACGGGAATGATGGTGAACCCCTGGTCGCGCAGGTAGATGCCGACCTCGTTCGAGGGGCGTTCCCTGTTCGACGACATGCCGACCACGGCGATGGTGCATGGTGTTCCGAGAAGTTCCCGGAGGCGGTCGTCGCCGCTACGATTGGGCATGGGGCAGGTATTGGCATCGTCGGCCATGATTCTTCTCCACAGATGTCCTTGTGAAAAAATGTGTTCCGACCATCCTATGGATCGGGGAGCGGTACTTCAAGAACCGCCTCAATCTTTGATTTAGAAGGGTCGATAGATTCACCAACCAGCTCCGATTCTGAAGGAACGCGCCCGTGCTCAAGGTGATTCTACTCCTCATCGTCTCCTCCGTCGCCCTGCTTGTGTTCGTGGGCAGTGTCTGCCTCGCCATCAAGTTCGTGGCCGCCCTGGCGGAGCAGTTTCGCACGCGCGCCGGCCGCAAGGGGGGAGCCTGCTCCCCGAGCGACGGCGCTTCGGGCCGCACCCTCTTCCGGCCCGACATGCAAGGGGCGCTGCGCGACGCGCTCCCCCATTTCTCCTTCGAGAATGCGGCCGCCATGAGCCGCGATATGGCGCTCATCGCCACCGACCGAACGGGAGGGATCGTCAGCTTCAACCGGGGTGCCGAGAATTTTCTCGGATTCAGGGCAGCCGACGTGAAGGGACGGCTGGCCATCGATTTCGTCTTTGACGACACCGAGCTCGCCACGGACGTTGAACTGATGCAAAACATTAAAAAACAAACACTTACCCCTTTTGAGTCCCTCGTCGCCGACGCACTCGACGGCACCGTCGAGGAACGCCGGTGGACGTGGATCAAACGCAACACCGAGCCGCTCGCCGTCAACCTCACCATCACGGCGCTCCGCAACAACAACGGCGTGGCCGAGGGCTTCCTGTTCCTCGCCCACAAATGGAAAAAGCGCCTCCAAAACGAGGCCGACAACGAGCCCGCCCATTCCACGGCGTGCCGCTCGGGGGTCGAAGCTCCCGCCTCTCCGCTCCCCGAACAGCCGATGGCCGAATCGCTGGTCGACTGATTTTTCCACGCGAAGAGCCCCAACATTCCACGCACTTCGGCCGGTGTGCGAAATCGGGCGGAATTATTCCCGGAATCATACCCATTTTCTTGACAGTCGCCGCCTCGAGTGGCAGTGTGGACCTCCTATAGATAAGAACCTGAAAGAGAGTCTGAATCGATAGTCGGCGGGGACGGCCAAATCCCCACGCCGACGGTCTTGCGGGCTGAAAGGGCCCCCTCAACACGGAGGAGAAAAAGAGATGACCAACGGTATGTTGAACGTCCCCGCTCCAGTCAACGAGCCGGTGATGAACTATGTTCCAGGCAGCCCCGAGGCTCTGGCCCTCAAGGCCGAGATCGACAAGCAGCTCAACGAAGAGATCGAAATCCCCGTGATCATCGGCGGCGAAGAGATCCGCACCGGCGACATGGGCGACTGCCGCTGCCCCCACGATCACGACCACCTGCTCGGCCGCTACCACAAGGCGGGCCCCGCCGAGGTGGAAAAGGCCGCCCAGGCCTCCAAGGCCGCCTTCCACGAGTGGTCCGAGATGGACTGGCGCTCGCGCGCGGCGATCATGCTCCGCATGGCCGACCTCCTCACGGGCAAGTACCGCATGGTGCTCAACGCCGCCACCGTGCTCGGCCAGTCGAAGACCTATCACCAGGCCGAGATCGATTCGGCCTGCGAGCTCATCGACTTCTGGCGCTTCAACCCCTACTACATGAAAGAGATCTTCGCCAATCAGCCCGAGTCGGCGCCCGGCATGTGGAACTTTGTCGAGTACCGCGCCATCGAGGGATTCATCTTCGCCGTGACGCCCTTCAACTTCACGTCGATCGCCGGCAACCTGCCCACGGCGCCGGCCCTCATGGGCAACACGGTGCTCTGGAAGCCGGCCTCGTCGTCGGTCTTTTCGAACTACTACCTCATGAAGCTCTTCGAGGAAGCGGGCCTTCCGGCGGGCGTGATCAATTTCATCCCCGGCTCGGGCGGCAAGGTGGGCAATCCGGTCATGGCACTTCCGACCCTCGCCGGCGTCCATTTCACCGGCTCGACCGAGGTTTTTCAGGGAATGTGGAAGGTGGTGGGCAACAACATCGCCGAGTACAAGACCTATCCGCGCATCGTGGGCGAGACGGGCGGCAAGGACTTTGTCTTTGTCCATCCCTCGGCCAAGGCCGAAGCGGTCGCCACAGGGCTGCTCCGCGGCGCCTTCGAGTTCCAGGGTCAAAAGTGCTCGGCCGCCTCGCGCGCCTACGTGCCAAAAAGCCTCTGGCCGGCGATCAAGGAGGCCTACACGGCCCAGGTGGAGACGATCAAGATGGGCTCCCCCCTCGATCAGTCGAACTTCATGGCCGCCGTGATCGACGAGGCCGCCTTCGACAGCATCACCGCCTACATCGACCACGCCAAGAACTCCTCCGACGCCGAGATCATCACCGGCGGCGGCTATGACAAGTCCGAGGGCTACTTCATCGAGCCGACGACGGTGGTCACCACCGACCCCCGCTTCAAGCTCATGGAAGAGGAGATCTTCGGCCCCGTGCTCACCATCTATCCCTACGAGGACAAGGACTTCGAGGCGACCCTCGAGCTCTGCGACACGACGTCGCCCTATGCGCTCACGGGCGCCATCTTCGCCGACGACCGGTACGCGGTCGAGACGGCCTTCAAGAAGCTGCGCCACGCGGCGGGCAACTTCTACATCAACGACAAGCCGACTGGCGCCGTCGTCGGCCAGCAGCCCTTCGGCGGCAGCCGCGCATCGGGCACCAACGACAAGGCGGGTTCGGCCGCCAACCTCATGCGGTGGACGAGCGTGCGGACGGTGAAGGAAACCTTCTGCCCGCCCACCGACTACAGATATCCCTTCATGGGAGAGTAAATAGAAAGCGAACGAGTCACAGACGCGGCGCGCGCCGTCTTGAGCGCGCGCCGCGGCAAATAAACGGAGGCGATTCATGTCCAAGTCGATTCTGGACAAACTCAAACTCAAAGACATCAATCCCGGCGCCTGCTGGGGGCCCGGCGGCTGGATCGAGGAGAAGGGCGAGACGCTCACCTCCTACAACCCCGCCACGGGCGAAGAGCTCGCCAAGGTGGTTCAGGCGACCGAAGCCGCCTACGACACGGTTGTGGCCAAGGCGCACGAGAGCTTCAAGGCCTTCCGCATGATGCCCGCGCCCAAGCGGGGTGAGATCGTGCGCGACCTCGGTATCGCGCTGCGCGAATACAAGGAGCCGCTCGGCGACCTCGTCACCCTCGAGATGGGCAAGATCCGCGCCGAGGGGCACGGCGAGGTGCAGGAGATGATCGACATCTGCGACTTCGCAGTCGGTCTCTCGCGACAGCTCTACGGCTTCACCATGCACTCCGAGCGGCCGCTGCACCGCATGTACGAGCAGTGGCATCCGCTCGGCGCCATCGGCGTCGTCTCGGCCTTCAACTTCCCCGTCGCTGTCTGGGCGTGGAACGCCGCCCTCGCCGCCGCCTGCGGCGACACGACGGTGTGGAAGCCGTCGTCGACGACGCCCCTCACCGGCGTGGCGGTGCAGCACGTGTGCAACGCCGTCATGGCCGACCACGGCCTCGAGGGGATCTTCTGCTTCGTGGCCGGACCGGGCCGCACCGTGGGCGAACGCCTGATCAACGATCCGCGCCTGCCGCTCGTGTCGTTCACCGGCTCGACCCGCATGGGGCGCCGCGTGTCGGAAGTCGTCTCGAGCCGCTTCGGCTCGACGATCCTCGAGCTCGGCGGAAACAACGCCATCATCGTCACCCCCAAGGCCGACCTCGAAATGGTCGTGCCCGCCATCGTTTTTGGCGCCGTGGGCACCTCGGGCCAGCGCTGCACGTCGACGCGGCGCATCATCATGCACAAGTCGATCGCCCCCAAGCTCACCGAGAGCCTCGTCAACGCCTACAAGCAGGTGCGCATCGGCAATCCCATCGACGCCGACACCCTCATGGGCCCCGTGGTCAACCAGAGCGCCGTCGACGATATGATGAACGCCATCGAGAAGGCCAAGGCGGAGGGCGGCGAGCTCCTCTGCGGCGGCGAAAAGATCCCCGAAAAGGGCGACCTCTACGTGAAGCCCGCCATCATGAAGATGCCCGCCCAGACCGACATCGTGCGCGACGAGACCTTCGCGCCCCTCCTCTACCTCCTCGAGTACGAAACCATGGACGAGGCGATCGCCATTCACAACGACGTGCCCCAGGGGCTCTCGAGCGCGATCTTCACGACCGACATGCGCGAAGCCGAGCAGTTCCTCTCCCACGGCGGATCGGACTGCGGTATCGCCAACGTCAACATCGGCACCTCGGGCGCCGAGATCGGCGGGGCGTTCGGCGGCGAGAAGGAGACGGGCGGCGGCCGCGAGTCGGGCTCCGACGCGTGGAGGGCCTACATGCGCCGCCAGACCAACACGATCAACTGGAGCAAGGA
>Ga0180429_10001535_pt1 | contig 19597 bp, 17 predicted proteins | sample SS_ome_FD_132428 | JGI IMG/M metagenome (GOLD analysis project Ga0180429, IMG submission 132428) | Hypersaline lake sediment archaeal communities from the Salton Sea, California, USA - SS_1_S_1 metaG | ecosystem: Environmental > Aquatic > Non-marine Saline and Alkaline > Hypersaline > Sediment ...
CCGCTGGCGGCCGGAGGTCGCCTGGGCCGCTGGCGGCCGGAGGTCGCCTGGGCTAACCTCGGAACACCCCAGCACGAGGAGGCACCGGGTGGGGCCCGTCTTCGAGAAACTCAACCTCAAGGACCAGACCGAGGTCGTGGTCTTGCACGCGCCGCTGTCGTTCGAGCCGGAGTTGGCGTGGCTGGCGGACCGGCGGGTCGTGCGTGACCTGAGCGAGGTCGCCGCGGTGCGCTTCGCTGTGGTGTTCGCCTACATGAAGGCCGAGCTCGACGCCCTCTCCGCCGCGCTGGCTGCGAAGACGGAGGGCGATGCGGTCCTGTGGTTCGCGTACCCCAAGCGGACGTCGAAGCGCTACAAGGCGGACTTCGACCGCGACCACGGTTGGGAGGTGCTGCGCGCGGCGGGCTTCGCGCCCGTGCGTCAGGTGGCGATCGATGCCGATTGGTCTGCGCTGCGCTTCCGCCGATCGACGTTCGTCAAGGGCCCACGTTAGCGTGGCGCCGTCGGCGCCCGCCCCACACGTCGTCGAGCTCCGCCGCCTCGCCGACAGCCTACGTCGGGCCGCCGCGGCGACCCGCGACACGGTCGTCGTTGATGGTTTCGCTCTCTACCTTTCTCCGGATAGTTCGCACCCGTTCATGAGCCTTGCCGTGCCGGAGGAGGCAGATCGTGAGGACTGGGGGACGGCGTTGGCCGCCTTGCCGACGGCCTTCGCGGCGCACGGGCGCAGCCCGCGCATCGAGGCCTTCGCCGAGCTGCATCCGGCGCTGCTGCGGGCGGCCGACGCCGCCGGTTGGCGCCGTGCCATGACCGCGCCCGTCCTGACGCTGGCGCCCGAGGCCTTGGCGCCGGCCCCGCCGGCCGTCGGCGCGTTCGGTTGGCTCGCGCCCGACGACGCCGGGCGGCTCGAGGCGGCGCTGCGGGGTTCGCACCTCGCCTACGGCGGCGCCGAGGACGATCCCGCGGCGCTCGATTGGGCGACGCAGTTGGTGCGCGGGCTGCGTCAGGGCACGCTACTCGCGGGCGCCGTCGACGTGGACGGGGCGCCGCGCGCCGGTGCCGTCGTGCAACTCGGTGGCGACGCAGGCGAGTTGGCCGGGGTGTGGACGCACCCGGCCTTCCGCCTCCGCGGCCTGGCCCGGCAGGCGTGCCACGCGCTGCTCGCGGGTGCTTTCGCCCGCGGGGTTCCGTCGGCGTGGCTGTCGGCGGCGGAGGGGGCGCTCGGGCTCTACGAGCGCCTTGGTTTCGTGACCGTCGGGACGCAGGTCAACCTCGAGCCGCCGTGACCCCATGGGATGGGGGGTAGAGGGACGATGGGCGCCGCTCACGGTCGCCGGCGTCAGATCACCCGTTCGGCGAACGGGCGCGCCGTACACTGGAGCCATGGGTGGTCACGCAGCGATGGATCGGGAGCGAATCCTGATCGTCGAGGACGACCAGGGGCTGGCGGCCGCGCTGGACGCGGAGTTGCGGCGCGCCTACGACACCGAGGTCGTCCACACGGGTCACGGCGCCATGGCGGCCTTCGTGGAGCGGCCGTTCGACCTGGTCGTGCTCGACCTGAACCTGCCGGACATGGACGGCATCGAGGTGGCGGGGCAGCTTCGTGAGCACGACACGACGATCCTCATGCTGACGGCCCGGGCCGACGTCCACAGCCGCGTCGTCGGCCTCTACGCCGGCGCGAGCGACTACATGGCAAAGCCCTTCGACATGCAGGAGTTGCTGGCGCGCGTCTACGCCCAACTCCGGCGCCGGGGTCGCGAGCGGGTCGTCAGCCTGGGGCCGCTCGCCCTCTCCCTGGCCGATCAGGTCTGCGCGGTGGACGGCGTGGAGGTGCCGCTGACGGCGCTCGAGTTCCGCCTGCTGTCGATCCTGATGGGCCACCCCGGTCGTGTCTTCCCCAAAACGGCGATCGAGGAGCGCCTGTACGAGGACCGCGTGCCCAGTTCCAACGCCGTCGAGGTGCTGGTGTCGCGCGTACGCGCGAAGCTCGAGGAGGCGGGCGTGAGCGGTGTCATCGTCAACGTGCGCGGCTTGGGGTACGTGATCCGGGAACCCACTCGGTGACGCTGCGGGTCCGCTTCGGCCTGTGGGCAGCGGTGTTCACGGCCGCCGTCGTCCTCGTGTTCGGCGCCGCGGTCGACATCGGGTACCGCAGGCAACTCTTCGGGCAGCTGGAGGCGCTGTTGCTCGAGGACCTCGCGCGGGTGGCGGTGCTCCTCGAGGAGCCGACGCTGGGGGCCTCGTTCGCCAGCTCCGGTGACGTGGGCGTGATCCTGCAGTTCGTCGATGCTCAGGGGCGCGTGGCACTCGCCTGGGGCGACGAGGCGCCGCTTTCCGCGGTTGCCGAGCCGACGCGCTTCGACGCTGGCGAGCGACACCAGCTCGTGGCGCAGATCCCGTGGCCCGCCACCGGGGGCACGATCCGCATGGCGCACGACGTGACGGCGGCGGTGCGATCCGTGCAGGAGCTCGGTCGCCTGCTGCGCGTCGCCGGTGCCGCGGTCATCGTCGTCGCGGCTCTGTCGGCATGGGCGTTGGCCCGCCGTACCCTGCGGCCGCTGGCGGAACTCGCCGAGCAGACGCGGCGCCTGGACGCCGCGAAGCCGGGGCGCGTGGACTACCGGGGCCCGCGGGACGAGGTCCACGACCTCGCCGAGGGCCTCAACCAGTCGCTCGGAGCAATCCGGAAGCGCCAGGAGAACGAGCGCGCGTTCCTGCTCGAGGTCGCGCACGAGATCGCCGCCCCGCTGACGCTGGTCCACTACCACCTCGACGGTCTGCGGCGCCAGGATCCCGAGGACGCACGCCTGCGGGCCGCTTCCGATGCCGCCCGCGAGCTGTTGCGCACGTCCCAGGACCTGTTGGTGGTGGCGCGCGGCGACCTGTCCCGCAGCCTCGAGGCGTCGCTGATCGACCTGCGCGAGATCGTGCGGCGGATCGCCGACGAGTACCCGGGGCTGCGGGTGCAGCTCGGCGAGGAGGCGCAGGTCGTCGGTGACCCGGAACGGCTCATGCAGGTGGTCCGCAACCTGGTGCGCAACGCGGTGCAGGCCGGTGGCGGCGCGGACGCGGTCGAGGTCGCGCTCGGCCGCGACGGCGGTGATCACCTCATCCGGGTCCGCGACGGCGGGCCCGGGATGACGCCAGAGGCCGCCCAACGCGCCTTCGAGCGCGGTTACAGCAGTGGTCACGGCGCGGGGGTCGGCCTCGTCGTCGCGCGCAGCCTGATCGAGTTGCACGGGGGCAGCGTGCGCGTGGCGGAGACGTCGCCCGCGGGCACGGTGATGGAGGTCCGCCTCCCGGACGTGGCCGAGCGCATGGATGTGATGGGTCTCACAGGCGACGGCGTCATGATCCCGTAAGCCGGGTCGATTAGCCTGGAGGTGCTCGCGGGGCCCGAGGGCCTTGGGATGCTGGAGGGGAGGAACGGATGCGCGCGTGGATCGTGTGGCTCATCGCGCTGGCGTGGTCGGCCGCCGCGACCGCGTCGCCGACCTTCCAGCCGGGTGCCGAGGTCTTCCTCACCGCCGAGGGCGGCACGATCGTCGGGGTCGGCGGCTTCACCGCGGCTCGCACCTTCGAGATCCGCATCCTGCGGGACTTCAGTGGGCCCGCGCGCCTCACGCTCGTCGCGGCCGGCGAGGTGTCCGTGGTCGACGTCGTCGTCCGCGGCCCCGGTGCGCGGTCGCCCGACGGCGACCCCCCGCTGCCGGGGGGCGATCTCCTGCTCGCCGATGGCACGTCCGTGTTCGCATCCTTGCGCGCGGGCGGCGTCGTCATCGAGGTCGTGTGGTCGGAGCCCCCCGCTGCCGCCGGCGACCGCGCGCCCGACCGTGACGGCCGCGAGCCCGGCATCGAGGGATCGAAGGCCAGCGACACGGGCCGTGAGAACGCCAATCCGCGCGCGTCGGAGGGCGGTAACCCGCGCTCGGGCGAGGAGAACCCGGGCCGCAAGCCCTGACCACGTGCCCTGAAGGCTTCGCCGCTCAGCCCCGACGCACCTCGACCCGACTCCCCAACGCATCCCGCGTCACCAGCAGCTGCGCCTCGATGCGCCGCTTGAGTTCGTCGACGTGGGTGATCACGCCCACCATGCGCCGCTGCGTGAGGGGCAGCTCGCGCAAGATTCGTACCACACCGTCCAGAGCGTGCGCGTCGAGGCTACCGAAGCCCTCGTCGATGAAGAGCGCGCCGAGTTCCATTGCGCCGCTGGTGCGTTCCGCCGCTTCGGAGAGCCCGAGCGCGAGCGCCAGGCTCGCCTGGAAGCTCTCGCCGCCCGACAGGGTCGCGACGCGTCGCCGGGCGCCGCCGGCGTGGCGGTCCTCGACGTCGAGCTCGAGGCCGCGCGCACGTAGCTCGTCGCTGCGGTCGCGCAACCGAAGCTGGTAGCGACCGCCGGTCATGCGCGCCAAGTGCGCGTTGGCGTGCCCCAGAACGCCGACGAAGATGCGCCGCAGCACGTACGTCTCCAGGTCGAGACGGGTCCGTCCCTTGGCGTTGCCGTTTGCGAGGTCGGCGAGGTGCTGGGCGGCGCGCTGGCGTCCCTCGCGCGCACCGAGCTCGAGCTCGAGCTGCTGCCAGCGCGCGAGGTCGCGGGCGAGCGCTGCGTGGGCGTCGCGCGCGGCGTCGCGGGCCCCGGCGGCGGCGTCGCGGGCCGTCTGGGCCTCGGTGACGGCATGGTTCAGGCCCTCGACGTCCGGTGGGGTCCGTCCGGCGGTGGCGTCGGTGAGCGCGTCCCGTTGCGCGGTCTGGAGGGACACCGCCGCGTCGTGCCCGCGGACCCGCCGTTCCAGCGCGTCCCGCAGGGCCGGATCGAGCATGGCCGCGGCCTGCGCCTCGGCGGCGTCCGAGACCACCGCGGCTTCGGAGACGCCGTCGGCGTCGGATGCGCCGGCCTCGGGGGCGTCGCCCGCGCCACGCAGGAAGCCCGCCTCACGCAGGGCGGCGGCGGCCTCGCTCCGCCGGGTGGCCGCCCGCGCTCGCGCGGTCGTGGCCTCCCTCTCGGCCGTCGTGCGGCGTTCCGCCGCCAGCGCCGCGTCCTGTGTGGCCTTCGCGGAAGCCGCGGCCCACGTCTCTGCCGTTTCGTCGAACGCCGCCACGGCGTCGCGGGCGCCCGCGAGCGCCGCCGCGAACGCCTCCGGGTCGTGGTGCTCGGGTTCGATGCGGACGAGCAGCGCCTGGAGTTCGGTGCTCGCGCGGGTGGCGGCCTCGCGCTGGGCGTCCAGTTCGCCCCGTGCCGTTGCGGCCGCGGGCAGCAACTCGGCGAGAAGCTGGCGCGCCGCGGCGCGTGCCGTGCGTTGGCGCTCGAGGTCCTCGGCGGCGCGCTCCGCCTGCGCATGGCGCGCTCGGTGTCCCTCGAGCGCCGCCTCGAGTTCCGCTCGTTCGGGGACCGCGTCGGCGGTCCAGCCCGTAACCCGCAGCTCGGCCGCGACCCGCTCGGCGGCGCGAGCGCGGGCCTCGGCCCGCTCGAGTTCCGCGGCCTGGTGGGCCTGCAGTGCCCGCTGCGCCTCGGCGCGGGCGGCGGCGCCATCGCCGTCGTGGGCCGGCGCGGGGTGATCGGTGGCCCCGCACACGGGGCACGGCGCGCCGGTTTCGAGGCGGGTGCTGAGGGCGCGCGCGACGGGCCGCCAGAGGCTCTCGACGTCGACGGCCCCCACGGCATGCTCGGCGACGCCGAGGGCCTGCTCGGCCTCCCGCAACCGCCCGTGGGCGGCGAGCGCGGCCGTCGCCTGCGTGGCCGCGGCCTTCGCCTCGCCCAGGCTGGCCGCCAGTGGCTCCAGGCGTTCGATCTCGACGTCGGTGGCGGCTGCAGCGGCCTCGGCCTCCTGCCGGCGGCCCTCGAGCTCGGCGAGCAGGGTCTCCTCGTGCGCGACCGCCCCGTCCGCTAGCGCCGCCGCGGCCCGGACGGCCGCGAGACGCGCGACGTCGGCCGCGAGCGGCGCGAGCCGGTGCACCTGCGCGTCGGCCACGTCGCGGGCCCCCCGCCCTGCCTCGTGGGCGGCCCGCTGTGTCTCGACCTCGGCCGCCGAGGTGGCGGCCGCCGAGGCGGCAGCGTCAGCCTCGGTCACCCGGGTGCGGCGGGTGGTGACCTCGCCTTCGGCGTCGCGCCAGGCGCGCACCGCCGGTTCGGCATCGCGGGCGGCCCGGTCGGTCCGCAACCGGCTCCGGTCGGCGTCCACGGCACCGGCCTCGGCGCCGAGCCGCTCGAGTTCGGCGACGGCCGCCGCCAGCGCCGCGAAGCGCTCGGCCCAGGCCTGGCCCTCGCTGCGGGCGGCGATCGCCTCGTGGAGCCGGGCGTCGGTCTCGGCCAGCGCCGCCCCGGCGGCGTCGAGCCGCGCGAGGGCGGCGGCGACCAGCATCGCGAGGGCGGCGGCGTCGGTGGCTTCGTGCGTGGTGCGGAGCTCTTCCAGCTCGTCGAGTGCCGCCTGCACCGACTGCCGCAGGTGGGTGGCGTAGAGCTTGAGCCTGCGCTGCACGTCGGCGAAGCGCCTCGTGGCGAAGAGGTCGGCCAGGGTTCGGGCGCGGGTGTCGTCGTCCTCGATGACCCGCCGGAACTGGCCCTGCGGCAGGACCACCGTTTGCCGGAACTGCCCGGCGTCGCACCTGAGGAGCTCGACGATCGCCTGCGTCACCTGCGAGGCGCCGTCCGTCAGCAGCGCCGGACCGCCGTCGCGCAGGCGGTGCAGCGAGGCGGTGGGGTTGACCTCCGTGAAGCCCGCGCCGCGGCGCTTGCGGCGTCGCTGCCGCGGGGTGCGCTCGACGCGGTAGCGCGCGCCGGCGTGGGAGAACTCGAGCGCCACGCGCGCCTCGGCGCCGTCGGCCATGCTCGCGACCAGGTCGGTTGCGTTGCGCTCGCTGCCGCTGGTCTCGCCGAAGAGGGCGAAGGTGAGCGCGTCGAGCAGCGTGCTCTTGCCCGAGCCCGTCGGGCCGTGGATGAGGAACAGGCCGTGGGCAGCGACGGCGGCGAGGTCGACCACCTGCGGTTCGACGAACGGCCCGAAGGCCACCAGCTCCAGCCGCTCCGGGATCACGCGTCGTCCTCCGGCTCGAACGCCAGGGCGGCGTCGAGCAGCTCCATCTGCAGGTCGCTCGCGTCCTGGCCGGTGCGTTCGCGCAGGAACGCCAGGGTGGCCTCGCGCGGTTCGAGGGCGTGCGGCCCGTCGTCCGTGCCAACCGGCACGGCGTCGGCCTCGGGTGGGGCTTGTTCGAGCAGCGAGCGCGGGTACGCGTCGCGCAGCCGCGGCAGGGCCGACGCGATCGGCTCGGCGTCGGTGACGCGCACCAGGACGTAGCCCTCGCGCTCCTCCGGCGACTCGTGCGCGGCGGCCGCGATGACCTCGTCGAAGCTGCGCCCCGTCAGGACCCGGACGGGCCGGGGCGGGTGCAGCGGGTGCTCCTCGACGCGCACGGTGTCGCCCTCGAGCGTGACGAGCGAGGCGCTCTTGGCGTGGCCGGACTCCGCAAAGGAGGTGGGGTAGAGGCTGCCGGCGTAGCGCACGCGGCCGCCCGCCAGGCTGCGGCGGCCGTGCAGGTGCCCGAGCGCCACGTACGCGAAGCCATCGAAGACCTGGACGGGCACGGCGCCCGTGCCGCCGACGGCGATCGCGTCCTCGCCCTCGTCCTCGCGGCCGGCGCCCTCCACGAAGGCGTGCGCCACCGCGACCGGCACCAGTTCCGGTCGCTCGGCGCGGTGGGCGGCCAGCACACGGGCGCTCAGGAAGCGCAGCGCCGCGGCGTCGTCGCCTTCGGGGACGGCCGTGGTGTCCAGGTCGAACGCCGAGCGCACGCGCACGGGGCGGGTGAAGGGCAGGCCGTACACGGCGACGTGGCCGAAGACGACCGGCGCCGTGACCGTCGTTAGGTCGGTGCGCAGGTGCACGCCGGCACGCGCCGCCAGGCCGTCGAGGTGGCCGAGGCGCTCCGCCTGGTCGTGGTTGCCGGAGATCGCCACCACCGGCACACCGATCTCGACGAGCGCCTGCAGCGCGTCCGCCCACACGCGCAGCGCGTCGACGCCGGGTACGGCGGTGTCGAACACGTCGCCCGCGACGATCAGCGCGTCGGGGCGCAGCTCCCGGGCCAGGTCGATCACCTGGGCGACCACCGCCGCCTGCTCCTCGAGCAGCGGGAAGTCGCGCAGGCGCTTGCCGAGGTGCCAGTCGGCGGTGTGCAGCAGGCGGACGGGACGGGGCATGGCTTCAGCATTGAACCACGCGTCGCGGCGCGGCCGGCGGCGACCGTTCGGGCCGGTACACTGCACGTTCCCGTGCCCCCCAGCGACCCGATCCCCCCGACCACCGGCGCGCCGCACCCGCTCGTCGCCAGTGGCGTGCGGGTGCGCCTCGGTGGCGTCGCGATCATCGAGGAGGCCGCGCTCGACCTGGCGGCGGGCGACCTCGTGCTGCTGACCGGCCCCAACGGCGCGGGCAAGAGCACGCTGCTGCGGGCGCTGGTCGGGCTGCTGCCGGCGTCGGGCGAGGTACGGGTGCAGGGCCACCCGCCCTCGAGCCTGGCGGCCAAGGGTGCCTTCGCCTTCGCGCCCGACGAGCCCGCCCTCTACGAGGACCTCACCCTCGCGGAGCACGTGCGCTTCCAGGCCCTGCTGTACGGTCGCCCGGAGGCCGAGCAGCGTACGCTCGCGGTGCTCGACGCCTTCGACCTCACGCCCAAGCTCGGGGAGTTTCCGGGGACCCACTCGCGCGGCATGCGCCAGAAGCTGTCGCTGGCCTTGACGCTGGGCCTCGCGCTGCCCTTGACCCTCCTCGACGAGCCCTTCAACGGCCTCGACCTGGTGTCCCAGGAGCGGCTGGCGGCGGCGCTGGCCGAGCGGACCCGGGAGGGCGGCGCGGTGCTGCTGACGGGGCACCAGCGCGAGTTGGGCGGCCTGCTCGGCGCGCGCACCGTCGCGCTGCGCGACGGGCGCCTGCAGGACGCATGACCGCCATCGGTTGGCTGCGGCGTCGCACCCTGGCGCGGGCGGTCCGCGCCTACGTCTCGTGGATCGGGCGGGCGGTCGGTTGGTGGACGATCGGTTACCTCTTGTTCTGGGTGGCGGTGTTCGTCACCGCCGGCATCGAGTCGCTGCCGCGCACCGACGTGCCGCCGGCCCTCCCGCTGGCGGCGGTGGCGGGCGGGCTGGCGGCGGTGGCGTTCCTCGCGCTGTTCGTCGTCGGTCGGACCCCGACGGTGGTCCTCGATCGCCGCGATCTCTACCGACTGGGGCTCGCGCCCGCCGTCCCGGGCCACGTGTTGGGCGTGCGGTTGAGCGAGCGCCGGCTGTGGCGGGCCGCCGTCGGTGCCGCGGCGGGTGGGGTGTGGTCGTTGGTCGCGCCCGCGTCGTTCCACCTCGACGCGCCGTGGGCCGCGCCGGCGCTGGCACTGCTGGCCGTGGCCCATGCGGACCTAGGCTGGCTGCGTTACGCGGGCTTCCGCCGCAGCGATGCCGAGGGACGGGCGGCCCGCAACGGCGCGAGGTGGGCCGTCCTCGGCGCGGTCGTCCTCGCGGCCTTGGGCGCCGCGCCCGCCCCGTGGGGCGTGCTCGGCCTCGCCGGCGCGCTGACGTCGGCGCACCCGGGCACGCTGCTGGCGCCCGCCGCGCTCGCCGCCGCCGGCCTCGTCCTCGTGCGGCGCTCGCTCGCCTCGCGCTGGCCACCGCGCTTCGCCGCCCAGAGCCTGGTACTGACCCAACTGCAGGCGATGCGCACGCTGCGGCTGCTGGCCGGCGTGGCCGGCATGGTGTCCGGACGCGAGGCGGATGCGGCCGAGCGCGAGCGCCTGCTCGCGACGCTGCACGATCGCCCTGGGGCGACGCGGCCGAGGCGCTCGCTGCGACCGCCCGCGCTCGGCCGGCGTCCGTGGCGCGCCCTGGCATGGCGCGCGGCTTCTGCGCTGGCCCGCCGACGCCCGCTCGCCCACCTGCAGGTCGCCGCCTGGAGCTTGGGCGCCGTCGCCGCCGGCTGGGCCGCGGCGCCCGCGCTGGTCGGGGACCCGCTGCCGGCGGGCGGCGCGCCGGGCGTCGCCCAGGTCGTGGGCGCCGCCGATCCGTTGGGCGCAGCGGTCGTGACCGCGCTCGGGGTGCTGGGCGCGGCGTGGTTGGCGGCGCGCGCGGGCGCCGCCTCGATCGGTCCCGATCTGCCCCGCGGCACCGTGCCGGTCGACGCATCCGAGCGTACGCGCGGCCGCCTGGCGGTGCCCGTCGTCGTCCTGGCGGCCGCCGCGCTGCCCGCCTACGCGCTGGCGGGTGCGCTCCGAGGCTGGGTCGGGCTTGGCGCTGCCGGCCAAGAGCCGCTGCTGACGGCCATGGCGTTGGCCGCGCTGCTGGTGACGGTCCTGGTGGCGTTGGAGAAGTACGCGACCTGGACGGGTGTGGCCGCCGGGGCCTGGGAGGCGACGCTGGTGGCGGCCCTCGTCGCCACCCTGCCGTCGCTGCTGCTCGGGCTCTTCGGGGTGCCGGGCGCGGCGCTGCCGCTGCAGCTGGTGCTGCTCGTGCTGCTGTGGTGGCTGCCGGTCTGACCTGACGCCGGGGCGACACGCGCTCGCGGCGGCGTTAGGCTGCCGGCATGCCTCACGCCCCCGTCCCCGTCACCGGCCAGGTCACCTTCCTGCCCACCGCCGACCTCGACGCGACCGACGCCTTCTACGGCGGGCTGCTCGGCCTGCCGCTCGTGCGCGACCAGGACGTGTGCCGCATCTACCGCGCGAGCCCCGGTTCGGGCGCCGACAACGGCGGCGGCTACTGGGGCTTCTGCGACCGCGGCTACGCGGTGCCGGAGGGCGTCCGCGTGGTGCTGACCCTGCTGGTCGACGACGTCGAGGGGGCCCACCGCGAGCTGGTCGCGCGCGGCGCCGTGCCCGAGGGCCCGCCGGCGCACCACGAGCGTTACGCCGTGACCTCGTTCTTCGTGCGCGATCCGAACGGCTACTTCGTCGAGTTCCAGCGCTTCGACGTGCCGGTGGCGTGAGCCGCGGGCGGTGGCGACCGGCGCCCCCGTCGCGCCGGCCGCTGCGGCACGGCACCGCGCGGCGTTAGCCTGGACCATGACCGCCTCCCGCTTCAGCGGCTTCGGCCCCGCCGTGACCGATTGGTTCGTCGCGCTGGCGTCCGACAACTCGCGCGCCTACTGGGCCGCCACCAGGGACATCTGGCAGCGCGACGTCCGCGATCCGCTCGAGGCGCTGCTCGCCGAGCTCGCCGAGGAGGTGGGCGGCCGCGTCAAGCTCTTCCGGCCGCACCGCGACCAGCGCTTCGCGCGCGGCGGTGGGCCGCTGAAGGCCAACGCGGGCGGGTTGGTGCTGGGCGCGGCGGCGAGCGCCGCCTCGCGCTACCTCGACGTCTCTGCGGACGGGTTCTACGCGGGCACCGGCTTCCATCGATTCGAACGCGACCAGCTCGCCCGCTACCGCGCGGCGGTCGCGGGCGACGCCGGCGGCGAACTCGCCCAGGCGCTCGATGCGGCCCGCCGCGGCGGGCTGGAGGTCGGCGGCGAGACGCTGCGCGGCGCGCCCCAGGGGGTCGCCCGAGACCACCCGCGCATCGAGCTCCTGCGCCGCAAGGGCGTCTACCTCGGCGCCAGCCTGCCGCCCGGTGACGCGCTGGAGACGCGTGCGCCGCTCGAGCTCGCGCGGCGGGTGTGGGCGGAGGCCGCCGACGTGGTGGCGTGGCTCGACGCGCACGTGGGGGCGAGCGAGCCGGACGCCGCCTGACGGCACCGACGCCGTGTCGTGTCCGCGGGCCCTGGCTCGACCGCGGACGTACCACGACGTGCCATGCTCGCGCCGGAGGCCAGCCATGCCCAGCTTCGACACCCTGATCTGCCACGGCCGCGTCGTCGACGGCAGCGGCAACCCCTGGATCCACGCCGACGTCGCGCTCGCCGGCGACCGCATCGCGGCGATCGCGCCCCCCGGTCGCATCGACCCGGCGCGGGCGCACGAGGTCGTCGACGCGGCAGGGCACGTCGTCTGCCCAGGCTTCATCGACATCCAAAGCCACGCGATCCTGCCGCTGATGATCGACGGGCGCTGCCTCTCGAAGGTCACCCAGGGCGTGACGACCGAGGTCATGGGCGAGGGGTGGACACCGGCGCCGGTCGTCGGGCGCAACACCGATCCCCTGGCCGGAACGCTCTTCGAGCAGCGTGTCGACCCCGTGTGGATCGAGCGTGCCGCCTCCTGGCGGCGGTTCGGCGACTGGCTCGCGGCGATGGAGGCGAACGGGGTGTCGCCGAACGTCGGCTCGTTCCTCGGTGGCGGCACGCTGCGCACGGTGGGCCGGGGGATGGACATGGGGCCGGCCGACGCCCGGGAGCGCGCGCTCATGCGCCGAACGCTGGCCGAGGCGATGGAGGACGGCGCCTTCGGGGTCTCGTACGCGCTGATCTACCCGCCCGACGCCTACGCCGACACCGACGAGCTGGTCGACGTCTGCCGCGCCATGGCGCCGTACGGCGGCGTGTACATCACCCACCTGCGCAGCGAGTCCGACGGCATCCTGGGGGCGCTCGAGGAGGCGCTGACGATCGGCCGCGAGGCCGGCGTGCCGGTCGAGGTCTACCACCTCAAGGCCGCCCACCCCCGTGCGTGGCACCTCATGCCGTCGGTCATCGAGCGCATCCACCGCGCGCGCGCCGACGGCCTCGACGTCACCGCCGACATGTACCCCTACGCCGCCTCCGGCACCGGGCTCAGCGCCATCTTGCCCACCTGGACCGCCGAGGGGGGACGCCTCTACGAGCGACTGCTTGACCCGGAGGTGCGGCGGCGCGTACGTGACTTCCTCGAGGGTCGCGTCGAGGACGATGGCATGGGCCTGGAGACGCTCGGCGGCGCCCACGGCATCATGCCGGTCGGCTTCCTGCGGCCGGAGCACCAGGCGTACGTCGGCCGGCGGCTCGACGAGATCGCCGACATGCGCGGCCAGGACTGGATCGACGCCGCGCTCGACCTGCTGATCGCCGAGGGGCAGCGCATCAGCACGTTCTTCTTCTCGATGGACGAGGCCAACCTGCGCCTGCAGCTGCAGCAGCCGTGGATCAAGTTCTCCACCGACGCCGGCGGGCACGACCCCGCCTGGGCCAAGGCCTTCGGGCCCGTGCATCCCCGCGGCTACGGTACCTACCCGCGCGTGCTGCGCAAGTACGTGCGCGAGGAGCGGTTGCTCAGCCTGGAGGAGGCGGTGCGCAAGATGACGTCGTCGGTCGCCGACCGCCTGTCGCTGCGCGACCGCGGGCTGCTGGGCGAGGGACTCTATGCCGACGTCGTCGTGTTCGACCCGGAAACGGTGGGCGACCGCGCCACCTTCGAGGACCCGCACCAGCTCTCCGTCGGCGTCCGCGACGTGTGGGTCAACGGCGGGCGCGTGCTGGCGGGCGGCGAGCACACGGGGGCGACGCCCGGTCGCTTCGTCAAGGGGCCGGGGGCGTAGGGCCTTCGAACCCCGCGCGCACGTCCGCCATCCGCGCCGGGTCGCTCAGCAGCTCGGCCGCGATGCCCGCGAGCACCGCCGCGCCGTCGAGGACGGTGGCGTCGCCACGCGCCGAGCCCGCGGCGACCTCGAAGGCCGCCGTGTGCGGCATCGCCGCGTCGTCGATCGCCAGCAGGCCGTGCAGGCTCGGGAGCGCCTGCGACACGTTGCCGATGTCCGACGAGCCCGTGGCCGCGAGCGGGTCGACCGGCAGGGTGGCGCGGCCGCGCCGCGCCGCGTGGCGCTCGAAGGCCGCCTCCAGCGGGCGGTTGAAGCGCATCTCGCGGTAGCGGATCGGCGCGGGCGTCACCTCGGCGCGGGCGCCCGTCATCATCGCCGCCCCCTCGAACAGCCGCTCGATGCGGGGGGCCAACTCCTCGAGCAGGTACGCGCCGTCCGCGGAGCGGGCGACGAGCTGGAGGCCGCCTCGCTCGGGGATGACGTTCGGCGCGTCGCCGCCGTGGGTGACGATGCCGTGGATGCGCACGTCGGGACGCACCTGTTGGCGCAGGGCGTCGATCCCGGCGAAGGCCAGGCGCACGGCATCCAGGGCGTTCACGCCCAGGTGCGGCGCCAGCGCCGCGTGCGCGGGACGCCCGTGGTAGACGACGTCCCAACGTGTGCTCGCCAGCAGCGGCATCGCCGCCTGGTTGGCGAGCCACGGGTGGATCATCAGCGCGGCGTCGATGCCGTCGAACACGCCTGCCTGCTGCAGCAGCACCTTGCCGCCACCGCCCTCCTCGGCGGGCGTTCCCAGGACCACCAGGCGGCCCGGCAGCTCGTCCATCAGCGGCGCCAGCGCGAAGCCCGCGCCGGCCCCCATGGTGGCGATGACGTTGTGCCCGCACGCGTGGCCCATGCCCGGCAAGGCGTCGTACTCGCACAGCAGGGCGACCGTCGGGCCGGGACCCTGGCCCTCCCGGATCGCACGGAAGGCGGTCGGCAGCCCGCCCACCCCGCGCTCCACGGCGAAGCCGCGGGCCTCCAGGGCGTCCACCAGCCACGCCGAGGCCTGGTACTCCTCGAACAGGATCTCCGGGTGGGCGTGGATCCGGTGCGCAAGCTCGAGCAGGGCGTCGGCCTCGCGCTGCACGTTCGCGTCGATGCGGCGGTTCAGGTCCGTCATGGGGTCTCCTCCGTGGGGTGGCGCGGCGTCAGGGTACCGCGGGCCGCCCAGCTTCGGGTCGACGCTCTCGCGCCTTCGGTGCGCCTCCACACGCACCCCACACACGACGCGAACGATTTCGCGGCATCGTGGGGTCGGCGCGACGGCGCGCCGTCGGAGGTCCGATTGCCATGAACCCCCAGCCGAACGCCCTGGGCCGCGGTCAGCTCGTACTGGTCGTGGAGGACGAGTCCACGTTGGCCGAGACGATCGAGCTCTACCTGCGCCACGAGGGCTTCCGCACGGAGCGCGCCGCGGACGGCGAGCGGGCGCTCGAGCTCTTCCGCGCCGCGCGGCCCGACCTCGTGCTGCTCGACCTCGGGCTGCCCAAGGTCGACGGCATGGAGGTGCTGCGGCGCATCCGCGCCGCGTCGGACGTGCCCGTCGTCATCCTCACGGCCCGCACCGAGGAGGTCGACGAGCTTCTGGGGCTGGGGATGGGCGCGGACGACTACCTGGTCAAGCCGGTCAGCGCCCGCAAGCTGCTGGCGCGCGTCAAGGTCGCGCTGCGGCGCTCCGTGCCCGTGGAGGGCGCCGGGCCCGAGGTGCTGCGCGTCGGCGCGCTCGAGGTCGACGCCTACCGCGTCGAGGTGCGCTTCGCGGGCACGCCGCTGGAGCTGACGCCCAGCGAGTTCAAGCTCGTGCAGCACATGGCCCGCACGCCCGGGCGCGTCATCGAGCGCGCCGAGCTGTACGAGGCCGCCATCCCCGATGGTGACGCGCTCGAGCGCGCCGTCGACATCCACGTGGTCAACCTGCGGCGCAAACTGCGTGCGGCCGGGGGCGGCGAGCGCCTCATCCGGACGGTGCGCGGGCGCGGCTACGTGCTCGAGGACCGGGCAGCGTGAACCGCCTGTCGACCCGCCTGCTGCTCGCGATGGTCGTCGTGGCGTTGGTCGCGTTGCTGGCGGTGCCCATGGCCACGACGCTCGCCGATCGCGCCGTGCTGGCAACACTGCCCGAGGTGTACCGCGTCCGCGTCCAGGCCGACACCCCACTGCCGCTGACGCTGCGCTGGTGGCTGGCCAGCCGGCGGACCGCGATCCGGCCCGCGCCCGTGCCGCCGGGGGCGGCCGACGATCCGGCACGACTCCAGGTCGAGGTCGAGCGGCTGGTGACGTTCGTGGGCGATTCGCGCGCCGCCCGCCGCGACGCCACGATCGCCGGCGCGCTGGTGGCGCTGCTGGTCGGCGTGGCGCTGGCGGCGTGGCTCTCGCGCAGCATCGCGCGTCCGATCGCGGCGGTGTCGGCCGCCAGCTCGGAGCTCGCCGCCGGGCGTTTCGGCACCCGCGTCGAGCTGCCGCGGCGGGGGAGCCAACCGGAGGAGACGCGGGCTCTGACCGACGGCTTCAACGCGATGTCCGAGGCGATCGAGCGCTACGAGGGCGAGCGCAAGGCGATGGTCGCCGACGTCGCCCACGAGCTTCGGACGCCACTGGCCGCCATGCGGTTGCGGCTCGAGGCGCTCGAGGACGGCCTCGTGCCGCTGTCGCAGGCCGAGGTGCGCCGGTTGCGCGGGCACACCGACCTGCTGGCGCGCCTCGTCGACGACCTGCGGCTCCTCTCGCTCGCCGACGCCGGTCGGCTCACACTGGAGCCGGTCGTCGTCGACCTCGCGGCGTGGTTCGCCCACGCGACGGAGACCGCCCGCGACGGCCTTCGCGCGCGCGGCATCGGGCTGGTCGCGAGCGGACCGAGCGAGCCCATGAGCCTGCGCGTCGATCCCCAGCGCATGACCCAGGTGCTGCACAACCTCATCGACAACGCGGCGCGCTACGCGCCGGCGGAGAGCGCCGTGGAGGTCGCGCTCTCGGTCGCCGCCGACGAGGCGCGCCTGACCGTGCGTGACCGCGGTCCCGGCATCGCCGAGGGCGATCTCGAGACGATCTTCGATCGCTTCGTGACCGGCGCGCGCCGTGACGTGCGCGGCGCGTCGGGGAGCGGCCTGGGGCTCGCGATCGTGCGCACGCTGGCGGAGCTCCACGGCGGGCGCGTCGAGGTCCGCAACCTGGCCATGGGGGAGGGCGGCGGCGCGGCCTTCACGGTCGTTCTGCCGCGTGGCGGGACCCCCGAACCCGCCCGGACCTGACGCGGCATCATGGCCCGCTCATCCGCCAACGAAGTGCGAACGCAGCGCCAACCAGGTCGCGACGAACGGACGCCATCCTGTCCTCGTGGTCCCCAGTCGGGACCGCGAATCCTGCACGAACGGGAGCCCACCATGACCCGAACTCCACGACGCATCCTCATCCCCGTCCTCGTCACCGGCCTCCTGCTGGGCGGCGTCGGCCTCGCCCAGCAGGGGCGCGGCGGCCCCGCCGGCGGGCCTGTGGGCACGGAACCGGCCCGCATGTACGGCGGTCCGGCGCCCGTGGGCCTCGGTGGCGGCGGGGCTCTGCCCCAGCTCGCGCGGCTGCCCATCGGCACGACCCTCGAGGTGGCCTTCCACGACGCCGACCCGGCGTCGGGCGCCGAGGCGGTCACGACGCTCGCCATCACCGTCGGCGTCGACAGCGAGGCCGCGTTCGGCGAGGCCTTCGCGGAGGCCCGCGCGGTCGCCACCGAGTGGGAGACGGCCTACCTGACCGTCGCCACGGGCGAGATCCGCCGCACGATCGACCTGCCGGATACCGAGGCCGCGGACCTGCCGCGCCACGCTGGTGACGCGCTGGCGCTCCGCCTCTTCCCCGCGGGCCTCGACGACGACGACACCGTCACGGTCGAGCTCTACGACGCCGACCCCGCCGACGGCGGGAACCTGCTCGAGTCGCTGACCTTCGTCCACGGCGTCGACAGCGCGATCGGCTTCCGCGCGGACGTCGTGGAGGCGCTCGAGGGCGCGGTGGTGGCCGTCGTGACGAGCAGCCCGCGCAGCATGACGCTCGACCTCGAGGCGGTCGACGAGCGGGCGCACGCCTTCGGCGAGCGGGCGCACGCCTTCGGCGAGCGTCTGGACGGCGCGGCGGAGCGGATGGGCCGGATGGCGGAGCGCCTCGGCGCCGCCGCCGCCCGTCGGGGCGGCGCGCCGATGGCGCCCGGCGTGCGGGGGCGCCGCTGACCGCCGCGTGAGGCGGCCCTCACTTCGCGAACGGAACCCCGCATGGAGCGCGCCCGCCGAGAACGATCTCGGCGGGCGCGTACGCTCGTGGACCGCGGGGCCGCGAACCGTCAGGCGCGCAGCCAGCGTTCGGTGGCGGTCGCGTCGCAGGTCGCCTTGAGGGCGCACCAGCCGCAGGCCGTCGGCGCGCAGGCCAGCCGTCGGACGTAACCGCGCCGCTCCAACCGCGCGAGCTCGCGCTGCAGGTGGACCTCCGGCACCTCGAGCCGTCGGGCGAGCTCGTCGACCGTGGCCGGGGCCGCCAGCGCGCGGAGGACCTCGACGCTCAGGGCCACAGCGCGTACACCCCCCACGCCAGCAGGTAGGCGATGGTCGTCTGGTACCCGATCGAGAAGGCCATCCAGCGCGCGCCGAAGGCCTTGCGCAGGGCCGCCAGGGTGGCGATGCAGGGGACGTACAGCAGCAGGAAGACCATGAACGCCATCGCACCGGCGGTCGTGAGGGCGCCCGAGAGGCGGGCGGTCAGCACGGAGTCGACCTCGTCGCCGCCGCCGCCGAAGCCCCACAGCGAGGTCAGCGTGTCGCGCGCGGCCTCGAGCAGACCGACGCCCAGGGTGCCGAGCCCGGCAAGGAAGCCGAGGGGGGCCGTCGCCTCGCCGCCGCCGACGAAGGTCAGCGCCATGCTGCCGATGGCGACCTCCTTGGCGACCGCGGCCGGGATGAGCGCGCCGACGACGCGCCAGTCTCCCAGGCCGAGTGGCGCGAAGAGCGGCGCCAGCGTCCGCGCGACGGCCTCGAACAGGCTCGTGCCGCTGGGCAGGGTCACCTCGAGCAGCAGCCAGATGGCGCTCACGACCAGGAGGATGGGCCCGCCCGCGCTCTGCAGGAAGGCGCGGGTGCGCGCCCACGCGAGCCGCAGGACGAGGCTGGCGGGCGGCCAGCGGTAGCTCGGGAGCTCCATGGCACCGCTGCCCTCGGGCGTGCGGAGGACGCGGCGGAAGATCAGGGCCGACGCGATGGCGACGACGAAGCCGAGCAAGTAGAGCCCGGTCACCACGACGGCGGCGTACGCGGGCACGAAGGCCGCGGCCATGAGGACGAACACGGGCAGGCGCGCGCTGCAGGAAATCGACGGCAGCGCGAGCGCGACCCGCAGGCGATCGCCGCGCTCCTCGAGCGTGCGCGTGGCCTGGATCGCCGGCACCGTGCAGCCGATCGACAGGACCATGGGCAGGACGGCGCGCCCCGGCAGCCCGATGGCGCGCATGAGGCCATCGGCCAGGTAGGCGACGCGCGCGAGGATGCCGGCGTTCTCGAGGAAGCCGAGCAGGACGTAGAGCACGAACAGTACCGGCAGGAACGAGACGACGGTCCCTACGCCCTCGATGAGCGCGCCCGAGAGGAAGCTCGCGACCACGGCCGGCAGTGGCAGCGCCGCCACCCAGCCGGCGGCGACCTCCTGCACGAGGCCGAAGAAGTCGATCCAGGGCGTGGAGACGGCGAAGGTCACGTGGAACGTCAGGGCGAGACCCACGACGAGCGCCAGCGGCCCGACCACGGGGTGCAGCACGATGCGGTCGACGCGCTCGCTGGGGTCGGCGCGACGCGCGCGCTCGAGGGTCGCCCCGGTCGCCAGCACCACGGCAGCCCGGTGGCGCGCCTCCGCGATCGCCAGGAACGCGTCGACACCGGCGGCGTCGAGCGTCGCGCGTTCGGTCGCGGCGACGGCGTGGCCGGCCGGCGTGTCGGGCACCTCGGCCGCGAGGGTGGCGAGGGCGTGCCAGCGGCTTGCGACGTGCGGCGCGAGGCGCGCGGCGGCGTCGGCCACGGCCTCGGGGTAATCGATCGCGTTGGCGGTGGTACGGGCGCGCTCGGAGCCGTCCACCAGCTTTCCGGCGCCGTGCCG
>Ga0180429_10001537_pt1 | contig 19585 bp, 16 predicted proteins | sample SS_ome_FD_132428 | JGI IMG/M metagenome (GOLD analysis project Ga0180429, IMG submission 132428) | Hypersaline lake sediment archaeal communities from the Salton Sea, California, USA - SS_1_S_1 metaG | ecosystem: Environmental > Aquatic > Non-marine Saline and Alkaline > Hypersaline > Sediment ...
CTCCTTGCCCGCGAGGAACTGCACGTCGTCGATGAGGAGCAGGTCCTTGCTCCGGTACTTGTCGCGGAACTCGAGCGTGGATCCCCTCTGGATCGCCGTGATGAGCTCGTTCATGAACGTCTCGGACGAGACGTAGTAGACGGACACGTCGGGCCGGTGCTCACGGATGTAGTGGCCGATGGCCTGCATGATGTGTGTCTTGCCGAGCCCGACACCACCATATATAAACAACGGGTTATACGTTGTCCCGGGAGCCTCTGCCACGGCCATCGCGGCCGCCTGGGCGAACTGGTTCCCCTTGCCGACGACGAACGTCGAAAAGGTGTACCGCGGGTTGAGCTGGCAGTCGTCGAACGACGGCTGCGCCACGGGAGCCGCCTGAGGCCGCACAGCAGAGACGGGCTCGTACTCGTCGGGCCGGCGATGCGCTACCTGGAACACCGGCTCCAGTGGGCGCCCAGCCGCCTCCTCGATCGCTGCCCGGATGAGCGTCATGTAGTGCTCTTCCAGCCAGTCGGCGAAGAAACGGTTCGGCACCTCGAGTTTGAACGAGCCGTCCGTAAGCTCTACGGCCCTCGTCGGCTCAAACCAGGTCTGAAAGCTCTGGCTCTCCGTGTCCTCACGGATCCGTTCGAGGCATCTGAGCCAGAGATCGGCTGCGGTCATCGTTGTTCCCAGAGTATCCACGGGCTGTTCACAAGTTATCAACAGGTGTCGGGAATCGCCGTCTCAGTAAGATATTCGGCGTTCAGACGAGCCAATGGAAGTATGAGAGCGGCGAGACTATCACCAGACGTTTTCCCCAATGTGGACAGTTTCGCAAGCACCTACGCGACGGGCGGTTCCGGGAGCGATCGGTGGCTCGGGCTGTGACCACCCCGGTCGCGAGAGCTTCAGCCGGTCGTGAGCCCCCGTGGGGTGGTGGAAAGGCCCCAGAGCTAGGTGCATTTATCAACAGGCCGTGTGACCGGGGCGAATGCTAGCACAGGGGGCGAATCCGTGCAAGGGATTTCTGGGATTTCCGTGAGTGGTGTGGGAGGGCGTGGAAGGAACGGCGGGATCTTGGGTTAGGGGTGGGGGATGGGGGTGGTGTAGGGGGATCGGGGGGGGAAGTGGGTGCGGAAGAAGTGGCTTGACACGGATGGAGCGGGGCTGTAAACTTCAGGGTTCGTATATCCATGGAAGGCGACGATCACGTGAGGAAGCGATGAAGCGGACCTACCAGCCGAAGAAGAGAAAAGGGAAGAAGAAGCACGGGTTCCTGAAGAGGAGCGCGAGCCCGGGCGGGCGGAAGGCCCTGGCTCGACGTCGTGCCAAGGGAAGGACGCGTCTGACAACCCGGTAGGTGCGCCTTGTCGTCGTATGGTCTCAGCAAGGCTCGGATCATCCGGGAGCCCGAGGTGTTGACGCGGGCGCTGAGGACCGGGAAGGTTGTGACGACCGAGTACTTCCGCGCGTACTACCTGGCAGGAGAAGGGCCGCCGGGAGTGGCGTTCCTGGCGGGAAGACGGGTCGGCCGAGCGGTTCATCGGAACCGCGCCAAGAGGGTCCTTCGAGAAGCCTTCAGAACGAGCGAGCAGGAGCTACCCGGCGTTCGGACCCTCGTCTTCGTGGCGACCAAGCATGCGCCCACCGCATCGTACTCGGATCTGAGAGACCAACTGTGGGGCGCCCTTCGTCGCATTGCCGACCGCACCGGCTGCAGTGGGAAGTAGGACCGTCGCGGTCGCGACGGGGATAGACGATCAGATGAGATTCTGCACGGAGTCGGCCTTACGACCGCCGCTCGTGACCTGCGTGTTGATCGCGCTGGTCCGTGGCTACCAGCACCTCATCTCGCCTCTCTTTCCCGCAACCTGTCGCTACACCCCTTCCTGCTCGGAGTACGCCGTCCAGGCCCTTCGACGGCACGGGATCCTGCGCGGCCTCTGGCTGGCCGTTCGCAGGGTCGTCCGTTGCCACCCCTGGGCGGAGGGCGGTGAGGATCCCGTACCCCGCTAGGGCATCCGGCGACGCGCAATCGGAGCGGTGACACCAGGTCGCTCGGGCGCGTCGGTGAGGAGGCAGTCCATGGATCAGCAGCGGGCCCTCGTGGCCGTCCTGCTCATCTTCGCCCTGCTGTTCGGCTACAACTACTACACGTCACGCCAGGCGCGGGAACGCGCGGCCGAGCTCGAGGCCGCCGGCGGCCCGGCCGTGACCGAGCAGGTCGCCGAGGCGGTACCCGAACCGCCGACGCCGACGCCCGACAAGGAGCCGCCGACCGCGACGGAGGAGACCGAGGAACCCGCGGCGGAACTCGTGGCGCCCGAGGTGCCTGGCGGGGCCGCGCGCGAGTTCGTCGTCGAGTCGCCGCTGTGGCGCGCGACGCTCTCGAGCCGCGGCGGCGTCATCACTTCCTGGCAACTCAAGGAGTACACGGATTCCGAGGGCGCGCCTGTCGAGCTCGTGCTCCCGGGGCGCGGGGCCTTGGGCGTCGACGTCGGTTACGGGCCGGCGCGGGCGGCCACCGGCGCGTGGCTCTTCGCGTCGGGCGACACGACGGACATCGTGCTCGGCGAGGGCGACGGTTCGAGGGCCGTCGTGTTCGAGGCGACGAGCCCCGAGGGAATCCGTGTCGTCAAGCGCTACGAGTTCGCGGCCGACGGCTACATCTTCGACCTCGCGCTCGACGTGAGCGGACTGGACGAGCCGGCCGCCGAGCGGAGGATCTGGCTCGGGTGGCCGGGGGTCCGGCCGACCGAGGTCAAGGAGGAAGATCGCTCCCTTGCGTCGGCGGCGATGATCGACGGGAAGGTCGCGCGGACGCACAGCGGCTCGCTGAAGAAGGAGGTGGAGAAGAAGGAGATCGGTGAGGTCGCGTGGGCGACCTCGCAGTCGAAGTACTTCCTCGTGGGCGTCATGGCGGACGGGGTGCCGTTCGACGAGAGAGTGGCGACGCGCGACGAGGAGACGAGGGCCGTCGGCGTCACGGTCGGCGTTCCCCTCGACGCGAGCCGGTTCGAGGGTGCCGTCAGGGTGTTCGCGGGACCCCAGGACTACACGCTCGTATCGGAACTCGGTGTCGGGCTCGATCGCGCCGTCGATCTCGGCTGGACCTGGATGCGTCCGCTCTCGGTTCTCATGCTGCGGGCGCTCCTGGCGATGCACCGCGTCATTCCGAACTACGGACTCGTCATCATCGTGTTCTCGATCCTGACGAAGCTGCTGTTCTACCGGTTGACGCACAAGAGCTTCACCGAGATGAAGCGGATGCAGGAGATCCAACCGAAGCTCGAGGCCCTCAAGGAGAAGCACAAGGACGACAAGGAGGCTCTCTCCAAGGCCTCGATGGAGCTCTACAAGAAGGAGGGGGTCAATCCGCTGGGCTCCTGCCTTCCGATGATCCTGCAGATGCCCGTGTTCATCGCTCTCTTCCAGGTGCTGCGGACGACCATCGAGCTCCGGGGGGCGCCGTTCGTCCTCTGGATCACCGACCTGTCGCAGCCCGAGACGGTCGCGCACATCGCCGGATTCCCGATCCACGTGCTGCCGATCCTCATGGGCGTGACGATGCTCCTCCAGCAGCGGATGACCACGAAGGATCCGAGCCAGGCCGCGATGGGCAAGATCATGCCCATCTTCATGACCGTGCTCTTCTACAACTTCGCGTCCGGCCTGGTGCTCTACTGGCTCGTGAACTCCGTCCTGAGCGTCGTGCAGCAGTACTACATCCACCGCGGCCCCACGCCGGCCGCGGCCGCTGCTTCCGGCGCCGCTGCCCCGGAGGATGTTCGCGAGCTCCCCACCGCCTCGGTGACGACCGCGCCCGAGTATGAGTCTTCGGCGCAGTCGACCGGGGAGTCCGGGCGGTCCGGCTCGTCGCGCAAGAGCAAGAACAGGACGAAGCGGGGCCGCCGCAAGAAGAAGTGACTTCGGGGAGACTGACGGGGCAGCACGGGGAGGAATGGGAATGACTCGTTCTGTCGAGGCAACAGGGAAGACGGTGGCCGAGGCAACCGCGGTGGCGCTCCAGGACCTCGGAATCCCGAGGAGCGAGGCCGATGTCGAAGTGGTCGACCGGGGGAGCCTCGGGCTCCTCGGGCTCTTTGGGCGCAAGCCGGCGACCGTGCGCGTGTCGCACCACGTCTCGCCGCGCGAGCGCGCCGAGGAGGTCGTCACGGACATCCTCAAGCTGATGGGATTCAGTTCCCAGCTGCACGTATCCGAGTCGAAGAACCAGCTGGTGTTCGACATCGAGACCGCCGGCGCCGACGGACTGCTGATCGGCAAGGGCGGCGGTACGTTGAGCGCGCTCGAGTACATCGTCAACCGGATGCTCCAGCGGACACTCAAACGCTCGCCGAAGATTCTCCTCGACGTCAGCGGCTACAAGCGGCGGCGCGACGACTTCCTGACGTCCAAGGCGCGCTCGCTCGCCGACGAGGTGAAGTCCGCCGGACGAGAGGTGACGATGGAGCCGCTCGGCGCCGAGGATCGCCGGATCGTGCACAACGTGTTGCGGGGCTACGGGGGCGTGACGACGAAGAGCGTCGGGCACGGCGCGATGAAGAGCATCGTCGTGGCCCCGGCACCGAAGGGACGGCGGAGGTCCCGGAAGAAGAAGTAGGTCGAGCCATGCGCACCGCTCCCGGCAGCACGATCGTCGCGGTTTCGACACCGCTGGGGCCCGGGGCGCTCGCGGTCGTCCGGCTGTCGGGCGACCGGGCAATCGGAATCGCCGACCGGATCTTCCGGGGGAAGACGGCACTCGGCGGAAGCCCGACCCACACCGTGCATCACGGTCGCGTCGTCGACAGCGACGGCCGTGAGGTGGACGAGGTCCTCGCGACCGTGATGCGCGCTCCTCACACGTACACCACCGAAGACATGGTCGAGTTCGGATGCCACGGCGGCACGATGCCGGCACGCCGCGTCCTCGACGTGTGTCTCCGCGCCGGGGCGGCCCCCGCGCGGCGCGGCGAGTTCACGGAGCGCGCGTTCATCGGCGGGAGGATCGATCTCGTTCAGGCGGAAGCCGTGGCCGACATCGTCGGGGCGCGCACGCGGAAGGGGCTGGAGATCGCGCTCGGGCAGCTTGAGGGGAAGCTGTCCGGCGAACTCGAAGCCCTGCGCGGAGAGGTCCTCGAGCTGCGGGCGGAGGTCGAGGCCGAAGTCGACCTGACGCCCGAGGAGGCCGACGGCGCATCGAGGGAGCGCGCCCTCGTGCTGGCGGAGGCGGCGCGTGACCACGCGGAGCGACTGGTGCGGAGCTCGACCTTCGGCGTCGTGGTCCGCGAGGGCGTGTCCGTGGCGATCGTCGGGAAGCCGAACGTCGGGAAGTCGAGCATCATGAACGCGCTCCTGATGCGTGACCGGTCGATCGTTACATCCGCGCCGGGAACGACGAGAGACGTCATTGAGGAGTTCCTTCACGTCGACGGCGTCCCCGTGCGCCTGATCGACACCGCGGGCTGGAGGGAGGCGACCGACGAGGCGGAGCGCGCCGGCGTCGAGCGGGCCCGGTCCGCGGCGCGGGGCGCGAGCGTCACGGTGCTTGTGCTCGACGCTTCCTCGCCGCTCGACGGCGAGGACGAGGCCATCGCGACGGCGCTGTCGGGAAGGACGACGGTCGTCGCGGCGAACAAGACCGATCTGGGGCGCGCGTTCGACGGGGCGCGCGTGGCCGCGCTCTCCAGCGCGGATGCGGACGGCCGCCACGGCGCGCCGGTGTGGGTGTCGGCGCTGACCGGTGAAGGGCTCGACGGCCTGCGCGCGCGTCTGGCCGATCTGGCGCTGGGCGGAGCTGCGGCAGCGGAAGACGACGTGTTGGTGTCGAACACGCGCCACATCGACGCGATCCGACGGGTGATCGCAGGACTGGGGGCGGCCGCGCGGCGGCTCGCCGAGGGCGCGGAGGCGGAACTCGTCGCGGTCGAGATCGCCGACTGCCAGGTGGCGATCGGCGAGGTCACCGGCGCGACGACGGCGGAGGACGTCCTGGAACGCATCTTCGAGCGGTTCTGCGTGGGGAAGTAGAGGGAGCGAGACCGTGAGTCGGACGAGCGACTTCGACATCATCGTCGTGGGCGCGGGGCACGCGGCCTGCGAGGCGGCCCTGGCAGCGAGCCGCCTGGGGAGGCGCGTCCTGGTCGTCACGATCTCGCTTCGTCACGTCGCGGAGATGCCGTGCAACCCGGCGATCGGGGGGCTGGCGAAGGGGCAGCTCGTTCGGGAGATCGACGCGCTGGGAGGCGAGATGGGGCGCGCGATCGACGAGACGGGCATCCAGTTCCGCATGCTCAACACGGGGAAGGGCCCGGCCGTGCGGTCGCCGCGCGCCCAGGCGGACAAGGACGCGTACCATCGCCGCATGCTGCGGGTGCTGTCGGGTGAGCCCCATCTCACACTGACGCAGGGCCGGGTCGAGGACCTGGTTGTTCGGGACGGCCGCGTCTATGGGGTGGGGTTGACAGACGGCCAGGTGATCACCTCGCGGGCTGTTATCTTGACAACGGGTACATTCCTGTGTGCGAGACTCCATGTGGGGCTCGCCTCTTGGCGCGGGGGGCGCACGGGCGAGCGCGCGGCCATGGAGCTGTCAGAGAGGCTTGCTGCTTCCGGGCTGACGCTGATGCGCCTCAAGACCGGCACGCCGCCGAGGATCGCGTGCGAGTCGGTGGATTGGGACGAGGTGGAGATCCAGCGCGGTGACGAGGTGCCACGGCCGTTTTCGTTCGATGCGCAAGAGCTGAGGGTTGACCAGGTGGATTGTGCTGTGACATCCACCAATGAGTGCACACACGGAATCGTGCGGTCGGGGTCGGATCGGGCGCCGCTCTTCACGGGCAGGATCAGCGGGATCGGACCACGGTACTGCCCTTCGATCGAGGACAAGGTGGCGCGGTTTGGGGATCGGGAGGCGCATCGGGTAATCCTCGAACCGGAGGTGCGGGGCGGCAGGGTCGTATACCTGAATGGGCTGGCGACGAGTCTGCCCTTCGACGTTCAGGTGCGGATGGTGCGGAGCATCCGAGGGCTGACGAGGGCGCGGTTCCTGCGCCCCGGGTACGCCGTCGAGTACGACGCCGTCGACCCGCGGGAGCTCGAGCCGAGCCTGGAAGCCCGCGCGGTGCGGGGCCTCTACCTGGCGGGGCAGATCAACGGGACGTCCGGGTACGAGGAGGCGGCGGCCCAGGGGTTGATCGCCGGTATCAACGCGGCCCGCGACCAGGAGGAAGAAGAGCCGGTCGTGCTCTCGCGCTCGGAGGCCTACATCGGGGTCCTGATCGACGATCTCGTGACCAAGGGCGCCGACGAACCGTACCGCATGTTCACGAGCCGGGCAGAGCACCGCCTTGTACTCAGGCAGGACAATGCCGATCTCCGCCTGAGGCCTCTGGGACACGAGGTCGGCCTGGTCTCGAGCGACGCCCACGCGGCGACTGAGGCGAAGCGGCGTCGCATCGAGCAGGAAGTGCAGCGCATGATATCAGCGCGCGTTGATGTGTCGTCCGCCAACGCGCTTCTGGAGAGACTGGGCGCAAGTGCCGTCGATGAGCCAACGACTCTGGAGCGCCTGCTGGTTCGCCCGGAGGTATCGATCGACGACATCGAGCGGCTGGCGCCGCCGGCCCGGCCGCTGTCCCGGGACGAGCGCGAGCAGGTGGAGATCGAGATCAAGTACCGGGGCTACATCGCGAGGGCCAGAGAGCAGATCGCGCGCGTGGAGCGTCTGGAGGACGCCCGCCTGCCCGATGGCATCGAGTACACCGCTGTGCACGGGCTGTCCACAGAGGCGCGGCAGAAGCTGGCCCGGGTCAGGCCGAGGACGGTGGCGCAGGCAGGTCGGATCCCCGGGGTGAGCCCTGCGGACATCGGCGTGCTCGTGATCCACCTGGCCGCGGAGCGGCGGCGCATCGGGAGCAGCGCAGCGGCTCGAGAGACGGAGGCGGCGCAGGTGTGAGTCGCGCGGCCGGAGGCTCCGTGAGAGCGAGGAAGGCGTGGCCGTGAGCGCGGAGATCAGGCGGGAGTTCCTTGAGCAGGCGGCGGGGCCCGTCAGCGACGAGCAGATGAGGCTCCTGGGCAGCTTCGGGCGGATCCTGCTCGCGTCGGCGGATCGCGTGAATCTGATGTCGCGGCTTCAGCTGGACCGTCTCGGCGAGCAGATCGTCGATAGCGCCGGGGTCTTGGGGATCACCGATCCGAGCGGTCTGAGCTGCGTCGATCTGGGAAGCGGGAACGGGCTACCCGGGGTTGTCCTGGCGATCCTCCGTCCGGCGGCGCGGATCGCGCTCGTCGAGGCTCGGAGGAAGAAGGTCGTGGTCCTCAAAAAGATCCAGCGGGAGCTGGAGCTCCGGAACCTCGAGGTCGTGCACAGGCGGATCGAGGCGCTGCCGCCTGCGGGGTATGACCTGGGACTCTCCAGGGCTCTGGGGGCGGTCGAGAGCACGTTGGCGCCGTCGCTCCGCGTGATCTGCGACGGTGGGCGACTCGTGCTGTACAAAGGGCCCGGGTGGATCGACGAACGGGCTGTTATGGAGACGGTGGCCGCCCGGGAGGGCGCACAGCTGATGCGGGCGGTTCCGGTCGGCGTACCGGGGACCGACCGCGTGACGACGTTGGTTGAGTTCCACGTGGAACGGTCTCGTGGCTCGCGGTGAGGGCTGAGCCTGGCGACGCCCTGTCACGGCGCGCCCCGTGTGCGATACGATGGCCGTGGGTTCCACGTGAAACCACTGACGACCCGACCGATCAGGACTCCCCGCGAAGCTGATCCCGGCCAGACCCGCCCCCTGACCGTTCCGAACCCCTCCTCCGAAAGAAGTTGTGGATAACACGACCTGTACCCATCTTTCCCCTTGACACCCCGGCCACCCCCGGTATCATCCTAGCATCCTCCCAAGATCCCCGCCCCTACCTGCGTGGAGGAGCCCCCATTGTCCACAGGGAGCGTCTATGGGACGAGTGATCGCGATCGCGAACCAGAAGGGTGGCGTCGGGAAGACGACCACAGCTGTCAATCTCTCCGCCTGTATGGCCGTTGCCGAGCGCCCCACCCTCCTCATCGACATCGACCCACAGGCCAACGCGACGAGCGGCATCGGCCTGTCCCGGGGCGAAGTCCAGACCAGCATCTACGAAGCCCTCATCGGTGAAGCGACGGTCGAGGACGCCGTGGTGGCGGCACCCGACCTGCCGTTCCTTCATGTCGTCCCGTCGCACCAGCGCCTCATCGGGGCCGAGATCGAACTCGTCAATGTCATGGCTCGGGAGACCCGCCTCCGGCGTGCGCTCGAGGAGATCCGTGATCGGTACCACTACATCCTGATCGACTGCCCCCCGTCCCTGGGCCTTCTGACGGTCAACACCCTGACGGCGGCCGACACGGTCATCGTTCCCATCCAGTGCGAGTACTACGCCCTGGAGGGCCTCGGGCAGCTGCTCAACAGCATCCGGCTGGTGCAGCGGAACCTCAACGGGAACCTGAGGATCGAGGGGATCCTTTTGACGATGTACGACGGGCGGCTCAACCTGGCGCGGCAGGTGGCAGATGAGGCACGTCGCTACTTCGGTGACCGGGTGTACGAGACGATGGTTCCGAGAAACGTGAGGTTGGGGGAGGCGCCCAGCTTCGGTCAACCTATTATCCTTTACGACATCCTCTCGTCGGGCGCACAGAGCTACATCGAGCTGGCGAAGGAGGTCATGCGGCAGGGCGAGACGCCCGAGCCGGCGGTGGTCGGCGAACTCGCGACGAGCGAGTAGACGGAGCGACCGAGAGCCGGCGCGGGAACGGAGGGAGCGAGGATGAATCGACAGGCGCTCGGGAAGGGACTGAGCGCGCTCATCCCGGAGGTGAGCGAGGAGACGGCCGGGGTGCGGGAGCTACCGGTCGCGGAGATCGAGCCGAATCCGGAGCAGCCTCGGACGCGGTTCGCGGAGGCACGGTTGGATGAGCTGGCGGCGTCGGTCAGGGTGCACGGTGTGGTGCAGCCGGTCGTCGTGCGGCGGTTGCCGAACGGTCGGTACGGACTGATCGTCGGCGAGCGGCGGCTGCGAGCGGCGAAGCGAGCCGGGCTCGAGTCGATGCCGGCGATCGTCAGGGACGTGGAGGAGGCCGAGGCGCTGGAGATCGCTCTGGTCGAGAACCTCCAGCGCGAGGACCTGAATCCGATCGACGAGGCGCAGGGCTACGAGGCGCTGATGGAGATGGGAGGACTCTCGCAGGCCGAGGTGGCCGAGCGAGTCGGCAAGGACCGGAGCACGGTGGCGAACGCGCTCCGGCTGCTCGACCTGGACAGCGAGGTGCAGGAGATGCTGTCGGGCGGCACGCTGACGGCGGGGCACGGTCGCGCGCTCCTCGGGCTGGCCGACGGTACCGGTCAGCGCGCGATGGCAGAGCGCGCCGTGAAGGACCGGCTGTCGGTTCGGCAGATCGAGGCGCTCGTGCGGGGTCGGAAGCGGAGGAAGAAGGCGCCGCGGCGGAAGAGAAGCGAGGACCCGCTGGTCCGCGAGTGGGAGGAGAGGCTGCAGCGCGTCTTCGGGACGCTCGTCCGGATCGAGCGGATGGGAAACGAGGGCTCGGTGCGGATCGAGTACTACTCCGCGGAGGACCTCGAGCGCGTGCTGGAGCTGCTTTCGTCGCTGGAGCGCGGGGCGGCCGACTGACGGTTGGGGGGCGCCCTCGGGGGCGTTCGGTGGGCGTTAGATGTTGACGGCCGGCGGCCCGTTTGGTAGCGTCGGTGACTCTGGCGGCAGCCACTCCAAACAGAGACTTGCGAAGAGCGGAAGCGGCCCCGGCGCTTCGCGCAGGGGGACCAGGTTGTTCACCAAGGAAGAGGGTAGGACAGTGGACGGGGTGAACACGATCATCGGCATGGGGACGGCCTTGAAGGGGAACGTGAAGGTCGAGGGCAGCATCCAGGTCGACGGGGAGTTCGAGGGAACGATCGACGCTACCGACACCCTGATCGTCGGCGACGGCGGAAGGGTCGATGGTGACGCGACGGTCGCGAACGCGGTGATCGGCGGGAACATGTTCGGGAACGTTAACGCGTCGGGCAAGATCGAGCTCCAGCGCGGTTCCCAGCTTCTCGGCGACATCAAGACGAGAGGGCTCGTCATCGAGGACGGTGTGGTCTTCCAGGGCAACTGCCAGATGGGCGATGTCGTCGAACCGCGGCCGCATCGGGTGGACGACGACATCGAAATGGAAGACATCGAAGACCTCGAGGAGAGCGAGGCGACGCTCTAGCGCGCGGTCGCCTCGGGGAGATCCGGGGCGCCACTTCCGAGGGCATGTGTGGACAATTGTGCATAAGGTGCCCTCACGAGGATATCTCCTGACAGCGTAAGAGCTTGCCGGACCCGGCGGCCACGATCAATGCGGGGTTATCCACGGAAGACCCGGGTTGTCAATGGTCGGAGGAATCGGGCAACTACGCGTCGGCGCTGAGGTTGGATGGGGGGTCGGAGGGGTTCCGCGACGGCGCGGGGCGCGGGCGCGGAGACGGACGGGCCGTGGAGAAGCTGTGGGCGACGCCGGGTGGAAGCGGTGGACGTTGCGCGGCGAAGGAGGCACGGTTGGTCGGAGAGGCGATCCGTCGGATTGAGGAAGCCGAGCAGCGCGCCGACGAGTCGCTGCGTCAGGCGCGCGCGAAGGGGAAGAAGGTCATCGCCGACGCGCACGAAGAGGTGGAGCGGCTGCTCGACGAGATGCGGAAGGAAGCGCGCGAGCAAGAGAGACAGCTGGTCGAGCAGGCGAAGGCCGAGGCGGAGCGCGAAGCCGCGGGCATCGTCGAGAGCAGCAGGTCCGCGGTCCTCGAAGCGCGGAGCGCCGGCGAGGCGAAGATCTCCATCGGGGTTGACACGGTGCTCAAGTCCATCACCTCGACCGGCTAGGCGGTCCGCAAGAGGAGCCCGATGGCCGTCAGCCGCATGAAGAAGATCCAGATCCTGGCTCACAAGGGAGCCGGGGCGAAGGTCGTGGCCGCGCTGCGTGACGCGGGCGCTCTGCACATCACCGAGCCGAGCGTCGAGACGTCGTGGAGCTCCGACGGCGAGGGTCGGCGGGACGCCGAGCGCGCGCTGCAGGGTCGCCGGGCCAAGCTCGAGTACCTCAGGAACTTCCTCAAGCCCCACGCTCCGAAGGGCAAGCCCCTCGAGAAGATGTTCCATCCCAGAGTCGAGTTCGAGCCGGAGAGCCACCGCGCCCTCGTGAGCTCCCTCGATGTCGACAAGCTCTACGAGAGCGGCGTCGACCTCGAGGGGCGCATGCGGAGCGCCGAGGCCGAGATCGGCCGCAAGGAGTCCCTCGCGGCCCAGCTCGAGTCGTGGGCCGGGCTCGGAGCCGGCATCGAGAGCGTGAGGGACACCGACCGGACACGGATCGAGTTCCTCAACGTGGAGGCCTCCGACGCGGGAGCGCTCTCGGAGGAGCTGCGGAGCGAGGCGGGCCCGTCGGAGCTGAGCGAGATCTCACGTTCGGGGTCGACGGTCCACCTCGTCGCCTTCTACCTGAAGGCGGACGAGCCCGCGGTCGCGCAGATCCTCAAGCGGCACAGCGCCCGGCGGATCGACTTCGCCGGTGTGTCCGGGACGCCTCGCGAAGCGGCGGCGCGGCTGCGTTCGGAGGCGGACGAACTGCGCGCAGGGGAGGACTCGCTCGAGGACGAGGCGGTGGAGTTGGCGACCGGGTACGAGAACGTGCTCGTCGTGCTCGACGAGACGACCGAGGATCTGGCGAAGACGGCGGTCGGGGAGAGGTTCGCCGAGACGCGCGCGGCCTTCGTTGTCGAGGGGTGGATCCGGGCGTGCGACGAGGAGCGCGTGCGCGAGGCCCTGTCCGACGTCGCGTCGGAGGTCGCCGTCCAGACGAGAGACCCCGAGCAGGGCGAGGAGATCCCGATCGCGCTCGACAACCCGGCCGTGGTCACGCCGTTTGAGTTCGTCACGACGCTCTACGGTCGGCCGATCTACTGGGAATACGACCCCACGCCGTTCCTGGCACCCTTCTTCATCGTATTCTTCGGCCTCTGCGTCAGCGACGGCGGGTACGGGCTGACGCTGGCGGCGCTCACGTTCTTCTTCATGAGGAAGATGCAGCCGGGCGGGGGGCGCCAGCTGATGCGCCTGATGTTCATGGGCGGCATCTCGACGGCGATCGTCGGCGCGATCACCGGCGGTTGGTTCGGGATCGATCCCGCGATCATGCCGTCCTGGCTGCGCGCGGCGATCGTGATGAACCCCCTCCAGGAGCCGATGAAGATGCTGAACGTCGTCTTCATTCTCGGCATCATCCAGATCTTCACGGGCCTCGCGATCAGGATGTTCGCGGAGTTCAGGGAGGGGAGCTGGCTCGACGGCATCCTCGATCAGCTCGTGTGGATATTCTTCCTGACGTTCCTGGCACCACTCGGCTACAGCTTCATCCTCGGCGGCGTCGTGCCGCCGGCGGTCTCCGCGTTCTGCACGAAGGGCGCGATGGTGTCCGGCCTGATCGTGGTCGCGACGGGCGCACGAAAGAACCCGAACCCGGTCATGAAGATCCTGGGCGGTGTTCTCAAACTCTACGACATCGTCGGCTACTTCGGGGACGTGCTCTCGTATGCGCGGCTTCTGGCGCTCGGATTGGCGACGGGCGCCATCGCCATGGCGATCAACGGCGTCGCCGAGATGGCGATGGGAATCCCGATCGCCGGCCCCGTCGCGGCGGTCCTCGTCCTGATCGGCGGCCACCTCTTCAACATCGCCGTCAACTGCCTGGGCGGGTTTGTCCACTCGGGGCGGCTCCAGTACCTCGAGTTCTTCTCGAAGTTCTTCCAGGGAGGCGGTCGGGCGTTCCAGCCGTTCGAGGTGCAGAGGAAGTACTCGATGGTGCGGGCGCCGGGCGAGTCCCCGAGAGGTCGCTAGGGACTCCGCGCGGTCGCGCGCGATCGCTTGAAGCAGAGAGACGAAGAAGGATCCACCGTCACACGAGGAAGGAGTTCTGGAATGGAAGGACTGATGCTGGGATTGGCCGGCGCCGCTCTGGCCGCCGCCCTCGCGGGCACCGGCTCGGCGGTCGGCACGGGCATCGCCGGTCAGGCCGGTTCGGGAGTGGTCGCCGAGGACCCCGAGAAGTTCGGGCGGCTCCTCCTTCTGCAGGCGCTCCCCGGGACGCAGGGCATCTACGGCATCGTCGGGCTCTTCCTGGCTCTGAACAAGATCACCGAGCTGGGGACGGCGGCGATGGAGGTCGGGCAGGGCTGGGAAGTCCTGTTCGCGTGCCTGCCGCTCGCTATCACGGGCCTGACGTCCGGCATCGCGCAGGGCAAGGTCGCCGGAGCCGCGTGCGGGCTCGTCGCGAAGCGCCCGGACGAGATGGGGAAGGGCATGATCTTCGCGATCGTCGTCGAGACCTACGCGGTGCTCGGTCTCCTCGGCACGATCCTGCTTCTTCAGGCGATCGGCGCGTAGCGGTCTTTCATGTAAGAGCCGCGGGAGACGCCGGGAGGGCGTCCGACCGGCGGCTTCAAGGAATCAAATCGATGGCTGTCGAAGATATCCTGAGGAAGATCGAGTCCGACGCCGAGGAAGAGGCGCGGCGCATCGTCGCCGAGCGCAAGAAGGAAGGCGACGCCGTTCTCGACGAGGCGCGGAAGAAGCGAGAGGGTGAGCGGGACCGACTGAGCGGCCGGGCCCGGCAGCGCGCCGACGAGGAGAGGAACAGAGTCGTCACGCTCGCGAAGCTCGCGGCGCGACGGGAGCTCCTCAACGAGAAGCAGCGTCTGATCGACCGCGTGTTCGATGAGGCGCGGGCCGCGATTCTCGCGATGGACCGTGACGCCTACCGGCGCTTCATCCGCGCGTTCCTCGAGAAGACCGTCGAGGGAGCGGAGGCCGAGGTCATCGTCGACTCCGACGAGAAGCGGATCGACCAGGCCTTCCTCGACGAGGTGTCGCGCGGGCTCAAGGGGAACCCGCGGCTGGCCCTGGCGTCCGACCGTCGATCGATCGGCGGCGGGTTCATACTGCGGCAAGGACGAACGGAGACGAACTGCGCGCTCGACACGATTCTCCGGGACGCCAGGGAGCGTCTCGAGACGGAGGTCGCCTCGACCCTCTTCGGAGACGAGAGCTGAGGCGCCCGGGCGCGGGAAGCGGGCATGGCTGACGACACGAGATACGCGTACGCTGTCGCGCGGATCCGGGGGATGGAGACCCGTCTCCTGGACCGGCAGTGGATCGAGCGACTCCTGTCCGAGTCGGCGGACGGCGCGCTGAAGGCGCTGTCGGACTCGGCGTACCAGGAGGCGATGGCCGACGTGGAGCGTCCGGAGGACATCGAGGCCGGCCTCACGAAGGCCACGGCCGAGACGTTCGACGTCGTCTCTGCGATCGCGCCGGATCCCTCGCTCATCGATCTCTTCCGCATCCGCTGGGACTTCCGGAACGCCAAGTCGCTCCTCAAGGCGTCCCTCCTGAAGCTCGCCGGTGAGGAGGTCGGCGTCGTCCGCGGAGCGGGGACTCTCGACGCGGACGCCCTGGCCGAGGCGATCCGGGACCGCAGCTACACGATGCTCCCGGCTTTCCTGACCGACGCGCTCCGGGACGCCGAGGAGGCGTACCGGGACGTGGGCGAGCTCGCGGTGGTCGACGAGGTCCTCGATCGCGCGATGTGGGCGCGCGCGCTTCAGGTCGCGCGAGCGAGCGGGGAGGAGTTCCTCGTTCGCTTCTTCGAGGCCGAGATCGACCTCGCGAACGTGAGGACGTTCGTCAGGATCAAGGACGCGGGGCACGATCGCGCCGATCTCGGCCGGGCTCTCGTGCCGGGCGGGACGCTCGACGCGGCCTTCTTCGAGGGGCTCCTGGGCGAGCCGTTCGACGCTCTCGCCCGTCGGCTCGAGTTCGGACGGTACGCGCCGGCCGCGGAGGTCTTCCGCGACTGGTCCCAGGAGAAGACCCCGCTCCTCGAGCTGGCGTGCGACAACGCGCTCCTCGCGGAGGCGGAGGGCAGCAGGACGATCGCCTACGGCATCGAGCCGCTGGTCGCGTACATCCTGTCGCGGCGGATCGAGATCAAGCTGATCCGCGCCGCGATGACGGCGAAGCTCGACGGCCTCGAGCGGCCGTCGGTCGAGGCGAGGATGAGGACGATCCATGTCTGACATCGCTTTCATCGGAGATCGGGACACCGTGTGGGGATTCCGGGCCTTCGGGATCCGCGCGGTTCCGGTCGCGGGCGCCGAGGAGGCGCGTGAGGCACTGACCTCGACCGTCGCGGAAGGAACGGCGATCATCTTCGTGACGGAGGACGTCTACGAGGCGTGTTCGGAGCAGATCGCCGAGTACCGGGACCGGGCGCTTCCGACGGTCACGGTGCTGCCGAACGTCCGCGGATCGCGCGGAACGGCGGCCGCAGAGATCCACGCGGCCGTGTCCGCCGCCGTCGGTGCCGACATCTTCGGGGAACCGGCGAAGTCGTAAGCGTCGCCGGTCCGTCCCAGCGAGTTCGTGAGGAACAGGAGAGAGAGCATGGCAGAAGCGAGGGTGCAGGGGACGATCCGCAAGGTCTCGGGACCGCTCGTCGTCGCCGACGGCATGCGCGAGGCCAGGATGTTCGACGTCGTTCTCGTCAGCGACAAGAAGCTCATCGGAGAGATCATCGAGGTCAAGGGCGACCTGGCGTCGATTCAGGTCTACGAGGATACGGCGGGATTGGGTCCGGGTGAGCCGGTGGTGTCGTTGGGCGAACCGCTGTCGGTCGAGCTGGGGCCGGGGCTGATCGAGTCGATCTACGACGGGATCCAGCGCCCGCTGGACGCCATCCGCGAAGCGGTTGGCGACCTCATCGAGCGCGGCGTTCACGTGCCGGGACTGAACCGCGAGAAGCGCTGGGAGTTCAAGGCAACGGCGACGGTCGGCGACGATCTCGTCGGGGGTGATGTCCTCGGGACGGTCCAGGAGTCGTCGCTCGTCCTGCACCGGATCATGGTGCCGCCGGGCGTCTCGGGGAAGCTCAAGCGACTCGAGAGCGGGACGTTCACCGTCGAGGACGTGATCGGCGAGCTCGACGGCGAGGAGGGGCGCCACGAACTGAAACTGATGCATCGCTGGCCCGTGCGCCAGGCCCGCCCGTACCGGGAGCGGCTGTCGCCCGAAGAGCCGCTCGTCACCGGTCAGCGCGTCATCGACGCGTTCTTCCCGATCGGCAAGGGCGGGACCGCATGCGTTCCTGGACCGTTCGGGGCGGGCAAGACGGTCATCCAGCACCAGCTCGCCAAGTGGGCCGACGCGGAGATCGTCGTTTTCATCGGTTGCGGGGAGCGGGGGAACGAGATGACCGACGTGCTCCTCGAGTTCCCCGAGCTGACCGATCCGCGATCCGGCGAGCCGCTCATGCGGCGGACCGTCCTCGTCGCGAACACGTCGAACATGCCGGTCGCGGCCCGCGAGGCCTCGATCTACACCGGCATCACGATCGCCGAGTACTTCCGCGACATGGGCTATTCGGTCGCGCTGATGGCCGACTCGACGTCGCGCTGGGCGGAGGCGCTCCGCGAGATGTCGGGCCGACTCGAGGAGATGCCCGGGGAGGAAGGCTACCCGGCGTATCTCCCGGCGCGGGCCGCGCAGTTCTACGAGCGGGCCGGCCGCGTCGTCTGCATGGGCGCCGAGGGGCGCATCGGAGCGCTCTCGGCGGTCGGCGCGGTGTCGCCTCCGGGCGGCGACCTCTCCGACCCGGTCGTGCAGGCGACGCTCAAGGTCGTCAAGGTCTTCTGGTCACTCGAGGACTGGCTGGCGTACGAGCGCCACTTCCCGGCGATCAACTGGCTGACCAGCTACTCGCTCTACCACGAGAGCCTGCGGGAGTACTTCCGGACCGAGGTCTCCGAGGACTGGGAGGCGATGCGGCAGGGCGCGATGCGGCTTCTGCAGGAAGAGGCGGAGCTGAAGGAGATCGCGCGCCTGGTCGGCGTCGACGCTCTTTCGAATCGCGACCGCCTCGTGCTCGGGACGACGAAGGCGCTCCGCGAAGACTTCCTCCATCAGAACGCCTTCGACTCCGTTGACACCTACACGTCGTTCCCGAAGCAGTACAAGATGCTCCGGAACATCATGACGTTCAATCGGCTCGGGCAGGAAGCGATCGCCCAGGGCGTTCAGACGGAGGAGCTGTTCGATCTCGACGTCAACGAGCAGATCTCGCGATCGCGCTACATTCCGGAGTCGGAGCTCGACGAGCTCGACGCCGTGCTCGGGCAGATAGAGAGCGGGATCCGCGGGCTGATCGACTCGAAGGTCGGAACCGAGGAAGTCGCCGCGTAGGAGCCGGCGCGCGGCCGCTTCCCGAGAGAGCGGAAGCCACAGACTGGAGCGCACGATGGTGAAGGAATACAGAACCGTTCAGGAGATCGCCGGGCCGCTCCTGCTCGTCGGGGGCGTGTCCGACGTCAAGTACGAGGAGCTGGCGGAGGTCGAGCTGCCGAACGGTGAGGTGAGGCGGGGGAGGGTTCTCGAGGCGAACGAGGACACGGCGCTCGTGCAGCTCTTCGAGGGCGCGACAGGAGTCAGCGTCGACAGCGCGAAGGTGCGGTTCCTCGGACGGGGGCTCGAGCTGGGGCTGTCGCGGGACATCCTCGGGCGAGTCTTCGACGGTCTGGGGCGGCCGAAGGACGGCGGCCCGCAGATCATCCCCGAGAAGAAGCTCGACGTCGCGGGCGCGCCGATCAACCCGACGGCGAGGGACTACCCGAACGAGTTCATCCAGACCGGCGTCTCGACGATCGACGGCCTGAACACGCTCGTGCGTGGGCAGAAGCTCCCGATCTTCAGCGGGTTCGGCCTGCCGCATGCGGAGCTCGCGGCGCAGATCGCGCGCCAGGCGACCGTGCTCGGGACCGAAGAGGAGTTCGCCGTCGTCTTCGCCGCGATGGGCACGACCTTCGAGGAGGCGGAGTACTTCATCTCGGACTTCCGCAGGACCGGTGCGATCGACCGCGCCGTGCTCTACGTCAACCTCGCGAACGACCCGGCGATCGAGCGGATCGCGACGCCGCGGATGGCGCTGACGGCGGCCGAGTACCTCGCGTTCGACCTCGAGATGCACGTCCTCGTCATCCTGACCGACATGACGAACTACTGCGAGGCGCTCCGCGAGATCTCCGCGGCGCGGAAGGAGGTGCCGGGCCGTCGCGGATATCCCGGTTACCTCTATACGGACCTCTCGACGATCTACGAGCGCGCCGGGCGCATCAAGGGCAAGAAGGGCTCCATCACGCAGATCCCGGTCGTCTCGATGCCCGACGACGACAAGACGCACCCAATCCCCGACCTGACAGGGTACATCACCGAGGGTCAGTTCATGCTCGACCGCGGGCTTCACAGGAAGAACATCTACCCGCCGGTCAACGTGCTGCCGTCGCTGTCGCGTCTGCGCGACAAGGGCATCGGCGAGGGGCGGACCCGCGAGGACCACGCGAACCTCGCGAACCAGCTCTTCGCGGCGTACGCGCGCGGCAAGGAGGCGCAGGAGCTCGCCGTCATCCTCGGCGAGGCCGCGCTCTCGCCCGAGGACAAGGCGTTCTTCAAGTTCGCCGAGGTCTTCGAGGACCGCTACGTC
>Ga0180429_10001538_pt1 | contig 19570 bp, 11 predicted proteins | sample SS_ome_FD_132428 | JGI IMG/M metagenome (GOLD analysis project Ga0180429, IMG submission 132428) | Hypersaline lake sediment archaeal communities from the Salton Sea, California, USA - SS_1_S_1 metaG | ecosystem: Environmental > Aquatic > Non-marine Saline and Alkaline > Hypersaline > Sediment ...
AATCGGAGAGCTACCAGTTGGCCGAGAAGCAGGGCGTGCTGCGGCTGACCGACTTGGGCGACTCGGCCAGCATCCAGCACGTCTTCGAGTTGGTGCTGCGGCTGAAGCAGATCTGCAACTTCGACCCGGCCACCGGCGCCAGCAGCAAGCTCGAACGGCTGCGGGCCGACCTCGATGAGATCGCCCATAGCGGCCGCAAGGCGATCGTCTTCAGCCAGTGGGTCGGCACGCTGAAGCACCTTGCCCGCGAACTGCGGCCCTTCGGACCGCTGGAGTACCACGGCAAGGTGCCCTTCCGCCGTCGCGATGCGGTCATTCAGCAGTTCCGCGACGACGACCACAAGCACCTGCTGCTGATCAGCTACGGGGCCGGGGGCGTGGGACTGAACCTGCAATTCGCCGGCTACGTGTTCCTCTTCGACCGCTGGTGGAACCCGGCCGTCGAGGACCAGGCAATCAACCGCGCCCACCGCATCGGGATCAGCGGGCCGCTCACCGTTACCCGCTTCCTCGTGCTCGATACAATCGAGCAGCGGATCGAATGCATCCTTCAAGAGAAGCGCGAACTGTTCGAGACCATCTTCTCCGGCGCCGAACCCCACCGCAAGCTGGGACTCTCACAGCAGGAACTCTTCGGCCTGTTCCAACTGAAGTACCCCGGTGCTGCCGCTTGAATTCCCTGTAAAGCCGCGACCACTGGTCGCGGAATGTGTCGGGAGCGTCGCCGTTGCCCGCGACCACTGGTCGCGGAATGTGTCGGGAGCGTCGCCGCTGTCCGCGACCACTGGTCGCGGCTTTACAAACTCGTCCCGTCACTGGTCGCGGCTTTACATCGGCGGTATAATCGCGCCATGCCAAACACGCTGGGGTATCACTACGTCAAGTCCACCTACGGCCAGTGGCTTCCCGGCGATGACCGCGGTTCGTGGTCGGAAGCCTGGGACGAACGGATCGGTTTCATTGAGCCGCACATGCTTCATCCGGGCGATCCGATCCGCCGGCGCATGGCCGAGGAGCGAATGAAACACGATCCAGTGCGGCTTTTGTCGGACATGATTCGGTGTGGTCGCCGCCGCTATCGGGGAGTCTATCGCAGCCGCTGCCGGCGGACTGGCAGTCACAGCGGCTGCAATCGAACCTACACACTTGCACCTATTTATCCCGTACAGCGGCCGGGACATCAACAACACGGCCAAATGGCTCGCCGATCGGATGACCAAGGCCGTTCACCGCGCGACCAACCATGCAGCGCCCGTATGGTGCAAAGGCAAATGGTGCTCGTACGTATTCGACCAATCGCATTGGGATAGCACGATAGAATACATCGAACGACACAACATTCGTCACGGACGGCCCGCCCAGCCGTATTCCTTTATCACGTAACACCGCGACCACCGGTCGCCCGATTGTAAAGCCGCGACCACTGGTCGCGGAATATGTCCGGAGTATCGCCGCTGTCCGCGACCACTGGTCGCGGCTTTACAGGTAAAACTGCATGACCTACGACTACGACGTGATTGTGATCGGTGCCGGGCATGCGGGCACGGAAGCCGCGCTGGCCGCTGCGCGGATGGGGGCCTCCACGGCGCTGCTGACTTCCAGCCTCGATACGGTCGCGCAGATGAGTTGCAACCCGGCCATCGGCGGCGTGGCCAAGGGACAGATCGTACGCGAGATCGACGCCTTGGGTGGGGCGATGGGCCGGGCAATCGACGCGGTAGGCGTTCAGTTCCGCGTGCTCAACCGGCGCAAAGGGCCCGCCATGCACGGACCAAGGGCGCAGGCCGACAAGCTCGCCTATCAGCGGGAAATCAAGCGCATTGTCCAGGAACAGCCCGGCCTGGCGCTGCGGCAAGAAACCGTCGAAGAACTACTTACCGAGGGCTCCCCCGCCAGGCCGCGAGTCATCGGGGTACGAGTTGCCGGCGACGCCGAGTACCGCGCCCGGGCGGTCGTGCTGTGTGCCGGTACGTTCATGCAAGGTTTGCTCCACGTGGGGGAAGCCACTTCGCCGGGCGGACGCATGGGCGAGCCGACCACCTCGGCACTGAGCCGCTCGCTCGGCCGGCTGGGGTTCGAGTTGGCCCGATTCAAGACCGGCACCCCCCCCCGGCTCGATGGCCGAACAATCGACTACGACAAGACCGAAATCCAGGTTGGCGACGAGCACCCCCAGCCGTTCTCTTTCCTCACCGAGAAAATAGACTGCCGGCAACTTCCCTGCTGGATCACGCACACCACGCGGGCGGCACACGAGCTGCTCCGGGCCAATCTGCACCGCGCGCCGATGTACAGCGGGCAGATCAAATCGACCGGGCCCCGATACTGTCCTTCGATCGAGACCAAGATCGTCCGTTTCGCCGACAAAGAGCGGCACCAGTTGTTTCTCGAACCGGAAGGACGCCATACGCACGAGGTCTACGTCAACGGCCTGGCGACCAGCATGCCGCGCGACGTGCAAATCGCTGTGCTTCGCGAGATTGCCGGGCTCCGGCGTGCCGAGATCATGCGCTATGGATACGCCATCGAATACGACTACCTTCCGCCCGAGCAACTTAAGCCGTCGCTGGAAACCAAACGCATGGCCGGCTTGTTCTTTGCCGGTCAAATCAACGGCACGACCGGCTATGAAGAGGCCGGCGGCCAGGGACTTGTCGCCGGCGTGAATGCAGTGCTGGCACTGGCCGGCCGGGAGCCGTTCCTGCTCGGACGCCACGAGGCCTACATCGGCGTGATGATCGACGACCTGGTAACTCGGGGTGTTGACGAGCCGTACCGGATGTTCACCAGCCGGGCGGAGTATCGGCTACTGCTGCGTCACGACAACGCCGATCGGCGTCTGACGCCCGTCGGGCACGAGCTTGGCCTGGTTGGCAAAGAACGTTGGCAAAAGCTGCAAACCAAGGAAGCCGAGATCGCCCGAGTCTGCCGGGTATTGGAAACCACTCGCTGCGGTCCGGTTACGCTGACGAAGATGCTTCGTCGCCCGGAGATTACGTGGAACGACCTTGTCGAACACTGTCCGGCGTTGGGCAAGGTGTCGTTGGAGGTAGCCGAGCAGGTTGCTCGCGACGCGAGCTACGCCGGTTACATAGCTCGACAGCAGACGGATATTGCCCGTCAGCGCCGGCTGGCAAGGCGTCGGATTCCGGCGGGTTTCGACTTTGATACGATCGATCATCTTCGCGCCGAGGCCCGGGAGAAGCTGACCCGAATCCGCCCGATCGACCTGGCCCAGGCGAGTCGCATCAGCGGTATCACGCCGGCGGACATGGCAGTGCTGATAGTCCACTTAGGGGCGGCCGACAAATAACTTCCCGGTCTGCCAGGGGGACAGTTCCATTTTCCCTGCGGGAAAATCGGGACAGTCCCCGAGTAATTATTCGGCCGCCGCTTATCGGAGCGGGACCGGTGATTGGCGATGTCTTCGTTTACCCAGCGTTTCTCTTCTACCCGGTGGTCGCTCAGTTCTCTTCTTCGCCTTCTCCTTTCTTTCTTCGTATAGCTCCCAATCCGCAGCTTCGGCCGGCCTGATACGGTTGCTTCGGATTCATTTTCGGGGGTCGGCCCATGGCGTTTGGACGCAGAAAAACACGCATTTGTGCGTCTCGCGGGGCCATGCCGAGCAATCTTCGGTCGCAAGTTCTTTCTGGCAAATAGTTTACGGAATCAAGGGCCGTATTGACTGTTGGGGGAAGATAGCTATAATTGAGACTTGTTGGCAAGTTCGGCAATGTCGGCAGAACCGGATGAGCCTACTGTTTGCATGTAGTCTAGGGATGTAAGGAGTTTGCGGATCTAGCGAACTCAAGGCGGTTTTTGAGTTTCAGTTCGAGTCTTTTGCGCGTCTTGCTTATATCATCGTTCGTTCGTTTGGCTGTGGCTCTATACCACAACAAGCCGTTTTGACACGGAGGACTAGAAATCCTGGCAGTGGTATGCCGACGGCCTCCAGGGTTTCGCTGACGCTAGTTGGGCAACCGGCTAGGCAAAGGGATGGTGAATCTAACATGAAAACTGTGTTCACGACCGGCGAGGCGGCCAAAATCTGCAAGGTCAGCCAACAGACAATCATTCGTTGTTTCGATTCAGGGCAGCTTAAGGGGTTTCGGGTACCGGGTAGCCGGTTCCGCCGCATTCCGCGCGAACAGCTTTACATGTTTATGCGGGACAACGGCATTCCCACCGACGCCCTGGAAAGCGGTAAACGCAAGATCCTCATCGTCGATGACGACGAAGAACTCGTCGAGTTGATCTCCGACGTGCTGGAGCGAGACGGCCGATTCGAGGTCCGCAGCGTCAACAACGGCTTCGACGCCGGCATGATGGTCAAGGAATATCGCCCCGACTTGATTGTCCTGGATGTCATGCTGCCCGATATCAATGGTAAGGAAGTCTGCCAGCGGGTCCGCAGTGACAAGACGATGGACGATGTCCGCATCATCTGCATCTCCGGAATGGTCGAGGAAGACAAGGTCGGCGAACTCCGCGCCGCCGGGGCCAACGACTTCATGCACAAGCCGTTCGAGGTCGAACAACTCGTCGAACGCATGTGCCATCATCTGGACATCGAAGTCGCCTCGGGCACGTAACAACGGTCGAGCGGATGCTTTGGCTACCTCCCCTTCGGTCCGCAACGGTCCGCTGGATGCTGCCGATGGCCGACCGTTCGGCCAATGTGCTGGCTGAATGTCTGCTCGACTGCGATCCTTATCCCGGCGGCCGTCTGGCGGAGGCTCTGTGCGGTGATCCGCCGCTGCTGCTTTGGGTGATCTGTACCGCCGGTTGCCGCGACGATTTGCGGCCGGACTCCGTCGAGGCAACCGTCGAATGGCTCGCCGACCACCTCCTCGAAGTGCTCCGCTGGGAAGACGCCGGCACACCGCCGGCAGTCGATCCCAAGCTCATCGGCGATCGTGTTGCGGCCCCACTGGCAGTAGCCGATCTGGCCGCAAGATTGGCGGCCGAAGAAAGCCAACAGGCGGCCGATACGGCCTTCTTTTTGGGGTTACTGCACGAGCCGGACCGGTGGTTGGCCATAACGGGCGATCATCAGGAGCCGGATTCCTCCCCCCTGCCCCGCTGGCTGGCCGACCCGGACAAGGGAAACTCGGCAGCGGCCGAGGCTGTGCGGCTCGCCGTCGAGGTGCTGGCCGCAGAGGCGGCCCCGGGCGATCACGTCGCAATCGATCTGGATGCCTGCCGCCGAGCGGCCGAGGAAGGCTGCCAGCGCTGGCTGGCGCAGGGCACCGCCCTGGGTGCCCGGCTGCCATCGCTGGCCGAAAAACTGCAACGTTTGGCGGACCTCGAAAACCGCTTCCAGCAGACGCTTGATAACGAGAAGCTCGAGGCGATGGCCGAATTCGCCGCCGGCGCCGGCCACGAGATCAATAACCCGCTTACAGTCATTGCGGGTCGGGCGCAATTGTTCCTCCGCGAGGAGTCCGATCCGGAGCGACGGCGGGCGCTGGCGCTGATGAACGCCCAGGCGATGCGCGTTTACGAGATGATTGCCGATATGATGCTCTTCGCCAGGCCGCCCCAGCCGGAGCCCGAGCCGATTGATCTGGTGGAACTGGTCGATCGAGTGATCGCGGAGTTTTCACCTCGGGCGGACGCGCAGGAGACGACGCTTCGCCGCGTCGGGGAGTCCGGGCCGGTGAAAATCGAGGCCGACCCGGCACAGCTCACCATCGCCTTGCAGGCGATGGTTCGAAACTCGCTGGAGGCGATTGGCCGCAAGGGGCTGATCGAGATCAGCGTTTGTCGGGGCCGCCGCGGCGCCGAGATCAACGTCGACGACGACGGTCCCGGCATTACACCCGAAGAGCGCCGCCACCTGTTCGATCCCTATTTCTCCGCGCGGCAGGCCGGCCGCGGACTCGGCTTGGGACTTTCCAAGGCATGGCGAATCGTCACCAACCACGGCGGACGAATCGACGTCGAGAGCAGTCCCGGCAGCGGGGCCCGCTTCACCGTAACGCTGCCCTGCGGATAGTCAATATGGAAAAGCCCGGCTAGCCGAACTTGTAGTGCTTGCGGATCATCTTCTGCACTTTCCAAGTGCAGTCGAGCCCTTGGGGGAAGACGACATAGTCGCCGGGACCGAAGGAGACGGTCTCGTCCGCCGTCTCGACGCTGACTTCCCCTTCGATAACCAGGCAGGTCTCCTGCTCGTCGTAGTGCCAGGGAAACTCCGACGGTTCTTTCTCCCAGGTCGGGCAAGCCTTCATCCGCGCCTCTTCTTCCGGCGTCGGCTTGCGAACTTCGATCGACATTGTGTGCTCCTCCTTCTGGCCGGGAAAATAGTGTACAAACACATGATACCGCGAGTATAATGATAGCCGTGCCGACCGAATCGGCAAGGCCGCCCTACGGACGTTTCCCGTGAGGAACAAGATCAGTTGCCGTACGGCGGGAAATCCCCTGGGCTCGATCACTTGGAGGAAACTACCATGAGGGGAAAGAATGCGCTCTCAATTATGGGCGCTGTTGCCGCAGTACTGGCGTTTGGCGTGCTTGTCCAAGCAGCCCAAGCAGCCGAGAAGCAGCAGCGGCCCAACATCGTGTGGATCCTGGCCGAGGACATCTGTCCGGACCTGGGTTGTTACGGCGTCAACGCGCTCAAAACGCCCAACCTCGACAAGCTGGCCGGCGGCGGCATTCGCTACGCCAAGGCCTTCACAGCCGCACCGGTCTGCTCGACCAGCCGCTCGGCAATGATGACCGGAATGCACCAGAACGCCATCGGCGCCAACCAGCACCGCACCAGCAACAAGCGGCCGTTGCCCGGCGACGTTACGCCGTTTCCGCTGCTGTTGCAGAAGGCGGGCTACCACACGGGCTTGATGTATTCCAAAAAACTCGATTTGAACTTTCAGCACAGTTCGAAGGGGTTGTTCCCCGACGGCGACTGGAGCAAGGCCGGCGACAGGCCTTTCTGTGTTCAGATAACCTTCGGCAACACACACCGCTCGTGGCACCACTATCCGCATAATCCGGTCGACCCGGCCAAGGTGATCGTGCCGCCGTATTATCCCGACACGCCGCTGGTGCGCCGGGATATTGCCAACGGCCTGGAAGAAATTCAGAAGCTCGACGCGTCGGTCGGCGGGGTGCTCAGCAGACTCGAGGCCGAAGGCCTGGTGCAGAACACGCTGGTGATCTTCATCGGCGACCACGGCCGCTGCCAGGTCCGCGGCAAGCAGTTCCTGTACGATTCCGGCACGCACGTGCCGCTGATCCTGCGATGGCCGGGCCACATCGAGCCGGGCAGTGTGAGCGACGAATTGGTAAGCGCCATCGACGTAACTGCCACGGTGCTTGCCGCTGCCGGCGTCGGAGTGCCCGAGTGGATGCACGGCCGAGATCTGCTCGATCCCCAGACCCCCAAGCGCCAGTACGTGTTTACCGCCCGCGATAAGATGGACAACACCCACGACGCCATGCGGGCATGCCGCGACAAGCAGTACAAGTACATTTTGAACCTGATGCCGGAGCGGGCATACTGCCAACTCAACGAGTACAAGGAGAAGCAATACCCGCTGCTGGCGCTGCTGAACGTAATGCACATCAAGGGCGAGTTGAACGAGGTGCAGGACCGCTTCATGCAACCGAAGAAACCGCCGGAAGAACTGTACGATGTTGTCGCCGACCCGTTTGAAACCAAGAACCTTGCCGCAGTTCCCGCGCACGCTGCCGAGCTTCGGCGGATGCGCAAGGTCCTGGATGAGTGGCGCAAATCGATCGGCGACAAGGGTGTCACCGAGGAGTTCCGCAAAGGCGGCTGGCCGAGCACCTATCCGACCCGTAGCCTCGACCAGTGGGAGGCGAAGCTCGCGGAGTGGACCCGGAAACTGCTGGGCTCCGCCGGCGGCCCGCCGCCGGCGAAGCACAAGGCCGGGAAGAAAAAGCACAAGAGAGTCGAATAAAGCCCGAATCGCGCGCTACCCGACCTTGAGCCGATGAAATACGCGCCGATTGCCCTGATCCTGCTCGGACTGACCGTCTACGTGCTGTTGTTCTGCGGCACGGAACTGCCGACGCTGGAGGATCGCACCGGCGAAGTCTGGCGGCGGATAGATTTCCTGTTCCTGCTGCTGTTTCGGATGCCCGAAATGCTGCCGGGCGGCTGGTTCGGAACCCCGCCGGAGTTCTCGCTCCTCGACCGCCTGGCCGTACTGCTCCCCGCCGCTGCGATCCTGGGTTGCGCCTTGGGGCTGGGATGGCTGCTGATGGCAGCCTGCCGCGTGCAGCGCGAACTGACTCGCCTGGAGACATTGGCTTTTTCCGCCGCGGTGGGTTTCAATGCAATCTCCACGTATGTGTTGCTGGCCGGATTGCTCGGTCTGCTGGGCAATTCGTTCGTCTTCACCTTGCCGGCCGTCTCGATACCGGCGGGGGCCGGATGGCTTCTCTGGAAAAGGCTTTCCGGGGCAAAGCGCAGCAATGCGGCAGACCGCACTAACGCCGATAGCGGTTCGTACCGCGCCGCCCCGAAGGCAAAACAACTCGAAACCGGACTGCAACTCAGCCCGCACTGGCTCTGGCTCTCCCTGCCATTCGTGTTGGTGATTTTGCTGGGCGGGATGCTGCCGCCGTTGGACTTCGACGTTCGCGAGTACCACTTGCAGGCGCCCAAGGAGTTTTTTCAGCTCGGCCGGATCACTTTCCTGCCGCACAACGTCTACGGCAACATGGCCCTGGGAACCGAGATGATCAGCCTGCTGGCGATGCAGATCGTCGGCGATTGGTGGCTGGGGGCGTTGGTGGGCAAAACGGTGATCGCCGCCATGACCCCGCTGGCGGCGCTGGCGTTGTTGGCCGCGGGGCGAAGGTTCTTCTCGCCTACCGCCGGTATCGTCGCCGCGCTGGTCTACATCTCGATCCCCTGGATCACCAGCATCTCGTCCGGCGGCCTGGTCGAAGGGACCTCAGCCTTCTACCTGCTGCTGGCCGTCTATGCCGTGCTGCTATGGCAGAAGGCGGACATCGCACAGGACCGCCCACAGCCGACTGCCGAGAAGCCTTCCGGCCGCGGTTGTCAATTTGTGCTGCTGGCCGGATATCTCGCCGGCGGCGCGGTCTCCTGCAAGTATCCGGCCGTGTTGTTCGTGGCGCTGCCGCTGGCCGTGTGGGTTTCTTCGCTCTCGCTGCGTTTCAGAACCGGCAAGGCGCCCGCCCTGTTCCTGCTGGCGGTGCTGGTCGGCTGCGGACTGTGGTTCGGCAAGAACTGGGTCCTGACGGGTAACCCGACCTATCCGTTGCTCTACGAAGTCTTCGACGGCAAGACACGAACGGCCGAAAAAAACGAGCAATGGAACAACGTTCATCGGCCGCGCGATTTCTCGCCGTCTGCCTTGGGACACGATCTGGCAAAGGTGGGGCTGCGAAGTGAGTGGCTCAGTCCGTTGGTGATGCCGCTGGCGCTGCTGGCGCTGCTGGCGCCTCGACACCGGCGGTTGGTGATCCTCTTGTGGGTCTACTTTGCCCTTGTGATCGCCGGCTGGTGGCTGTTCACCCATCGGATCGACCGCTTCTGGATTCCCGTTCTCTCGGTCGTCGCCCTGTTGTCGGGGGCCGGGGCGTGCTGGAACCGCCAGCGGTGGTGGCGAGTGCTGCTGATCGTCGTGCTGCCGATCGGCCTCGGCGCGAACTTCCTGGTGGCCGCCTCGGGACACAACCCGTACTTCGTCTCTCTGGAACGGCTGCGGCGCGATCCCGGTCGGGTAGATCCCTGGCACCGGTACTTCAACCGTCATCCAATCGGCGGCCGGGTGCTGATGGTCGGTGACGCGGCCGTATTCGACCTGGAAATACCCGTGCTTTACAACACCTGTTTCGACGATTGCCTCTTCGAGCAACTGGCCAAAGGCCGCACGGCAGAGCAACTCCGCGCGGAACTTTGCGCCCGTCACATCTCGCACGTCTATGTCCAGTGGGGCGAGATCCGGCGATATCGCAACAGCGGCTACGGGTTCAGCGAATTCGTCCAACCGGCGGTATTCGAGCGGCTGACGGCCCAAAGCGTGCTCGAACCGCTGCCGGAAATCAAAGGCCATCGGGGCCGAGGGTATCGGGTAAAGGGGAAGGCGGAAGGGTGAATGACAGTTGGTGGATGAATAAGTAAGCCCGTGCCGCACGATGGCAAGCGAGGCTGTGCTACCCCCCGGACCGCAGTCCGGGGGCGTTTTCAAAGCAGTAATCAGCATCACCATTGGCTCCGCCTTCCGCCTTCATGCTAGCACCCCCCTGCCCTTTCCCAACGGACTGAGCTTGTCAGCATGAGGATGATGACATAAACTCTACGTAACTCGCATCGGGACGGGCGGGTCAAGGATGGCCGTAGGTGTCGCCAGGAGGCGCACAGCGATGAATTCGAGCGAGCAAGTCGGAGTCATACCCGTACCAGGACATGACGACGCGGCGGGGTCTGAAATACCGGCCCCCTTCACTCTCAGACAACTCGGTGCGCCGGTGCGATGCGCTATTATGCGCACGCGCCAATGGCTGCTGGCAAATCAACATGCCGAAGGCTGCTGGTGCGCCGAGCTGCAGGGCGACACGATCCTCGAAAGCGAGACGATTCTGCTGCTGGCGTACCTCGGCAGCGAGGACTCGGAGTTGGCGCACAAATTGGCGGCGTACCTGCTCGAAGAGCAGCTTCCCGGCGGCGGCTGGGCAATGTATCCCGGCGGCTCGATGGACGTCAGCGGCAGCGTAAAGGCATACTTCGCCTTGAAGCTCACCGGTGCCGATCCCGGCAGCGAACCGATGCAGCGCGCCCGGCGTGCGATTCTCGCACACGGCGGCGCCGATGCGGTCAACAGTTACACCCGCTTCTACCTGGCGCTGTTGGGACAGATCTCGTACGAGCAGTGTCCGGCCGTCCCGCCCGAGCTTACCCTGCTGCCGAAATGGTTTCCGGTAAACCTCTACCGCGTGAGTTCCTGGTCGCGGACGATCATCGTTCCGTTGTCGATCATTTCGGCGCGGCGGCCGGTCCGCCGGATCGATCCGCGGCTGGGTATCCGCGCGCTGTTCCTCAGCAAGCCGAGGGACTGGCCGCCGCTGCGTTGTCCCGGCCGTTCGGAGAAACCCGGCCTGCTGAGTTGGGACCGCTTCTTCCGACTGGTTGATCTGCTGTTGAAGTGGTATCAGCGTCATTCCGGCGGCCCGCTGCGACGCCGGGCGATAGCCGCCGCCAAACGCTGGATGCTCGACCGCTTTGAAGGCAGCGACGGGCTGGGTGCAATCTACCCGCCTATCGTCTGGAGCATCATCGCGTTGAAATCGCTCGGTTACCACGATGAGAGTCCCGAGTTGAAGGAGTGCTACGACCGGCTCGACGCGCTGGTGATCGACCGGCGGGATTCGAATTCCGCCCGGCTGCAACCGTGCAAGTCGCCGGTGTGGGACACGGCGATCGCGCTTCGGGCGTTGTCGGCCGGCGGCGTTCGCCACGATGCTCCCGCAGTCTGCCGAGCGATCGATTGGCTGCTGGATCGTCAGATTACGCGGCGCGGCGACTGGTCCGAGACGGTCGACGCGGAGCCGGGTGGCTGGGCCTTCGAGTACGCCAACGAGTTCTATCCCGACGTGGACGACACGGCGATGGTCATCATGGCGCTGGCGGCCCAATTTTCCGAAACCTCCGGTGCGGCGGACGGTCGTTGCTGCGAAGCCCTGCCGCCCGAACTGCGTCTGCTGTCCGAAACGACTGCTCAGCCCGCCGCCGCGCGAGATAAGGTCGCCGCCGTGGACCGATCGGCCGCGGCGATCGAGCGGGGGATCAAGTGGATACTCGCCATGCAGAACGACGACGGCGGCTGGGGCGCGTTCGACAAGAACAATAACTGCAAGTTCCTCTGCCACGTCCCCTTTGCCGACCACAACGCCATGATCGATCCCAGTTGCGCCGACATCACCGGCCGTGTGCTGGAAATGCTGGGCAAACTGGGGCGGCGTCTCGGCGATCCGGCCGTGGACCGGGCGGTCCGCTACCTCCGCAATACCCAGGAACCCGACGGAAGCTGGTTCGGACGCTGGGGCGTCAACTACATCTACGGCACATGGGAGGTGATAACCGGGCTGGTGGCCGCCGGCGTGCCGACCGACGACGCGACGGTGGCCGGCGGCGCCAACTGGCTGCTGGCCCATCAGCAACCTTGCGGCGGATGGGGCGAATCGGCCGACAGCTACGAGGATCCGCGGCTTCGCGGACAAGGCCCGACCACCCCGTCGCAGACGGCATGGGCTGTTCTGGGCCTGCTGGAAGCCGGCCTGCACGACCATCCGGCCGTCAACCGAGCCGTCCGTTTCCTGGTGGCCGGCCAGAACGACGACGGCACCTGGGACGAGCCGGAGTTCACCGGCACGGGGTTTCCCCGCGTCTTCTATCTCCGCTACCATTACTACCCGATTTGTTTTCCCCTGCTGGCCCTGTCCGAATGGGTTGTCAAAGTCGACCCCCTGCTGGCCGCCGATGACACACCCGAACTGCGGCTGGTTTGTGATTAGCAAGTATTGAGATTCCAAAACCTATGCGTTTTCCCCTCTCGCTGACCCGCTCGATGACCGCTTACATCGTCCGCAAGCGGCTTGCCGGAGCAAAAAAGTTTCCTTTGGTGTTGATGCTGGAACCACTGCACGCCTGCAACCTTTCGTGCAGCGGGTGCGGGCGGATTCGTGAGTATGCCGACACGGTCGATCAGCGCCTCTCGGTCGAGGAGTGCCTTGACGCGCTCGGCGAGTGTGGCGCGCCGATCGTAAGCATCTGTGGCGGCGAGCCGCTGATCTATCCGGATATCGAACTGCTGGTGGCAAAGATTCTCGCCGCGCGCAAGCACGTCTACCTGTGCACCAACGGCCTGCTGCTGGAGAAACGGCTGCACGGATTTCCTCCCGGACACCGGCTGATGATAAACGTCCACCTCGACGGCATGGAAGCCACGCACGATCGCATGGCCAACCGGCGGGGCGTTTTCGCCGCCGCAGTGCGGGGAATAGAAGCGGCCAAGCGGGCCGGGTTCGTCGTCTGCACCAACACTACCGTTTATAAAGACACCGACATGCACGAAATCGCCGTGCTATTCGCGTATCTCACCCAACTCGGTGTCGACGGCCTGATGATCTCACCCGCCTACGGATACCAAGCCGTCGAGCAATCCAATCCCGACGGCGCGGCCGACATTTTCATGACTCGTGCTGAAGTCCGCCGCAAGTTCCGCCGCGCCCGAAACCTGCTCGCCCGCTTCAAGCTGACCGCTTCGCCGATCTACATGGACTTCCTTTACGGCCGCCGCGACCTGCCATGCGCCGCCTGGGCCAACCCGACGTACAATGTTCGCGGATGGCGGAAACCCTGCTACCTGATCGCCGACGACCACTACCGGACCTACCGGGAGTTGGTCGATAAGACGGATTGGGAGCGGCTTGGGCCGGGCGAGGATCCCCGCTGCGAACATTGTTTGGTCCACTGCGGCTTCGAGCCCGCCGCCGTCCTGGCCGCCGACCGCCGCATCGGCGATATCTTGCGCATGGCGGTCTGGCAGATGACCTAACCCAAATCGCATTGAGTGCATCGAGCTTTTTACTGCGTCTAAAGGCACCCTCACCGCGTCCAAGAGCATCATTACTGCGCTGCAAGGAAGTCTCGCTGCGTTGAAAACTCCCTTACCCTGCTGAAAGGCAGCGCAACTACGTTACAAGGTATTGGGAGTGCTTCACAAGGCACTTGCGATGCGTTATTAGGCACCGAAAATGCATCAAAGGGCAGCACCGGTGCGTTTATAAGCACCATCAATGCGCCAGCGGGATCTAACTAGTTCCTGTTGATAATAGTCGGGTGCCATGCCCACGCTTGCGTGGGCATGCGTCAAACCAGGGGAAAACCGCCGCTCATGCCCACACAAGCGTGGGCATGCCACCCGTTTGCCTGTTTAATCAACAGGAACCAACTATAGGGCAAACGACTCTCCGTGAGGTTATGCCGTTTCGCTATCTCTTACGCAACTGGCTGCGAACAACCGCGCGGCGAAAAGTCGCTGAGCAGGTCTCGGAAGCAGTGCGCCGGCAACGCGTTGCGGCCGAAGAGCGTGCGGAAGCCGGCGCGCAGGGTGAACAATGCCATGCCGGTATCGTGTTTGCCCTGGGGATCGAATCGGGCGGGCTTGAGGTCCGCCTTGAGGAGCTTGTCACGGTGCGGGGTCACGGGTTTAGCGTCCGAGAGGGCCTGCTGAAAGGGCGACGCGTGGCGCTGGCCGTCTCGGGCGCCGGCCGCTGCAACGCCGAGCGAGCCGCCCAGGCGTTGATCGACGGCCACCGGCCCGAATTGGTCATCTCGGCCGGGTTCGCCGGCGGACTGGTCGACGAGTTGAGCCGGGGCGACATTCTTATGGCCGACCGCCTGAGCGATACGTCCGGCGGGCGGCTGGCGATCGAGGTGAAGGTGGACGCGGCCTCGCTGGCCGACTTGCCCGGCGTACACATCGGCCGGCTGTTGACGGCCGATCGAGTAATCCGCCGGCCGCAACAGAAGCGAGCGCTTGGCCGGGAGCACAGTGCCTTGGCGGTCGATATGGAGACGTTCGCCGTCGCCGAGGTCTGCCGCCGCCGCAAAGTCCACTTCCTTGCCGTCCGTGTGATCAACGACGCAGTAGACGACGAATTGCCGCCGGACGTGGAGAAGCTCCTGGCGCAGAAGAACGTGCCGCGGAGGCTCGGCGCGGCGCTGGGATCGATCTGGCGCCGCCCGGGCAGCTTGAAGGACTTCTACCGTCTCCGCGAGAACGCCCTGCTCGCTTCCGAACGCCTGGCGAAGTTCATCGCCGGCATGGTAGAGCAGTTGTAGCGCAACGCCCGACTCACTTGCTCAATTCCTGGAACAGCGGCAGGTGTCGGTAGTAGACCTCGAGCATCAGCAGGTGCATGGCGGTGACGTACAGTCGGCCGCCGGCGTGGCCCCAGCGATCCTGCACGGGTTTGCGGGGATGCCAGCTCCCGGCCGTCTCTCCCTTTTCTACCTGGCTGCTTTCGGATATTTCTCGCAGCCGATCGTTCCAGGCCGGCCAGTAGTCGCGTTGCATCTGGAACATCGCCTGAGTTGCGTAGTACCAGTAGTAGCAGTCTCGGGCGGGGCGTCCTTTGTTTTCGACCGCCGGGAGATTTTCTTTGAGGTAGTCGGCCCCGGCGGTGAGGTTCGGTTCGTTGCTCTGGTGGCCGAGGTACATTCGCATCAGCATGGCCTCGGCGGTCATTGCCAGATTGGGTTTACGGCCTTCGCGTTGTTCGGGTGTGTCGGCGGCGTAGGGGTTGTAGACGTAGTGGCCTTCCTGGTTGGGGACCGCAGCCTGATCGAGCCAGGAGTCGACCCGCTCGAAGGCCTCCTGCGGCACGTCCAAGCCGGCCATCTGCGCGCTTTTTAGCGCCATTAACTGCCAGCCGGTGACCGAGGTGTCGGTTTCCCAATCGGGCTTAAACGGTTTGTATCGCCAGCCGCCGCGGGTGGGGTGCTGCGCTTTGACGATGAAATCGATCGCCTTGCGGGCCGGCTCGCGCAGTTCGGGGTCCTGCGTCATGCCGTAGGCCTCGCACAGCGCGATCGCGGCGATACCGTGGCTGTACAGCCAGGTATACTTCGATCCGCCCGCCTTGGAGAACAGGTCGCCATCGGGCTGCTGGTTTCGGACCAGCCAATCGATACCGCGGTCGACGATCGCCCGGTGCTTGTCGTCCAGGTGCGTGTATCCGGCCCCCAGGTAGGTCAGCAGCACCAGTCCGGTGGCGGCCGAATCGGACCGCATCTGGCCCAGCGCCGGATCGGGGTACTGCAAATCGGGCGGCAATTCGTGGAGGCTCCAATGGCCGTCGGGGAACTGGTGTCGGGCGAAGAAGTCGAGCCCCATCTCGACCGCCTTTTCGGTGCCCTCGGTGCCGCCGTGCTGGCGGGCGATCTGGGCGCGACGCCCCACGTCGCGTTGCCGGAAGGCCTTGGCGGGTTGTTCGCGCACCCGGCCGTCAATGGCCAACTCGCCGCCGCTACGCTCAATCACAAATCGCCTGGAAACGGTGTGAATGATCTCGCTTTCCGGCCGCGCGCGACGGCTGGGCAAACCGACTTCCGGCGAGGGATCGTAACCCAGGCCGCCGGGTCCGGCCATGGCGACAATCTGTACCGGCAGCCCGCCTTCCTGACGGCTGGGATCGCCGACGCCGAGCCCTTCGACCACCTCGATCGCGTCACCCGGCTCCGCAGCCGCAGCCACGGTCACCGGCTCTTCGGCAATGGCCTGCGAGACCCCGGTCGGCAGACCAGCCACATCGGTCCTCTTCTGCGGTCCGCGTCCCACCGGGGCGGCAAGCGAAGGCCCCGGCTGATTGCCCTGCGGTAGCCGGCGGCGTCCGGCCACCATGCCGGGAGTGGTTGACGCCGGTCCGGGCTGCGTGGCCGTCTCGACCGGGGCGTGCTCGCTCAACCGTCCGGGCAAGCCGGAGGTTGGCTGCTGTGAGGCGTTGAAACTGGCCTGAACGACGACGTTCGGACCGGCCTCGACGCCACCGGTCGCCGGCCCGGTTTCCGCCATCTCGGGAGCGAGCGTACTTGTGCCGGACGCCTGCAAGGCACCCATCGTCCGCCGAGGTCCGGCCACGGCGCCGGCCGAAGCGGGCGCCGGCATCGAGTCGCTGCGGCTTACACGACTCAGCCGGGCCACGGCGACTGCTTCGCCCTCGGGTCCGGCCAGCGCGCCGGCCGCTTCTGCCGGCACGGCGGCCGCTCCACCTGCGGTGGTTGCCACAGCGGTGGTTGCCACAGCGGTGGTTGCCACAGCGGTGGTTGCCACCGTGCCGATGGGTGAGGCCGTGCTTCCCGCTTCGGCAGTTGGGCCGCCGGAAATCGCTTCGGCCGCCGGCTGAGCCTCTGCGGGGCCGGCCGCGGTGGCCGAAGGCCCGGCGATCGATCGGCCGACCTTGGGGGCCCGTTGTGCGACGGTTGCGGCGGGAATGTCTTCGGCGGTTGCTCGGGCTTTGCCGGCCATGGCGACCGCCGGGGCCGAACCGGCTGCCGCCTGCGACGCACCGGCCGGGAGCGTCGCTTGAGCGACGCCCACATCTGCCGCTGTGCGACGCACGCTGGCGCTGGGGCCGGCTTCCAGTGTACTGGGCATGGCGCCCTGGGCAGCCACCGCGACGCCTCCCAGCCCGGCCTCGGGGATCCTCTCCACTGCGGCAGCCGCCGACGGCAACTCGGCTCCCACCCGGGATCGCGTTAAAGTAACGGTCCGTGCCGCCGCGACATCCGTGCCGCCGGTCTGGGAGCCGGAGGCGGTAGAGCGGCGGGCGACGGCCTCGGTCACAGCGGCCCCTTCAGAGGTAAGCGAGGCCAGCGCGCCGACACTAGGTTGTCTCTGGAGGCTGCCGGGCAGTCCGGCCACCTGGCGTCTTGGCCCGCTGGTTTGTGCCTGCAACTGGGGCGCCTGATTTGCCTTTCCACCGGTAGCGGTGGCCACGGCAACCGCGGCGGCCTCGGCCTGAACATTCGGCGAAACGGCCCCACCGGTCGTGCGTCCCGGTTTAGGTGTTCCGCCGCCGGCGACGGCCGACGCGATCGACTCTACCCGGGTAACGCGTATCGGCTGGGCCAGACCGACAGGGCCGGGAGTGCCACTGGAACCGGACGGTCCGGAACCTGTTACAGCTTCAACGGCGAACGGTCTGATGGTTCCGCCCTGCCTGGCGGCGGAGCTACGGATATTGAAGGCGGGCCGGGAGGGTCCGCTGGCGGTGGAGGCCACCGCGCCCGGAGCAACCGGGGCCGCCTCGACAGCACCGCTCGATGCGATCGAGGCCGGCGGTCCCGCCACTCGGGCGACACGCGGCGTGGGGGCGTTGGCCGTGGCCGACGGACGGCCCAGCCCACTGGTGCGCGGCTGGCCGCTGCGGGCGACCACCTGGGTAGTGCCGACGCCGATCTCCGTCGCCCCGGCGGCCGCACTCTGCCCGCCCGACGGAGGACTAGCACCCGACTGCCGCACCGCCACACTCCGGCCCGCCTTGGGGATCCGGCTGGCGGTCGTGCTACCCGGCGCAGCCGGCGTAACGGCGGGCGCAGACTCCACGGCAGCGGCGCTCGACGGGATATTCGCCCCGGTGCTGGATCGCGCCAGAGTCATCGGTCGGGCCGGCACCGGCGCCGTGCCCGGTTGCGCCTGTTGTGAAGCGGTCGAGCGGCGCGGGGCCATGGCCGAAGGAAGTTGCACAGCGCTGGTCATCGCCGGCAACTCGCGCCCGGGAGCCTGGTTCTGGGAAACCGCCGTGGGACCATCGGCCACCCGGCTTACGGTGCTCCGGTTCGGTCTGGTCACGGGCAAAGGGGTTTTGGCCGGCGAAGCGGGCCCGGCCGCCACTGCCGCCGGCGCGATCTGCACCGAGGCAAGCTGCGGGACTTCCCGGGGTTGAGGGATTCTTGCCGGGCGGGCGGCGCGGGGCGTCGACGTCGGATCCGGGGGGCGAACGGCACGCCGGGCCGAACCGCGAGCGACCGTACTCGGACCGGGCTGGACCGGGACGCTGGCCGACTGTTGCGAAACGTTTACCGATGGCGGGGCAGTCACCGACCGGGCGGGTTGCGGAAGTTTCAGACTGGCCGGATCCAACTGCGGGGCATCGGCACTGGCCACGGTAACCGGCTGCGACTGCGGTCTGGCGGCAGCACTGGGAACGGCCACCCGCCGGGGGCGGCGCGAAGGAACTGCACGCGGGGCCCGCGCTAGCTGCGGCGTTTGCTCTGCGGCACGATGCCGACCGGCCGCGGCTGTCACCGCTTGCCGTGGCGTGGTTGTCGGCGCAGCCTCTGCCGTCTGGCGGACCAGCCGGGGCGTTTCGGCCTGGCGGCGGGCGGCCATCGGCCTTGGAGTAGGCTGAAGGAGCCGCGGCCGCTCGACGACTTTGATCGGCTCCTCGGCGGCGGCCTCGGTTCGCGGGATTTCGGCCGGACGGCTGATATGTCGGGTAGGCGACGGCGTGGTCGGCACGTCGGGGATTTTCTCGGGACGCGTCGCCCGACGCGCCATCTGCACTTCCAAGGGCTGCTCGACGCTGGCAAGCTCCTCGAACGTCTGACGCTGATGCACCTCTACGCGGAGTTGCTGCTGCCTATGGCGAGGGGAAATCTTGACCTCGGGCACGCCGGCGGCCGTCTGTCTCGGCTGCGGTTTGAGTTGCGGCTCGGGGATTGGCTCGTTGGCTTTCGGGCGGTGCCTCCACTCCTGGCGGCTAATCTGCGCCCCGGCGGCGGCGTCTGCACGGCGCGGCGCTGAAAGCTCCGCACGTTCCGCCACCGCCGGATTGGGCTGTTGCCGCTGCGGAACCTCCGGCTCCTCAACGAGTTCCTGCTCGGTGGGTAGTTCCGGCTCCTCGGCAGCCTGACGAATTGCCTCCGGCTCTCTGGGCTTGGGGACATCGTGTTCAGTGGGCTCCTCGAAGGTCTGTCGGTGCTCGCTGCGGTCGACCTGCTGCCAGTGATAGTCGGGCACGGTGATCTCTTCGTACTTCTCGATCACTCGGGACCTCG
>Ga0180429_10001539_pt1 | contig 19569 bp, 14 predicted proteins | sample SS_ome_FD_132428 | JGI IMG/M metagenome (GOLD analysis project Ga0180429, IMG submission 132428) | Hypersaline lake sediment archaeal communities from the Salton Sea, California, USA - SS_1_S_1 metaG | ecosystem: Environmental > Aquatic > Non-marine Saline and Alkaline > Hypersaline > Sediment ...
GTTGGCGGGTGTGCCGGCAACGGCGTCGATCTGGGCCATCGTGCGCTGCAGAGCCGGGCTGGCGCCGACGATCTCGCCGAAGTCCGACGAGGTCCTGATCTCGTCTCGCAGGTAGTCACGTTCCTGCTCCAGCTGTTCCTTGAGCTGCTTGATCTCCTCGAACGCGGTTGCGCGCTGCCGCTCGAGCTTCTTTCGCTGCGAGATGTCGCGGAACACGACCACGGCGCCCTGGATTCGGTCGTCCTCGAGGATCGGCGTGCTGGTGTACTCGACGGGCACGGGGGAGCCGTCGACGTGCCAGAAAACCTCGTCATCCACGCGGTGAACCTCACCGTCGCGTAGCGCGGCGTAGATCGGACACTGTTCGCGTGGATAGGGCGAGCCGTCGGCATGCGAGTGGTGGTGGATATCGTGCGAGCGCCGGCCACTCGCTTCGGTCGGTTTCCAGCCGACGATCGCTTCGGTGGCGGCGTTGCCGAAGGTGATCCGGCCGTCCGCGTCGAGCCCGTAAATCCCTTCGCCCGCGGCCTCGAGTATGAGTTCGTACCGCGAGCGGAGCTGCTGCAGTTCATCCAGGGCAGGGTCGAGGTCGGCATAACACGTGGCCGCGAGGCAGAAGCCTCCGGCCCCGGCTTCGGCGGCCACCGGCCATGCGGACAACAGACCCTGCGTGACACCGTCGCTGCCCTGCAGGGATACCGGCATGTCGCGCAGTGTCCGGCTCGCGCGCAATGCGTCACGGAGCCAGTGCTCCGGCGCGACCGCGTGAGCGGGCATGAGCAGGCGAGAGAGTGCCATACCCCGTTCGTCGTGCGCATCGGGCAGGCCGAGCCGGGTACGCCAGCCCCGGCTGAGATGGAGACAGTTCAGGGCGTTGTCCACCACTGCGAGCAGCGCGGGCGCCTCGCGGAGCCATTGAGCGTTCATGTAGCTTCCTCAGGATCTTGAGGATTTCACCACGAAATACTGTGGACCACAAAATGCTGAGGTAACCACGATTGCATAAGGCCCTGTTGTAACTCGTTTTATTGATTGGCACGGCATTTGTATCAGGAGCAGTACACACAGGCGGCGCCGAAGGGAACGAGAGCCGATGCAGCCTTCTCGCCAACCACGGCCGCACGGACACGTTCCCGGTTTTCCGGGCTCACCACGCAAAGGGGGCTATCCCGTGGTGGGAGCGGGGCCCGCCATTCCTGATGTCTGCACGTGAAACAACCATGAAGGAGAAGACCATGAAAAAAATCTTGAGGAACGTGGGGGCCGCGGTGGTCGCTGCGACTGCCATCTCGACCACCCTCGCCGCCCTGCCTGATCCCGGTATGCAGATCGATAAACCGCGTACTGCGCTGGTCGTGACCGATCCGCAGAACGACTTCCTCAGCCCTGGCGGGGTGACCTGGGGCGTGGTGGGGAAGAATGTCGAGGCCAACGGCACCGTGGCGAACCTCGAGGCCCTGTTCAAGACAGCGAAGGAGCAGGGCATCTCGGTGTTCGTGTCGCCCCACTACTACTACCCGCACGACCACGGCTGGAAGTTCGAGGGCGCGCTCGAAGCGCTGATGCACAAGATCGGTATGTTCAACCGCAAGGACCCGCTCGAGCTCGACGGTTTCGAGGGCTCCGGTGCGGACTGGCTGGCCCGCTACAAGCCCTACATCGAAGATGGCCACACCACGGTCACGAGCCCGCACAAGATCTACGGCCCGGAGACCAACGATCTCGTGCTGCAGTTGCGCAAGCAGGGCATCGACAAAGTGGTGCTGGCCGGGATGTCGGCAAACCTGTGTACCGAATCGCACTTGCGCGAGCTGCTCGAGCAGGGTTTCGAGGTGGCCGTGGTTTCTGATGCCACGGCAGCCGCCCAGGTCGAGGAGGGCGACGGGTATGCCGCCGCCGTCGTGAATTTCCGCTTCCTCGCCAACACCGTGTGGACCACCCGGGAAGCGCTCGCCGCCATGCGCGCGGAGTAGGCATCCAGCCATCCCGTAATCGGCCGGGCCCACCCTGAGGGTCCCGGCCAATCGCCAGGCTATCGTCGACGAGGTACAGATCATGCCGGACACGAGACCACCCGTCCCCCCGTTCACCGCGGAAACGGCGGCGCACAAGGTGCGCCTGGCGGAGGATGCTTGGAACAGCCGTGATCCACAACGCGTTGCCCTGGCATACACGCCGGACAGCAAGTGGCGAAACCGCTCCGAGTGCCTCGACGGACGCGAGGCTATCGTCCGCTTCCTGCGAAACAAATGGTCCCGGGAGATCGACTACCGCCTGATCAAGGAGCTGTGGGCCTTCCGCGACAACCGCGTCGCCGTGCGCTTCGCCTACGAATGGCACGACGACGCCGGCAACTGGTTTCGCTCCTACGGGAACGAGAACTGGGAGTTCGACCAGAGCGGGCTGATGCGCCTGCGCATCGCGAGCATCAACGACCTCCCCATCAGCGACTTGCAGCGCCTGTTCCATTGGCCGCTCGGGCGGCGCCCCGACGGACACCAGGCGCTCGCCGAGCTGGGCCTGTAAGGACCGGCAATATGCCCATCAATACGAGGAATAGACCCATGAAGCATTCAGAGATTGTCAAAGACGCCGCGGCCCGCCTGCAATGCCGACGCCGCTACCGCACGATGGTTGCCGACCTCGACGCGCTCAGCGACCGACTGCTGGAGGAACTCGGCTTGTGGCGGGGTGCCATAGCGGCCGCCGCCGACGAGATCCTCGCCTCGCAGGGCTGCCCGGCGCCACCTCGCCGGCCGCCGTGGCGCGATGCCGGGTCGACCACCGACCAAGGCACGTGGCAGCGGGCCGAAGATTCGGAGTGAGCCCCGTAGCGAGAACCGACGAGCACCAGGCCACGCCCCGTTTCGCTCACCGGGGGCAAGAACATGGCACCGGCGGACACCGGATGCGATCGGATCGGTTGGGCGGAAAGAAGACGACAGTGACAGACTTCATCATGCATGTTGAAACCATGCCTTCCAGTGGCACAAGCGCGGACGCCTTGCGCAACCCGGAACCGCTGCCGACCGCGAACGGCCGGGTTGCTGCCGTTCGGCTCGCAGGCCGATGCGGCGCCACTTATCGATGCGCCGGGTGCAGGCTGACTGCATCCGTTCACACAAACAGAGGTAAAGAATCATGCAGACACGCGAAGTCGACGTCGCCATCATCGGTGCCGGTACCGCGGGGCTGAACGCCCGGCGCGAAGTAGAGAAGGCGGGTGCCTCGCCCTTACTGATCGAGTCTGGCCCCTACGGCACCACCTGCGCCCGCGTCGGCTGCATGCCGTCGAAGCTGCTGATCGCCGCCGCGGACGTGGCTCACGAGGTTGCCGGTGCGTCGCGCTTCGGTGTCGAGGTCGGCGACGTCAGGGTCGACGGCGTAGCCGTGCTCGAGCGCGTACGGCGCGAACGCGACCGCTTTGCGGGTTTCGTGGTCGATGCGACCGAAGCGCTGCCCGAACTGCAGCGGTTGCGCGGTCACGCCCGATTCACCGGTCCGACCACGCTCGAGGTGGACGACCACACACGGGTGAAGGCGAAATCGGTCGTCGTCGCCGTGGGCAGCAAGCCGCTGGTGCCGCCGCCGTTCGATACGCTCGAACGGCACGTCATGGTCAGCGACGACGTCTTCGAGCTGCGCGACCTCCCGGAGAGCCTGGCGGTGATCGGCACCGGTATCATCGGCCTCGAGCTCGGCCAGGCGCTCGCACGGCTCGGTGTCCGGGTCACGCTGTTCAATCCGTTCGACCAGCTGGGCCCGTTCTCTGACCCGCGCGTCGTCGAGGTATCGCGCGCGGTGTTGTCTTCGGAGCTCGATCTCCAGCTCGAGTCGCAGGTGCTCGACGCGAGCGCCGACGAGAACGGTGTCGCCATCCGGTGGTGCGACGGCGCAGGTGAGATACGTGAAGCGCGATTCGACAAGGTGCTCGCAGCAGCCGGACGACGGCCCGACCTCGCCGCCCTCGATGCCGAACGAGCGGGCCTGCCGCTCGACGAGCGCGGCAGGCCGCTGTGGGACTCCGCCACGACGCAGTGGGGTGACGCGCCCGTCTTCATCGCCGGTGACGCAAACGGGCACATCGCGCTGCTGCACGAGGCGGCCGACGAGGGCCGCATCGCCGGCGCCAATGCCGTCACCTATCCGCACGTGTCGGCGCACGTACGACGCGAGCCGCTCGCAGTCGCGTTTACCGATCCCCAGATGGCGATCGTCGGCGTGCCGTACCGCGATCTCGATCTCGACGCCATCGAGATCGGAGAGGTCTCGTTCGACGACCAGGGGCGTGCCCGGGTGATGGGTCGCAACCAGGGCGCGGTGCGTGTTTATGCGCGGCGTCAGTGCTGCACGCTTCTCGGCGCAGAACTTTTCGGTCCGCGCGTCGAGCACATGGCGCACCTGCTCGCATGGGCGGTACAGATGAGGCTCACGGTGCAGAAGGCGCTCGAGATGCCCTTCTACCACCCGGTACTGGAGGAGGGCCTGCGCAGCGCGCTTCGCGACCTGGCCGCGCGGCTCAAGGTAACCGGCCAGTGTCGCTGCGAGGATCTGTCGGAGGCGCCGGGGGCTTGAGTATTGCGAGCCCCGTTTCTGCGCCACCTCCCGGGACACGCCCCGAACGCATGGGGAATGCCCACGATCGATAAAACGAGTACGCGCATGCTATGGTCGCGGCTTCCCGTGCGCCTTACCGTGCCGCGAATCCGCAGTGAACCGACATGCGCGACAGACGAGCCTACATCGATCAGGTCGAAGCCTACTTCCGCGCACTCGACGAGCGCCGGCTCGACGAGGTGCTCGCGCACTTCAACGTGGATGCCGTGTTCACTGTACAGTCCGCTTTCATCACCTGCGCGGGTCGCGAGACCGGTATCCGCCGCATGTTCGAGGACTATCTCGAAAACTGGGCGGTCGGCGTCCACACCGATTTCGAACACATCGTCGATCCGGTCGCAGACGCCATCTCGTCGCGTTTCCGCGTCGAACTGGACGGGCGCGACGGCACGCACCAGACCAAGCAGAGCGTGAATCACTTCTACTTGTGCGATGGCCGCTTTCAGCGTGTGTACGTTTGGATCAGCGGCGACAATGTGCTCGCGGGGTAGGACACCGGAGGCTCCGTCGCAACCCAGCTCGGTGCGCGCGGTTTCACTCTGCGCGTGCGTGGCGGGGTGCGCGACCCATCCGGCGCGCGAGCCGTAGCGATAAGCGTACCCGCTGGCGAGCCACCTTGAAGGCGGTTCATGCGTCCTGTACGCAGGGAGGCCCTCCTGTGGATTCGAATCCCGTGACATCGATCGCCTGCAGCTCGATGAGCCGAAGCTCGTCCTCGGGGAAGGCACCAATCATCACCGCAACGGCGGGTTCGTTGCAGATTTCTTGTCCCGCCGCATCGACGGCCATGCGCGACGTACGCCCGCCAGGCCGGCGCGCGGCGCCGGGGTTCTGGGCCGGCACCGGTGCGGCCCAGGCTGCGCGCAGGGCCGCCGGAACCGGGGCCGACCATGCGGCGCGGGCGGCATCGCACGCCTGGTCTGCGTTTAAGATGGGGCCGGGACCAGACCAGGCAGCGAGCCTTGCGTCATACGACAGCACAGTCACCCGCGCGCAGGCGCAGTTCCCACCGCGTCAGCGCTGGCGACCGCGTTTGCAGGCGATTCGTCGCACCGCGGGCTGAGGACGGGATCCGCCGGGCAGTCGAGCTGCCGGGCTGAGGCGGCACAGGCCAATGCCCCGAGTACCCGCTCGAGTCTATCGGCCGGACATCGATGGCCTGCGCGCCATCGCGGTGCTGGCGGTGATCTGCTACCACGTCGACGAACGTGCGCTGCCGGGTGGCTTTGTCGGGGTGGATATCTTTTTTGTCATCTCCGGATTCCTCATCTCGCGAAACATTCTGTCCGAGCTCGCGCGCGGCCGCTTCTCGCTCGCCGAGTTCTATCGCCGGCGGGTCAAGCGCATCGTGCCGGCGATGATGCTGGTGATCGCCGTCACGACGGCGGCCGCGCAGTGGGTGATGCTGCCGCAAGACGCCGTGGCCACGGCGCATGCGGCGCTGGCGAGCATCGTCGGGCTGGCCAACGTCTATTTCTGGCTGTTCCTGGACACCAGTTATTTCGCCGCGGACGCCGGCCAGGCGCCCTTGCTGCACCTGTGGACGCTCGGCGTCGAGGAGCAGTTCTATCTCCTCTGGCCGTTGTTCCTGCTGCTCGGCCATCGCCGCGTCATCGCGCTGCCGTGGCAGGTCCTGGCGCTGGCGGCGGCGCTGTCGTTTGCCGCCGGCACGATATTCCACGCCGCCGCGCCGACGTTCGTGTTCTACATGCTGCCGACGCGGGCAGGGGAATTACTCGCCGGCGCCCTGCTCGCCATGGCGCTCGCGCGCGCGGGCGGGGTGCGCCTTGGCGCCCGTGCGAGCGGACTGCTTGGCCTTGGCGGCCTCGCGCTGCTGGCGGTGTCGCTGACGGTCATCAACGAACAGGCCGCATTTCCCGGCCTGCTCGCGCTGGTCCCGACCGCCGGCTCGATGGCTCTGATTCTCGCCGGCGCCGGCGAGCCGGGGCTCATCACCCGCGTGCTCGGTGCCGCGCCGCTGCGCTGGGTCGGACTGCTGTCCTACTCGGCCTACCTGTGGCACTGGCCGCTCCTCGCCTTCCTGCGTTACGGCCATGGCAGCCTGAATGCGGCGACCGCGGCCGGCGCGCTGGGTGCGACGTTCCTGCTCGCCTACCTGAGCTATCGCTACGTCGAGACGCCGTGCCGCGCCACGAGCCTGCCGCCGCTGCGGGTCTTCCGGCGCCAGTACCTGGCGCCGGCCGGTGCCATCGCGGCGCTTGCGATCGCGAGTGCCTGGGCCGGTGGCTACGGCCCGCAGGTACTGAACACCGCTTATCGCGACCGTTTGCAGATGCTGGACGCACGCCTGCGGCCGCCGCATGCGGATCCGCTGATCTGCCAGCGACAGCGGCTGACCCCGGCCGATCTGGACGACCCCGCATGTCTCGTCGGCGCAGACGGCGCTACCGGACTGCTGTGGGGCGACTCGAACGCCTCACACTACGTCGGTGTGATCGAGGCGTTCGCCGACGCTGCCGGCTTCGGGTTTCGCAACGCCGCGAGCCAGTCGTGCCCGCCGATCGCCGGCGAGCCGCGCCCGTACGTGTATGACCGCGACCTGGCCAACTGTCGCGCCTCCCTGGAGACGGTGCGGGCACGGCTCGACGACTATGACCTGGTGATGCTCGCCGCTTCGTGGCCCGGTTATGTCGACATGCGTGGTGACTTTCTCGGGCGCGTGTTCGAGCTGGCGGCGGCTCTCAGCGCCAACGACACCCGGGTCGTGCTGCTCGGCAAGGCACCGGTACCCGATGGCTTCGACCGGCACTGCGAGGCCAAGGCGCTGCGTTTTCCCGGTCTCGACTGTGACCGGCCCCGGCAACCGCTCGCGCCGGACATTGCCGCGGTCAACGAACGTCTGCGCGCGTTTGCGGCGACACGGCGTGGCGTCGACTACTTCGACCTCACCGCCGTGCTGTGCCCGGGCGATCGATGCACGTCGATGTCGGCGGATGGCGATCCGCTCTATGTCGATCCGCATCACCTCTCGCTCACCGGCGCGCGGGAGCTCGGGCGCGGCATCGTAAAGCGTGACGGGGTGCCCGCGGCGTTTGCCGCGTACGCGGCGGCACGGCCGGCCGAAGCCGGCGGCCGCGATTGAGCCCGGCCGGGGTTCAGGCAAAAAACTCGAACTGCGGAGCCGGCTACCGGCGCGGCATCAAGGCGCGTCCCGGACGGTGGTCGAAGTCGACCAGCTCGAGCGGTCCGCGCGGCAGGCCGAGCATGGCCAGCGCACCGGCATAGCCCGCGCCGGGTTGTAGGTCGACGACATGCCAGCGGCGCAGGTCGCTGGCGCGCCCTGGATAGGCACTGACCCGCGGGCGCGAGCCCGTGCCCGCACTGATGCTGACCTGCTCGAAAGGCGCCGACAGGCCGTCGCCGGTCGCCTTGACCACTGCCTCCTTGCGTGTCCAGGCGCGGAAAAAGGCGGCGTCGCGCGCCGCGGGTTCCAGCCCCGACCATTCGCGCTGCTCGGACGGCGAGAAGAACCGCGTCATCAGGCTCGCCGCGTCCGGCAGCGGGCGCAGGCGTTCAACGTCGATGCCGACCGGCGTGCCACCGCTGGCAACGGCGACGAGCGCCAAATCGTGCGAATGCGTGAGGTTGAACTCGAGCACCCGGCGCGACCCGGCGAGCACGGGCTTGCCGCCGCGGCCGGGGCGGAAGACGAGCGCGCGGGCCGGGCAGCCGAGGTGTGCGGCCAGGATTCGGCGCAGGGCGCCGTGGGCGAGGATCCAGCGGGCCGCGTCGTGGGCACGGTGAAACCGTGCGGCGCGCTCGCGCTCCGTAGCGCTCAACAGACCTCGCGCACCGATCAGCGCCGCGGCTCCGGCGTCGAGGCTGATGCGCCATACCGTCACTGCCGCGGCCCGTCCTGGCTGACGCGACCTTGCACGTGACGGCATGCGCCGACCGTTGTGCCGCCTACGCCCGGGCGACGTAGCGTCCCGGCGCGGGCTCGTCGTCGGCACGCGGCTGCGCCATCGCCTCGTAAGGGTTTGCCGGGTCCTCCGGGATCGCCTCGAGCGCGACGGGCTGGCCGAGGCCGAGACGACGCGCGTGCGCGGCCAGCAGCTCGATCATCACGTGGTCCTCCAGCGCCCATCCGGTCGAATCGAATACCGTGCTTGAGGCCCGATGCGATTCGTAGCGCACGGCATCGCGAACGATTTCGTCGAGATCGGGACCGAGGTCGGCAGGATCGAGCACCTGGCACTCGCCCTCGTGCAGTGCCTGCGACCGGAAGTCCGGGACGACGAGGCTGCGCTCGAGCAGCGTCCGCGGCAGCTCGGTCTTGCCCGGGAAGTCGGAACCCACGGCGTTGACGTGCAGGTGTGCACGGGTCGGGACGTCGGCCACGATCGGGCCGGCGCCAGGCGCGACCGAGGTCTGGGTGCACACCACGTCACTCTCGGCGAGGATGGTTTGCGGCGCGGCGGCGGTGACGGCGACTGCCGAAGGTAGTCCGAAGCCGTAAGCGCGGGCGGCAAACGACGCTTCGACCCGCGCATCCGTATCATGGATGAGCACCCGCTCGAGGTCGAACAGCCGCGACATCGCGTGGAGCTGCGTAACCGCCTGCGCGCCGCAGCCGAGCAGGCCGAGCGTACGGGTGTCCGACGCGGCGAGGACGCTGCTCGCGACCGCGGAAGCGGCTCCGGTGCGCAGCGCCGTGAGGAAGGTCGCGTCCGACAGCGTGGTGAGGTGGCCGGTTTCCAGGTCGAAGGTCAGGATCGTCGACAGGACGGTCGGCAGACCGCGGTTCGCGGGATTCGTCGGGTGGTAGCCGACGAGCTTGATGCTCGCCGCGCGCCCCGCGCTCATGGCCGGCATCCACTCGACGAGGCCCGGTACCGGCAGCTCGTACTGAAAGCCGCTGCGCACCGGCGTGAGGGTCTGTGAGCGGTCGAACTGGCCGAAGGCCAGCGTCAGGGCCTCGATGGCTTCGTCCATGAGTTCGTCGAGGCCGACGTGCTGCGCGACGGCGCGGACGTCCTCCCGGGTCAGCAATAGGGTCTTCATTGGCGTTATTCTTTGTTGTCGTCGGCGGCGATCGCCTTCCGACCGGGCAAATCTCTGCTTGTTGCTGCTGCGTGCTCGCAGCGCGCCGGGACCATCGGAGTATACGACCTGCCCGTGACCGGCAGGTCACGACCGGTCACAATCGCGGCTTCGTGTACTTTAGTCCTTGTGACCTCGCATGGGGTTCGGCCACACTCTCCATCGCACGTACGGCCCCACGATGTTGACAATCTGTGACAATTCCGCCGCGCTCCGTCCGGTTTCCCCGCCGACGCGCTGCGCCGACCCGCTGCTCGAAACGAACGCAGCGGCGCGACAGGTACACGCAAGGGGCATGCAGCGCCCCTGCCGCCACTGCGCCCCTGCGGGCCAATCGAGGGACTGACCAGCGGTGGCGATGCCGGCTCTCGACGACCTGCGACGACTGCGATTCATCTTCGTCGCCGAGGACTATCGCCAGTTCGGCCTGCTCGTGGCCTGCATGCTCGTGGGCGCGGCGCTGCAGGTCACCGGCGTCGCCTCGATCCTGCCGTTCATGCAACTCGCCGCCCAGCCCGGGATCGTCGAGCAGAACACGTGGATGGGGCGCCTGTACGAGCTCGGCGGCTTCGGCTCGGAACGCGAGATGCTGCTGGTATCCGGCATCGTGGTATTCGCCCTGTTCACGGGCTCGGTGCTGGCCACCGCGCTCACCGGCTACGTCATTCAGCGCAGCATCTGGCGCACCGCCCATCGCCTGTGTGTACGGCAGCTGAAGATCTACATGCAGATGCCCTACGAGTTCTTCCTCGTCACGAGTTCCGCGGAACTCTTGCGCCGTATCGTTGCCGACGTCAACAAGCTGCTATCCGACGTGCTGCTTGCCGGCAGCCTGCTGCTCGCGCAGCTGGCCACCGCGACGGCGCTGTTCGTGCTGCTGCTGCTGGTCAATCCCAGGCTCTCGATTGCCGCTTTCGCGGGCTTCGGCGCGGCCTACGTCGTGCTACACCTGCTGCGGCATCGTCTGCTCGTGCGCCTGGGTACCGAGCGCATCGATACCGACAACCGCCGCTACACCACGTTCATGGACGCGATCAGTGGCATGAAGGCAATCCGCGTGGCGAACGCGTCAGGTTTTTTCGTCGAGCGTTTCGAGCATGCCTCGCAGGACTACGCAGCGATCTACCCGCGCCTCGACCTGGCTACGAACGTACCGCGCTACGTCATGGAGATCCTCGCGTTCGGCGGCATCATCCTCGTGGTGCTGTTGTACGTCGCGACCGAGGAGACGTTTGCGAGCGTTGTGCCGCTGCTGAGCGTGTTTGCGCTGGCGACCTACCGGCTGATGCCGGCCCTGCACACCATATTCGACAGCGCGGCCAAGCTCAGTAACAGCCTGCCCGTGATCCGCTCCGTCGCCCGCGACATGCGACCGGAACGCCCGCTCGAGCCGGCCGTGACGGCGCCGCCGGCACCGCTGCCGTATGCCCGCGAGATCCGCTTTGGCGGCGCCTCGTTTCGCTACGAGCGTGCGAACCGCGAGGCCGTCGACGCGGTCGGGATCGTCATTCGCAAGGGACAGCGCGTGGCGCTGGTCGGTGCCACCGGCTCGGGCAAGACCACGCTCGCGGACATCATGGTCGGGTTGCTGATCCCGACCACGGGCGCACTCGAGATCGACGGCGTGCCGGTCACCCCCGAGAATGTCGCCCGCTGGCGGCAGATCGTCGCCTACGTGCCGCAGGAAGTGTTCCTGTACGACGATAGCATCGCGCAAAACATCGCCTTCGGCGTCGCTGGCGAAGCGGTGGACGAGGTGCGGCTGCGCGCCGCGGCGCGCGCCGCGCAGCTCGACGCGTTCATCACCAACGAGCTCGACGAGGGCTACGCGACGCCGATCGGGGAGCGGGGCGTGCGCCTGAGCGGCGGGCAGCGGCAGCGCCTCGGCCTGGCGCGGGCCCTGTACCGCCGGCCCGCCGTGCTGCTGCTCGACGAGGCCACGAGCGCGCTCGACACCGTCACCGAGGCGGCCGTGATGACGGCGCTGCGCGAGGCCCTGCCCGAGGTCACGGTGATCATGGTCGCGCACCGCCTGTCCACGGTACGGTCCTGTGACAACATCTACCTGCTCGACGCCGGTCGCGTCGTCGGCGAGGGCCGCTACGAGGAGCTCTACCGCTCGAGTCCGCTGTTCCGCGACATGGTCGACGCTCCGAGGAGCGGCACGTGAGCCGCGAGGCCCGCGCGGCGGACGTGACGGCCACCGCGGCGACCGCTGCGCGCGCCGAGCCTCCGAGCTGGCGTATGCGGCTTGCGCGCGCGCTCGACCGGCTGCCGCACGTCTTCGACGGCCTCGTCGGCGCAGCCCGGATCGTGGCGACCGGGCTGCCGGTCGGCCTGCTGCGCCGGAATGAGATTCGGCGCCTGGTGCACGAGGCCTACGCGGACGCACCCGGGTTCTACGACCCGGCGATGTATCCGATTCGCTACGAGGAGCGCCTGCTCCCGCTGCTCGAACGCCACGGCAACGGACGGCGCCTGCTCGACCTCTACTGCGGACACGGACGCGAGGCGGAGATCTTTGCCCGCGCGGGCTATGCCGTTACCGCCGTCGATGCGCAGACCGAGGTGGTCGCACGGGCGCGGCGCTACGCCGAGCGCGCCGCATTCGAGGCCTCGTTCGTCGCGGCGGACGTCGAGCACTGGACGCCGCCGGCGGTCGACTGGCACGTGCTCTACACTTCGTTGTGGATGTACTCCACCATCCCGGACCGCGCCGCGCGCCTCGCCTGGCTGGCGCGCCTCGCGTCCTGGCTGGACGACGGTGGCCTGCTGGTGCTGTCGGTGACGCCACGGCCGCCGGGGCGGGGTGCCGCGGTGCGCCACGCGATCGCCCGGTTCACGGCATGGCTGTCGTTGAACGATCGCCGCCCCGAGCTCGGCGATCGCTTCGAGACCTGGCTGTTCTGGCATGACTTCACCCGCAGCGAGGTGCTCGAGGAGATCGACGCGGCGGGTTTGTCACTGGTCGACGAGCTCGTCGTAGGCGGTGGCACGCCGTGCAGCTTCTTCATCCTGCGCGCGTGCGCGGCGGGTGGCGCGTGAGCGGCTCGCGGGGGGCAGCGCTCACGCCGAGCCAGCTCCTGGTCTGGCTCGGCGCGACGCGGCACCCGGATGCGCCGATCTACAACATGGTGACGACCTTCCGCCTCGCCGGCCCGCTTGACGCGACGGCCTTTGCGCAGGCATGGGCGGTGGTGATCGCCGAGGCGGACGCCCTGCGCAGCGTATTCGTGGACGCGGGCGGCGTGCCGCGCCGCCGCGTGCTCGATGACGTCGGCGACGCCCTCGACGACGTCGTCGACCTCAGCGGCGCAGCGCATCCCGAGACCGCGCTGGCAGCCTGGCTCGCCGCGCGCGACCGCCGCGTGCTCGACATCGCGACGCGATGCTTCGACGCGGCGCTGGTGAAGATCGGACCGGCGAGCTTCGTCTGGTACCTCGACCAGCACCACCTGGTTGCCGACGCCTGGTCGACGCGCCTGGTGTTCGAGCGGACCGCCGCACACTACCGCAGGCTGATGACTGGCGCGGCTGTCGATGCGCCGCCGCCGCCGTTCGAGGACTACGCCGCGGAGCTCGGCGAGCGGATTGATTCGCCGCGAAACGCCGCGGCACTCGCGCACTGGCGGCAGCTCGCGCAGCACGCCGATGCCGGCGAACCGCCGGCGCTGTACGGCCGCACGCTCGCGGCCAGCGCGACCGCCAGCGAGCGCGTGACCGTGCAGCTCGGCACCACGCGCACGCGCGCCCTCGAAACACTGATCGCCGAACCCGCCGTGCGCGCGCTGAACCGCGACGTGACCCTGTTCCAGGTCTTTGCCACCGTGACCTTTGCGCTGCTCCATCGCGCCAGCGGACAGACGAGGCTGCTGCTCGGCGCGCCGGCGATGAACCGCACGACGCCGCGCCAGCGCAGGACCATCGGGCTGGTCATGGAGATGTTTGCGCTCGGCGTCGAAGTGGCGGCGGGGGACTCCTTGGCCGCGCTCTACGCGAAGGTGCGCGAACAGACCATGAGCTTCTTGCGCCACGGCCGCGCCGGCACCGGCAACGCGCGCCTGATTCGGAACTTCGCCGCGCTATTGAACTTCGTACCGGGTGTGTTCCCGGACTTTGCCGGCCTGCCGACGGAGGTCGAATTCCGGCATGCGGGTGCGGTGGAACCGCACAACGCGCTCAGGGTGCAGGTGCGCGACCTCGCTGGTTCGGGTGCGCTCGCGGTTGACTTCGACTTCAACGAACAGGCCGTGCCGGCGCCCCTGAGAGCGATCGTCACCGAGCAGTTCCTGCGCCTGCTCGATGCCTTCATCGACGACCGCGAGCGTGCGCTCGGGGCGCTGGACCTGATCGGCGCCGGCGCGCGCGAGCGCCTGCTGCATACGCTGAACGACAACGCCACGCCCTATCCGCAGCTGCCGCTGCACGGGCTGTTCGAGCTCGCGGCAGCGGCGCGCCCGGACCAGGCCGCCGTGACGCACGAAAACCGCACACTCACCTATGCCGAGCTCGAGGGCCGCGCGAACGGGCTGGCCCGGGCGCTCGCGGACCGCGGCGTCGGTGCGGGCGAGCGCGTCGCGCTGGTTCTCGAGCGCGGCGTCGACGTCGTGCTCGGCCTGCTGGCGGCGCTGAAGGCCGGCGCCGCCTACCTGCCGATCGACACCGAGCTCCCGGCCGCCCGTCGGGCGCTGCTGCTCGAGCAGGGCCGGCCGGCGGCCATCCTTTGGGACGGCTCGGTCGCGTTGCCGTCCGCCGTCGAGGATGCGCTGCCGCCGGTGCTGCGGATCGAGACCATCGCCAGCCATGAGCGGCCGCCGGGCGCAGGGCGCCGCACGGGTCTCGACGATCCCGCTTACGTGTTGTTCACTTCGGGCTCGACGGGGACGCCGAAGGGTGTGGTTTGCCGGCATCGCGGCGTGGTGAACCTGATCGCCGACTTCGAGCGGCGCCGGGCGCTCGGCGCGGGCGATCCCTGCAGCCTGTGGACCGGGGTCGGCTTCGACGTCTCGGTGTGGGAGATCTTTGCCGCGCTGACGCAGGGAGGGACGCTGCACGTGGTGCCCACGCACCTGCGCTCCGATGCGCGGCGCCTGTTCGACTGGATGTGCGAGCAGGCCATCGCGAGCGCTTACCTGCCGCCGTTCATGCTCGAGGACTTTTGCCGCTGGAGCGAAGCGGCGCCGGGGCGCCTGCGCCTTACCCGCATACTCGTCGGCGTGGAGCCGATACCGCAACGCGTGCTTGCCGGACTCATGCGGGCGCTGCCGGGCCTGCACGTCGTCAACGGCTACGGGCCGACGGAAACGACGATCTGTGCAAGCTTCTACTCGGTGCCCGCTGCACCCTGCGAGGACCGTCGCACGCCGATCGGCAGCGCGTTGCAGAACAACCGGCTTTACGTACTCGACCCGTTCGGGCAGCCGGCGCCCTTCGGCGTCCCCGGGGAGCTTTTTGTCGGTGGGCACGGTGTCGCGCTCGGCTACCTCGACAATCCCGCGCTGACCGCGGAGCGCTTCGTGCCCGATCCTTTTGCGCCGGACGGCGGCCGCATGTATCGCACCGGCGACCGGGTACGCTACCTCGACGACGGCACGCTGGAGTTCCTCGGCCGCGTCGATCACCAGATCAAGATCCGCGGGCACCGCGTCGAGCCGGGCGAGATCGAGCGCGCGCTGACGCGCTTTGCCGACGTGCGCGAGGCGCTGGTCGTGGCCCGCGAACTGCCCGGGCGTGGCCGCGCCCTCGTCGCCTACCTGGTGCCGGACGAGACCTCGGGGGGCACGGCGGAGAGCGGCAGCGCGGCGTGGTTCGAGCGTCTGCGGCCGCTCTTGCCCGCGTACATGATCCCGGCGGCCTACGTCACGCTCGCGTGCCTGCCGCAGACGCCGAGCGGTAAGGTCGACCGGGGCGCGCTGCCCGCCCCGGCGGCGGCGTCGGACGCCCGGCGATCGGCGTCGCGGGCCCCGCAGACCGCCGCCGAGCGTGCCCTGGCCGCGATCTGGTGCGAGGTCCTTGGGCACGCCGCGGTCGGTGCCGAGGAGCACTTCATCGATCTCGGCGGCGAATCTATCCAGGCGCTGCAGATCACCGCGCGTGCCCGCGAGGCGGGCCTGATATTCACCCCCGGCGAGCTGTTCGAGCATCCCACGGTGGCAGCGCTGGCGTGTCGGGCACGCACCGGCGAGACGCCGCCGGGGCAGCGCCGCGCAGCCGGGACGGCGCAGCCGGGCGCGCCGTCAGGGCTCGCCGAGGCGGCGGCCCGGGCCGGTCTTGGCGCCGACGATCTCGACGACCTGCTCGCCGAGTTCGGAGAGGGGCCAGACGCATGAACGAAGCGACGGCAGCGGCCGCTGCACGCCTTCCTCGGGAGCGGCGCAGTGGCTGAGATCGCGATCATCGCCGGGCCGATCCGCTCGAAGCTGATCATCTCCAACGAGCTCGCGGCGCGGCTGCGCGCCGCCGGGCACGGGGTCAGCCTCATCGCGCCGCCGGGGGACGCGGTCGACGCCGCCGGCCTCGACTGCCTGCGCTCGCCGCTGCGCCTCGAGCTGCCGCCGGCGGGGGCGTCGGCGGCGAAGGACCGGGCGTCGCGGGTGGCGCGCTGCGCCGCCGCGGTGGACGCGGCCCGGGTCGACGAGTTCCGCGACCTGCTCGGCGGACTGGCTCCCGATCTCGTGCTCGTCGACATCGAAGAACACGCTCACGTCATCGCCGCCGTGACCGGGGGCTTGCGGGTCGCACTGCTGAATATTTTCTTCAACCTGTGGAAGCAGCCCGGCGTGCCCCCGGTGCACCTGCCGATCACCCCCGGGGTCGGCCTCGCCGGCTCGCGCTCAGGCATCGAGCTTGCCTGGGCGCGCTACCGCCTGTGGCGGTGGCGTGCCCTGCGGCGTGCGCGGCGGCACGGCGCCGGCTACGAGGCGCAGCTCGAAGCGTTCGCAGCGCGGCTCGGCTTTCCGCTCGGGCGCGAAGTGGACTACTTTCAGGGCCTGCTGCCATTCATCTATCGCCACCTGCCGATGGTCAACACCAACCTGCTCGAGTTCGACCTGCCGCACGCACCGCGCCCGGACTGCTACTACGTGGGTCCGATGACGAGCAGCGATCGTGCCGGGTTCGCGTTTGCCCAAAGCGAGCGGCACGCGGCCGCGACCATCGATCGCATCGCCGCCGAGGCGCGGCAGGCGAGCCCGCCGCGCAAGGTCATCTACTGCGCGTTCGGGGCCTACTTCTGGGGGGACGACCACGAATTCTGGCAGCGCGTGGTGCGCGCGGTGACGCCGCATCCCGAGTGGACGGTGATCCTGGGCCTCGGCGGCCGTGTCGATCCGGCCACGCTCGGTGCACTGCCCGGACACGTGCACGCGCTGGCCTGGGCGCCGCAGATGCACGCCCTGTCCCGCGCCGACTGTGCGGTCGTCCACGGCGGCATGACCTCGGTGTACGAGTGTCTCCAGCACGAGGTGCCGATATTGAGCTACCCCTACCGAGAGATCTTCGACCAGGCCGGCACCGCGGCGCGCGTGCGTTATCACGGCCTCGGGCTCGTCGGCGATCGCCGCCGGGATACGCCGGAGGTCATCGCCGCCCGCATCGGCCAGGTCCTCGCCAATGACGCGCGCCGGCCGGCGCTCGCGGCGATGCGCCGGCACATCGACCGCGCCCGCGATGAAGCGCACGCCGCCCGGGCGATCGCGGCACTGCTCGGCGAGGCCCGGGACTGAGCGGGCGTGGCGGGCCTGCTGAGAACCGTCGCCGAGCGCCTCCACGTGCTCGAGCCCGCGCGCGCCATGGCCGCCGCCGGCAGGCATGCGCGGCACCGGCTCGTGTGGGCGGCGCGCCGGGGATTCGGGCGCCACGATAGCGCGCTCGTCGAGCGTTATCTCGCGGCGCACGCCGAGCGCCGCCTCTACCTCGGCGCCGGCCGCCACGAGATCGACGGCTGGCTCAATTCCGATCGGTATCCACCGTCGCCGACCTCGCTGCATCTCGATGCCACGCAGCGCTTCCCGCTGCCCGACGACAGTTTTCGCTACGTGCTCTCCAACCACATGATCGAGCACCTGCCGTATGCCTCGGGCGCGTTCATGCTCGGCGAATGTCTGCGCGTGCTCGAGCCTGGCGGCACGCTGCGCGTGTCGACGCCCGACTTCGCGTTCCTGGTCGAGATCTACCGGCAGCCGGACACGCCCATCGTCGCGCGCTACCTCGACTACCATCTCGAATGGATCAACCACGACGACCCGGCTACCGCTCCGGTGCGCGACGCCCTGTTCGTCGTCAACAATTTCGTCCGTGACTGGGGCCACCAGTTCATCTACGACCGGCGCATCCTGCGGCACGCGCTCGAGGATGCCGGCTTCGCGAACATCGTCGAGTGCGCGTTGAACGACAGCGAGCACGCGCCGCTCAGGAACGTCAGCCACGACGAGCGCGCTCCCGCCGGCCTCGTCGACATCGAGACCATCACCTTCGAGGCCACCAAGCCACTGGCCGGGCAGGGCAGGACCGAGCCGGGGCAGCCGCAGTGAGCCTAGATAACGTCGACGACATCTACCCGCTGTCGCCGATGCAGGCGCTGATGCTGATGCACTCCCTGCGCGTGCGCGGGTCGTCGACGCTGGCCAACCAGTTTCGCTACCAGCTCACCGGCGCGCTCGACTTCGAGCGTTTCGCGCGCGCCTGGCGCGGTGCCATCGAGCGCCATCCCGCGCTGCGCACGGCGTTCGTTTGGGAGGGGGTGGAGCAGCCGCTGCAGGTCGTGCGCTCGACGGTGCCGGACCCGGTCGAGCTGGTCGACCTGAGCGCCCTCGACGAGGCCGCGCGCGAACAACGCGCTGCGGAGATCCAGCGCCGCGATCGCGAACGCGGCTTCGACCTCGTCCGCGCACCGCTGATGCGGGTGACGGTCGTGCGCTTGGCGCCGACCGAGCACCTGCTGCTGTGGAGCCGCCACCACCTGGTGCTCGACCTGTGGTCGGTCGAGATCCTGTTTCGCGAGATCTTCGAGGATTACGCCGCAGACGGCGCCGCGGCCGCCGCGCCGCCCCGCGGCTTTCGCGACTACGTCGCCTGGCTCGGGCAGCAGGACGCGTCGCGGGCGGAGGACTTCTGGCGCCGTTACCTCGACGGTTGCGCGGGCCCGACGCCGCTGTTCGGCGATCGCGCGCGCCGCAGCGAGTGGTCGGGCGAGGGTCAGCCCGTCGTGCGCCGCAGTCTGGGTGCGGAGCATGGCGACCGCCTGCGCGCGCTGGCCCGCGCGGAAGGCCTCACCGCAGGCACCATCGTGCAGGGTGCCGTGGCGCTGCTCGTGGCTGAGCGGACCGGCCGCAGTGACGTCATCTTCGGGCTCACCGTCTCCGGCCGCCCGCCCGGGCTCGAGGGCGTCGAGGAGATCATGGGATCGTTCATCAACAACCTGCCGGTGCGCGTGCGGCTCGAGCCCGGCGCCGTGATCACCGCCTGGCTCGCGGCGCTGCAGCGCGCCCAGGGCGAGCGTATCCCGTTCGAGCACTGTTCGCCCATCGACGTGCAACGCTGGAGTGGACTGCCGGCGCACGCCCCACTGTTCGACCTGCTCGTGCTGCTGCAGGCGCCGACCGCGATGGCGCCGCCGGCGCCCGGCGTCGCGGTCACGCCGTTGCCGGGCCCGTACGATTCCGCCCTGCCGATGACGCTCGCCGTGGAGACGCAGGACAGCGGCGTCGCCGTGACCGCGGTCTACGACGCCCGCGCGCTCCCAGCCGCCGCTGCGGCCGCACTGGTCGACGATTTCTGCACCTGTCTCGAACGTATCGTCGCCCGGCCGCATGCTTCCCTGGCCGAGGTGACGGCCGTTGCCGCGCCGGCCGATGACGGCGCCGTGGCCGACGAGGCCGACGAGGCCGA